>ERZ1106948.632-NODE-632-length-14535-cov-30.385083_pt1 | contig 14535 bp, 19 predicted proteins | sample MGYA00403673_ERZ1106948 | MGnify/ENA primary metagenome ERZ1106948 (study PRJEB35170, sample SAMEA104062409) | human gut metagenome | biome: human gut; feature: human-associated habitat; material: faeces | place: Denmark | collected 2012-05-07 ...
ACTGTGCACCGTATTTGTTCGGGTACGACTTCTATTGTGATATCGGGTCTCAATCGTCTGAAATCAGTTGAAGTATATGGTAGTGACGATTCGATGATTGCATTAAACTCTCTCACGATAAAGATTTGTCCATCCCTGACTCACTTAGCGGTATATGAAGTCCATTATTGTGCTTCTGTTGAGATCGATGGTACACTCCATTCCTCTTATTCACAATAGTTGTTCCTGTCTTAGGTAATGTCGTTATTGATTCCTCTTTAAACAGAATGGAGAGTGGTCGTGTGATTCGTTGATTCTCTTTCGTCATGTAATCCGTAGTGAGTCATCCGAGAAGCACAATTCGTCTTCGGAATGCACTGAATGGCGAAGGAGTTGCAAGTGCTTCAGTAACCTTCAGAGCGTCAGGCTCAATTCGTATAACAGATTGTATGAACTATGTAGCTGATGTATCTATAACGAGTAAGCCCTGCAAACTCCTCATCACGTGTAGTGACGAACACAACAGCAGTCTCTGTCACAGATTCCTTCAGTGGGGTTGAGAATTGGACTGTGTTGGACTTGGATTACAATGCCCAGCTGGCTTTCTTCTTGGATATTCCTTCATACACGGGGACTGTGGAGGCAAGAGATGGCGTTACACTAATCGCAGATGAGGCTGAGTGCGCTGCAGCCATCCCGCAAAACACACGCGAGCTGTACGTCAAAGAAGGCGCGTGCTGGAGTGTGCTGGAGTATGAAGTGACGGACCTTCCATCTCTGGAAGCAATCCACTTTGGATCCAACTCTTTCAGTAGTACTCAGAGTCTATCCATTCATGGTTTATCTCCTTCTTCTCTCTGAACATAGATCTGTCCAATCTCAAGACTCTCAAATCAGGCTACAGTTCATTCCACTCACTTCACAACCTGACTCTTTCGAGTGTGTTATCATGAAAGATGTTACGACATAGATTTGGATATTGAGGAAATCGAGTTGTACGCTTCAGGAAGCACTGAGGAGGATCGACGAGTGTTTGCAAGAAGCGATAGTTTTTGGAAGAATGAAGTCAGAATATCAAGTAGCTTCAAGAAGAAAGGTCAATCATAGATGTTATCGTTGGCAGTGGCTACTTCTCCTTTGACTGTTTCTCCTATTTCTCAGTTGAGAGTCGTATTGATCTGCTTGTTTCATGCTTAGACGTCACCCGTACGGAGTGGTGTGACGTATACATTCATCCAATGTATGTCATCGTGGAGGACACTTGTATGGGCTCGCTTTTATTCTTACCAATAGCTTATCCTTCATGGTTCTTTGATAATGTGGTTATTGTGAATCGATTTGATCCTGCACCTGAATGCAGTGATGATACATATTTCGTCACCATGGTGGTTACTCATAAGGAGAATCCTCTGCAAGAGACAGTTACGATAAAGAAAGATGATGAAGAAACAGTACTGAGTCACACCGGATTGAGTGATGATGTGAACAGGAGAGTCGCTGTCTTTGGTTGCTTCGCTCCTGGTTCTCACCCCATTGAAGTCAGCGAAGGGTTTTCATCTGGTCCTTGGGATGTGCTCGATGTCTTTGACTCCGAAGACTATAGTACATCATTTTCCTCTTCATCAGATGGCTCGACAACAAGCTATTGGTTGGAAATATACTAAGGACTCTACACCCCTCTTTGTTCCACCACCCACATTTCCCCCTCACCATGCCCCCTTTCATTCCTCCTTCCCAATTCTCACTCATCAACGAAGGACTGTACAGTGGGGCCTATCCCGAGACCATCAACTACCCCTTTCTTGAATCGTTTCCTCTTCTCATCTCCCCTCACCACTATAGTCTCCATCTCAAATGCATCGTATCGATGATACCCGAGAGGGCTCCAGAAGAGGTTGTCCGTTTCTGTCAGCAGCAAGACATCATTCACATTCACATTGACACAGACGAGTACGACATTGACTGTATTCCGAGCAAAGAAGAGAAACGGCGTGTGATTAGTGTACCTCCTCTTCTCCGCCTTTCATTTAGTATCTAATTGACAAATCTCGCTATCCGCTATACTTCTATGGGAGTAAGAATAGCAAGATCGCGAGTGTGTACATCATGCTTCTCCGGTACGTGCAACGCTACAATTCGGGCTTCATATTCCGAGAGTTCAAAAAGTGGCACTCTTTCATCGTTGTAACCCTCTAGGTTTGGCGACAAGCTGGACGACGACTTGAAGAGCATCTTTGATGATTTGCGCATCGATATCCCATCGAATCTCCCCGAATGGCTGTCCGAGAAGGACATCAATCCACAAGTGCTACTACCCGAATAGTCTGTTTCGTTCCAACAAAGAGCAATCTAAATGGAAGCAGCAGCGGCAGCAGCAACCTCTTCCAGCGATGCAACCTTATCAGGAACAGCGGGAGTCTCAGTGGGCGCCGGAGTAGGCTCAGCAGCCTTCTCAGGAGATGTCTCAGGAGCCTTCTCGGGAGCTGTCTCAACAGCCTTCTCAGCAACCTTCTCAGGAACCTTCTCAGAGGCCACAGGCGTGGGTTGTTTCACAGGAAGAGTCTTCTTTCTCTTCTGTCCGTTCACAAGGTAGATGACACTCACACCGAGAGTGATGACAGCGCAGCAAATATACATGGTGATCAGAATGCCACGATCTACTTCACACCAAGCAGACAGCGCTTACTCGGATAGACAACGAAGCAGTCGTTGACGTTGATCAGCGTGCAGGTCTGCTCCGGGTAATCCGGGTTCGCCATTTGCACGTTAATGATGGTGATATTGAACTCCTCGCTGCTGTGGTTCTCGATGATGTGATCGATCTTCTCTCTTTCGCACTTGGTAATACTACACGTCAGTGAAGAAAAGCACGGAAGACTCCTCCTGGGACATGAGATCAAGGGAAGCGCCAGCTTCCAACCCGTTGCAGCCGAGCGCCTGAATACCCTCCTTCGTGGTAAGAATAAGCTTGTTTGTAGCCAAGGTACGGTTGTACAGAGTGGTATCACCGAAGAGTTCCAGGAACTTCAGATCGTACACCGTCTCGACCTCGTAAATGGACTTGGAAGAGCAGTCGCTTTCCTTGAAGAAAGCGTACTTGGTGTATTTCACCGCCTTTCGGGTCTGGTCCGTAACAAAATCGAAATTCACCATCTTCTCTACTCCGTAAAGCGATTCAACCACGAACTACTCGTGTCGGGAGTGCACCCACACTCGAAGTGACCGCAGTCTAATCATCACGTAATTCTCGTCTACCCCACCATCAGCAAGAACTGCAAAAGCGAGAAGGAGAAAAACGAGAGTGTTCATCATTGTTTGGTGGGCAGCAGAAAGGGGAAACGTGGAAAGGGGAGAAACGCCCTCTGTTTTCCTCCTCTTCAGGATCCCAACAAACACGAGCAATCAATCATACACGAAACGCTCCGATCGAAGCGCTGCTTTCCCACGAGCTCAAAAGAGCAGTCCATGTCCAGGCGGATTGGCAACGCCTGCTCATGCTCCATTCGAACAACAACGTAGTTGGCTCCCGTTTCGACAACGCGCGCATTATCCCTGTTCATCTCTTGAAGGCGCTGCGAATCCACTATTTGTGACACTTTCAGGTTAGTTGTTGCCTGTAATCTCGTCAAAGGACGGAATGTCGAAGGAAAGGGGGATGGGCGCCGTCTACGAATGATATGTGGCAAATGAAACTGCGATTGAAATGTGCATGTCACCCACAATCGATGAAGTGGGTTCCGGAGCAGGCTACACATCATTCCGGAAAACCGAGGCAACGTTGTAGAAGTGGAGGAATATCACGTTGCCCTCCACCCTTTGAATGGAAACCTGTGGAATCATGAAGAGCGCGAGATTGCTAACTCGGAGCCAGGCTTCCTTCCCCTTCACTCTAGTCATCACACGAGCAAGCGGACACTACAAGGAGGAATCGCCAAGGAGTGGCTGGATCTGTGGCTTTTCGAGGAGAGCATTGCAGTGAGCGCACTTCACGGCGTACTTGGATCGCAGCTCTTGTTGCAGCGGAAGAACAGCTACGTCCTCCATCTCCATATTCTTCAAACGACGAAGCACTTCCTCCATTTCCGGAAAAGCGCTCGATTCCTCTTGACCCGAAGAAAAGGGCAAGTTCACATAGGATACCGTCCTTATCTCTTCTGGAATCGACAAATCTCTCTTCAAACAGCGCATGGCTTCTCGCCGCTCCTCCTCGTATCGGTTATATCGATGTTGGATTGCACTCACCGTATCCACTACACGTGATTGTCAATGACAGGAGCCGACCCTTCAGCTCAGACACACTCCCACTAATCAAATCACACCCCTTTGACGTCCATCCGCATCCAGAACAAACCCAGCCAATATAGAAAGTCCCGTTCACGTCATGACCGAGAAGATCCTCCGCGTGCAATTGAGACTCACATTGAGGACATTGAAAGCACTTTGAGCACCTATTCGTTATAAATAAATAGGAATCCGGACTTGTAGTGGTTCTTCGCTAACTCGGAGGATGTCATGGAATCAAAGCACGCAGGGCAATAGTAGTATTCCAGCTCCTTCACAGAACAGGAAGGGAGGTCACACAACAGCGATTGACACCCAGGACAGTAGTGCATCTTCCCCAGCGCTTCCCATCGATCGCATGACTGACAGTGATAGAGAACCCGCATTTGGGAGAAGGGGAGGATGGAATTGTGATTCTGCTAAATCCCCTTTTGCCAGAGATAACTCCATTCATAGAATCCAGAAGAGAAACGAATCAGCCAAATCCCCGAATCATCCAAACAGTCTCCACTTCTCTTCCTCGACCAAGCAGTGGTGATAATCAATGTCAGAGCGTATGGACAGCACAATGAAAACGACGAAGGAGGCGATTTGGATGGCAAGACCCAGTCGCATGCACCATTTAATCGTCTTCATTTGAATCAATCAATGCCGTTCAAATGGCGCTCATTCATCCATTCATCTTCGCAAACACGATCCCCCATCACACCGTCTCCTCCCCATCCCTTCTCCATTCCCATGATTCCATTCCGCCATGATCCGAGAGTAAAACACGACTCCAGGAATAGTCCCGATTTTTCGCTCTTCTCTCTTTCCTCAATTTCCCGTATACAAGAGGTATTGGGGGCGTTCATCGTGCGAGATGCTGTTGCTTTCGTGATTGTGTAGAACTGAAACAGTACAAAGGGGAAAGTGCATCTGTTCGGCGTCGATGAGGATTCCTATCAATCGTCTTTACGGTTGTCGCATCATCCCCCAGATGAGAAATTGGTGCAGAAGTTCAAGGCCCTCGGTCGTCGTTCTGTATGGTTTTGCAGCGGGATCGATGGTTCTTCAGCCCCCTCGTTTCCGCTCGAGCAAGAACAAGGAGTTGCTGGAGGAAACGAAGATCCACTGCCCCATGCACTGCTATCACGAGCCGTTGCACGAGCAAATCGAAGAAATGAAGAAGGAGGTTCTCCCCAAGTCGCTCATGCAGCGCATTGTCGTCGTCTTTCACAAGCTGGGTTCTTGCTTTCATTTAGTTTTCCGAGCTGTCCATCTCATGATCGTCTTTTCTCCCACCGTGCTGACGTCGTGGATTCTCTTCTTCCCCAGTCTGCGCGTGTATTGGTACCGCTTGCTGGTTGCCACGCTCCAGGTGACTGGGTCGTTGTTCATGAAGCTGGGACAGTGGGCGTCAACGCGTCCCGACATTCTCCCGATTGAGTTGTGCAAGCGGCTCAGCACCCTGCATTCCACGACCAAGTGCGTCGACTACCCGATTATGTTCCGCACCATCGAACGAGAGCTGGGAAAGCCCGTGAATGAGGTCTTCGACACCATCATCGAAACGCCCGTCGGCAGCGGGTGCATCGCGCAGGTCTACAAGGCGCGTCTCCGCGGCTCGTCGGAGTGGGTTGCCATCAAAGTGAAACGCCCCAACGTGGACGAGTCCTTCACTCGCGATCTCCAACTGGTGAACTTCTTCGCTCGATGCATCAGCGTGATACCCTTCACGCAGTACATCGCGCCCGTGCTCACCGCAGAGCTGTTCACCAAGGCCGTGCAGCAGCAGCTGGACTTCCGCATCGAGGCGATCAACCTCATTCACTTCAATGACAATTTCCGGGTCGATTTCTGTCACGGTGATGACGCGTAGGACGACGACGAGTTCGTGTTTCCTCATCCATACCTCAACCTCACGACGTCTTCGCTCCTTATCGAGTCCTTCGAGGAGGGCATGCCGCTCTCGCACTATCTGGCGCATCCTTCGCCCAACAACTCGATGATCGCGAATCTCGGCATTCTCGGTTTCCTCCACATGCTTCTCGTGGACAACTTCGTTCACGCCGACCTCCATCCCGGCAACATCCTGGTACGCGAGAGCGTGCCTTGCCGTATCCCGCTGACGAAGAGCGTGTGTCACCGTGCCTTCAACCGCAACAACACACACCCTCAACTCATCTTCCTCGACACGGGCATCGTGGCGATGCTCGAGGACTCGCAGAAGCAGAACTTCATCGACATCTTCGTGGCGCTGGCGCACGGCGATGGCTACGAGGCGGGCAAGTTGCTGATCACGCGCGCGCCGCAGCCGTCGCCGCCAGCCGTGGATCCGGAGGGGTTCATGAACGAGATCAAGGAGCTGGTCGATGAGAACATGGACAATGGCGTGTTCAACCTCGCGAACATGGAGGTGGCGGATGTGGGAGCGGAGGAGAGGAATCACGATTAGGCTCTGACGCGGATGCTGAGCTCGTCGTTGAAGCACCACGTGACGATCGACTCTCGTTTCGTCAGCCTGTTCATGTCCGTGATCATTCTGGAGGGCGTGGGAAGACAATTGGACAAGAACCTCAATATCATTTCTGCGTCGTTGCCGATCATTTCGTATTCGATTCCAGAGTATAGTGAGGTGGGCGTTGGGTGAAGGGATGAATGTGTAGGCGGCAATGAACACGATTCGCGAAAGTGAGTTTGCAAGGAAGTCATTGAAGGCTTCGTTCAAAACGCTGAAGAGAGAAAAGAGAAGAAGAAGACGCGAGGATTGTCGCAGAGGAACGAAGCAGGAGGATGCGTCTCCTGCAGAAATCGATTCAGCAACCGCGTCAGAGGAAGAGCGGGACGAGAAGTCGGCCATGCTCTTCCAGGTGTACGACAAAGTTGAAAAGCGTAACATGGAATAGTTCTCGTTGCTTTGTTTGTTGAAAGGACTTGGAAATGCGATGAAAGAGGATTAGAGCCAGAATGACCGGATTGTATGAAAGGGGCCAAGGGGCACCAAAACCACTTCCACAAACAGCGATCCATAGTTCAGGTTTCATTGATAGTTATCATGGTATGGTTGTGACCCCTGCGTGTTTCGACGCTCACCGGCCAATTTGAGGAGCGATAGCATGGACTGTTGCTAATCTTCGTGTAGGAAAACGAAGTCAAGCTTGCTGTCGTCGACAAGGTTCTGGGAAGAACTGGTAACACCGGTAACGTCACTCAGGTGCGTGCCGTCTCGCTGGCGCTGATTTGTAGGTCCGTGTGACTTTCATGGATGCTTCTAAGCGTAGCATTGTGAGAAACGTCAAGGTAGGTCGCTGTGCGGGGCGGGGTGACGCTTGTAGGGACCTGTGCGTGAGGGTGACATCTTGACTCTTATGGAGTGGGAGCGTGAAGCGCGTCGTCTCCGATAAGTGAAATGGAAGCCTGATGTGTTGTTTGTTTGAAAAGGCGAGTCTTTCCCTTTGGGTGGCTCTCTTCCCCTTTGGGTGGCTCTCTTCCCATTCCCGGAAGAGTGGATTGGTCTCCGCCATGGGGACTGAGAAGTACAGCTCAAACAGAATCAGTCTTGTCCAGGAGGCCATGAAGGAGAAAACGGTGAGTGTGCGATCCTTCTTTCGCAACGAGCGTATCCATACGTACATTGCGGTGGTGGTTGCGGTTCTCTGCAATCTCCTCCCCTACCACATTCCTGAGATTATCGAGGGCGATTCCTCCATATCGAAGTCATACAACGACCCTCTCTCGTCCGTTTCGGCCCTCAGACTCACCCGTAGACCGTTTTGGATCGTCCTCTACGTCCTTCTCTGTGCCTTTTCTATCTTCGCTGTATCCTATTTGTTCGTGCAACCCGAGGAGCGTTCCAAGGTGATCACAAGGGAAGTGCTCGTCTGTCTCCGCTCGTATTGCAACGTGCTCATCGTTTCGATTCTTCTCAAGAAGCTGGTTTCTTTTCCGCGTCCGTGCTTCTTCGATATGTGCAAGTCGGTGTTCCGTCTCTTCTGAATGCATAGATACGATCCGTTGACCCAGGATGGACATCGCTACGGTGTGAGAGGGCGTGAGGGTTCATTGTCGAAGTGTGTCTCCGACGTTCAGCTCGCTTCGATTCTTCATGTGTAGACAGAGGTGGTTGTGAAAGCGATACAATCCTTTCCCTCCATTTCGGCGGTGTGGTATTACACAGCGATGTCGCTGGTGCTGGTGTACTGCTACCAGCTCATGTTCAAGTCGCGTCGTGTGAACAAGAAGCTCACGTCGTTGCTCTTCTACGGCACGCTTTCCGTTCTTCTCCTGCTCGCACTGCTCATGTCCTCCGTGGATATCGTTTCCTGTTCGTTGTGGGAGTCATCGGTAGAGAAGGAACTACAACTGGGTAAGTGATCATATCGTTACCGCTCTGCTCTCCTCCTCGATTGTGCTCTGGACCAACAACAGCATCCAGAATCGGTACCTGTATTCTATCATGTACAACTCGTACTACGGCGTCGTGGGCGTGAACGGCAGTCCTGATTACGACTTGATGGAGAGCAGCGACGTTATCAAGGACTACATGTTCCAGCGACTGACGAGTCGACAGCAGGTGGAGGAGACAGTGAGTTGAGGTGTTTGTTGTGTCAGTTGTTTTCCGTTTTGGATTCGTGGTGGAGACCTCCTCCATGTTTGCATTCTCTTGAAAGGGAGGATTGTTACGCGTCCTCGTTCAAGTCAATATGGCATCTCATCCTTTCATGGAATCGAGAATAGCTGCTTCTCGCTCTGTGCTACGAAATAGCATGCACGCCATCTCCAAATCATTAGAGAAAACACACCCTCTCCAAAAGTGGAAACTTCGAGTTTCCCCGAAACCCCAACTACCATATGTTTCTTCATTTCATCCCATGCTAACGGGTTCTGCAAAGAAGAATCTCCTCCTCGGTTACACCACCGTTTTCTTCGATGTGTTAGGGTACTCGCTCATTACGCCCATTCTTCCCTTTCTGTCGAAGGAAATGAACGCTACGGACTTCGAGCAAGGACTTCTGTTCAGCGGTTATGCGTTATCGCAAGCACTTAGTCCTTTTCGCTATTCTCCTTCATGGATAGGTCTGTGGTTTATGGGAACGGGTAGTGATTACTACGGAAGAAAGCTGTTCTTCATGTTGTCGCTTTTAGGATCAACTTTTGGTTGTACCGTTCACCGTCGCTCATGCGTAGGTGCTATCTTTCAGGGATTGTCCCCCAACATGGTTCAACTCAACATTTGGAGGTTCATTACGGGTCTTTTAGCTGGCTCTCCCATTGTGACCCAGGCTCTTATTGCTGATTGCACTTCCATCGAAGACCGCAACAAGTACTTGGCGATCAATGAGTCCGTGATCTCCGCCGCGTGTGTTTTAGGTCCCGCCTTGGGCGGTATTTTGGGCGGTATCAGCCTTTCCTTGCCTCTGTTCGTTGCTGGTGGCACTGCCGGTGTTGCGTTGCTGTTTGCCGCCTTCTTCATGGAGGAGACGAATCCGGACGTGAACGAGATTTACAAGATGCGCAAGTCCATGAAGGGAAAGACGGAGGAGGAGAAGAAGGAGATCAAGGCGAAGATCAGCGAAATGTACGCTGCGATTCACAAATCGAGGCAGTCGATTCACGTCACTCCGACCAAGACGATGATCTACTGTTTCCTTCTCGAGTTCTGCAATCGCTGGGCATTGAATGCATTCAACAGTCGCTACGGCTCCTTCCTCCTCGACAAGTTCGGCGTCACCTCCACCGTCTTCTCGTACATCATGTGCGCCCAGAGCGCTCTGCTGTGCATCCAGCAGGGTTGGTTGTACGGCGTGGTGGTACGCACGTGGGGCGTTCCCATCATCATCGTCGCGATGGGCGGTATGATCATGGAGGGCGTGGCGTACGTGCTGATGGCGGCGCCGACGTCGCTGGGCTGGAGTATTGTGGGTGGCATTCTGTTGATGTTGGGATATGGTTTTGTAACGCCCACGTCATCGTCGATTATCAGTGTGAGTGTTTGTTGAAGGGAGTGAAGCGTAGACGACCAACAAGCCCGAGATTCAGGGCAAGGTGCTGAGCTGGAATAATCTGTGCTCGCAATGCGCGTTCATTCTGTGTCCTGTGACGCTGTCCACGATTTACACGTATTCCCACGAAGGGTCCTTCTACGCCTCGATTCTCTTTGTGGGTGTGGCGCTGATCGCCATTTCGTTGTTGATGTCGATGAAGAACGCATACGAACTCGGCAGACCCAGGAAGACGGAGCTGCCAGTGGTGGATAAGATGGATGTGTCTAACACAGATGTGGAGGAGAAGAAGATGGACACGCCGAATACGGACGTGGAAGAGAAGAAGGTCGAGACGCCGAATACGGATGTGGAAGACAAGAAGGAACAGTCCAACATCGAAATGAACGAAGTGAACAAGACATCGGTGCCAAGTGCCGACACGAAGGAGGAAGGGGTGCAGAATGATTCCCATCCGAGTGCCTAGCCGTGGAATCTGTTTGTTGTTCAATACCCTGTCCTGCTAGCTCGCTGAGGGATGTCCCACTTCACTGAATCCATCGTCACCTGAACGAAACGCGGGATCCCCTTCCCTGAAAACCCCAGTAGTCTATTCAAAATGGTCGCTGTCGGTTCCGTATTCTCGCTTGTGAAAGCCATTCTCAACATGAACTTCTTTGTCCTCGTTTCGTGGATCGCTGTGATTGGTGTTGTGTTCAAGTTTTTGCGTAAGGAATATGTACTCCTTCTCCGCCCTGACTGATTCGTAGATCATTTGGAGTAGTTCAGGGTAGTGGGTGGTCGATCATTCCATGTGTAGGGTTATGGACATGCAGGATGACGACGACATTATTCCCCTCCTACAGAATAAGGATGCAAGTTTGCGTTTCGCTTTGTGATGATGAACAGAGCCACAGAAGTGTTCGGAGTGCGGTCAGCTCGTGCGAAAACACGCTCTTCCTAGGTAGTTGTTGTGCCATCGCCTCACGGATAGACCGAAGATTCTCTGTACACGAGCTGTCTTTTACATCTACATCATCCTAGTGGCCCTCATGTGTTTGCTCATTGGCGGTGTCATCGTCTGCGGCGCTCTCTTCCCTGTGTACTCGCTCTATCTCGCTCCCTATCTTCCGACGCAGAAGAACCTCCACACCGTCACGAACACGCTCAGCCGCACCTCGTTCGAGCAGCTGCAGGACATCTTCGTCAATAAGAACTTCTCTACCAACAGTCTTGCTCTTCCCGACAATTACCGCATGCTGCTCAATGTCACCATCGAACATGGCGAGTCCATGTACAAGAACTGCAACTCGTATTTGGAAGACGGCAAGGACGTTCTCCTCCTCATCCAAGACGTGAAGAACCTGACCCAGAACAAAGACACCCTTCTCGCGTCCCTGCCCCCAGTTGACACCGTGTTATCAGGCCTCAACGCGACATTCTACCCCTACGTGGACTACCTTCCTCTGCAGATCCCGCTGGTGAGCGACGTCGTGGCGTTCTTCAAGGAAGGCAACTACACGTACGCGTCGCTGCGCCAATTCGTCGTGTCTCACCACATCCTCACACGTGATGTGATGGACCTGAAGGTGAACGAGGTGATTGACATAGCACTCGATCCCCTCTCCATTCTCGATCCTGCCTTTGTGGACACGGTGAAGACGATTGCGATCGAGGCCAAACGAAACGCCACGGAGGTGGGCACGGACCTGCAGGCGAAGGGGAGTGAGGCGTACACGCGGGGAACGGCAATTGTGAGTGGGTTCTTGAATGACGAGGATTTGGGTCAGTTTGCAGAGATCCCGTCCGAGTTCGTGCCCTCGTTCTCCTTCATCCAGAAGAAGTACGTGATGTACAAGTCGATTCTCGCGAAAGCCGTGGCAACGCTGCCGTCCTTCGTGAGTTGCATTCAGCAGGAGGGCGAGAAGCAAGTGGGCGTGTTGAAGCGCTTCGTGGTGTCGGAGTACCTCGCCTATTTCAAGGTGCACTTCTTCTACACGCTGATGGTGGTGTTGGTGGTGGTCGCGTTGGTGGTGCTTCTGGTTCTCATGTGCATGCAGGGGTGGAAGCTGGCGCAGGAGACGCTGGCGTACGCGAAGTCCTTGTTGAAGGAGACGTCGCTTGAGACGGTGAACGCCATCAATGAGTTTGGTCATGCTGTCCAGCAGTGGTGTGTTTGTTGTGAGAGAGTTGTTCGTATTCAATCAAGGGCTGTTCAGAGTGAATCAAGAATCAATCACAGTGAATCAAGAATCAATCACATCGAAACAAGAATCACATCGAAACAAGAACGACTCAACACCCACGCTTCATCCAACAAAGAAAGCTACTTCGAGTCACTGTTAATGTGCATGCCCGTCGTGATCCACCCGCAACTAATAAAGAAATCGAAGATCTTCTCCTTCCGCTCAACATCGATCGTGATCTTCTTCGCCACCTCGTCGCGCGACGCGAACCCGTTTCTACGCTCAACCCCTCTCCACACACCCCACTTGCAACACTCCTGAATCACCGTGGCCTTAATCGACAGATAGTGTCTGGGCACCAGGTGAAGTAACTACAACTCACCCACAACACCCACACGCACACTACACAGTCGCTTCTCCTCCGGCTTCAGCAGCTCCACACCATCCATTTTGTCCACGTTCAACGCCACCACTCTACACCTCACTCGCCTCCGTTCCCGCCAACTCCTCGCTCTCCGCCTCCTCGTTCTCCTCCTCCTTCTTCGGACCTTCCTTCTCGAACCGCTCCGCCTCCTCCAGCGTTCGGATCCCGTTCTTGCGGTAGTTCTGTAAGCGAATCACGCGCTCGCGCAGTTTTGCCTCCTTGATCAGACCGTTCATCAGCAGGTCGTAGTCCTTCTTGGAGAGGAAGCGCGCGAACGGCTTCATCAGGTTGAAGATCTCTTGTTCTGCCTGAGCGTGAGGACAACGAGAAGGATGGACTTTCGGCTTCTTCTTCTCCTCGTTGAGGATGTTCTTCAGATCGAGCAGTCCGCGCTCCAGGATGAACTTCTTGCGCTTCTCGCGCTCGAGGAGGCGACCTGGAGAGGGTGAGGGAATGATGCGTGATCATCACCACTTACGGTTGAATGCTCGCAGCATGCACGTCTTCAACTCCTTCTCCTTCTCGTCCTCGTCGCCCAATATGTCCACGTCCTTCAACATCATCTCGGCATCATTGTCGTATTCCACGTCGTAGTCGTCGCGAAGCGGGTTGTAGCCGCTGATGTCGCTGCCAAGACCCGTATATCTACAGGGTACACGGACTCAGCGTGCATACGGCGGGACGGGATCATCATTGAATGTCTCTACTCCTGACGCGACTCACACAACCATACCTTGGAACGTATCGTGGAGAATCGTTGACGGATCGGGGAGAAGCGAATCGTGACTCAAGTAACACTTCATGTAATGATCCACGCAATGGCGCTCCGATTTGGTGCCAACGTACGCAGCAATCTCTCTATTCATGAGCTCTGCAGAATGGTGCGACTCCCAGTTGCCGAACCGGAAGAGATCCATTCCCTCCATCAGACGAAGCTCTTCTTCGGCATTCCAAGTGTCCGCGTAGAGAGTGACTTTCCTTCGTGTCAACGCTCAACATAAGCACATACTTCAGGTTCTCGTTCACGTGATAGCCGTGCGTCCACTTATGCGTCTCCGTTTCAACTCGGTTCATCAGGCACTCTTTGCAAATGTAAAAGTTCTCGCAAACGGCGCACTGGAAGTGAACAGTCTGCGTTATATTCTATGGGTGAAAGGAAGCCCCATCAGCTACTTTGGAGCACAGCGAGCACTTTATATAGATATCGACATTGTGCAGCGGGAAATAGGGCTCCTCCTGGACTACAACCATCACTATTACGATAACACTCGCTACTCGGATACTTGTTGGGCTGGTAATGAACTTCGTCACTCTTCTTCTTATCCTCCTCTACTTCCATCTTGTCTTCCGTTTCAACCTTCTTCTCCTCCGTATTCTCCTCCTTTTTGCTTTGACTACAATTCAAATCCTACGGCAACGCAAACTCTTCCACTTCCATGTCTGCAATGATCAGGAGTGATGGTTCCGTTCGATGGGCAGAACGAGCGGTATTTGGCGTGCTTCTTCTGATTCGTTCCAGAAATCGGGGATATTTCGGTTCATCATTCTGTTTTGGGATTTCTCTTCTGCTTAGGACTTGCCTCTTCTGTCCGGTGATAGTTAAGGCAAGTCAACCCCTTCCATCTCCTCCCTCAATTCATGACTCAGTCATCCAACAAACAGGCGAGAAACCCCAGTCTCACTTCATGGTTGCCACCATATC
>ERZ1106948.636-NODE-636-length-14473-cov-3.443543_pt1 | contig 14473 bp, 7 predicted proteins | sample MGYA00403673_ERZ1106948 | MGnify/ENA primary metagenome ERZ1106948 (study PRJEB35170, sample SAMEA104062409) | human gut metagenome | biome: human gut; feature: human-associated habitat; material: faeces | place: Denmark | collected 2012-05-07 ...
CAGCAGACGGCGCGGCGTGGGCGCGATCTCCTCGTGCTCGGCGTCGCCGAACTCGGGGGCGTCTGCCGGCAAAGCATCGGAGTAGACGCGGCCGCGAATCGCGAAACGCTCGGTTTCGCGGGCAAGCAGCGTGCCGTCGGCAGCGGTGTGGGTCACGTGGATGGTGACCACGCGGCCGGAGGCGGACTCGAAGTAATCCTCAGCCCAAGACTTCAGGGTGATGGTTTCACCGGTGTGCTTAAGCAGGTCCTCCTCGTTCACCTCAAGTTCGATGAGGTGGTCGAGGTGGACGGCGTTGAGCAGGCCTTCAATCACCGGGTAGCCCTTGACGTACACGGAGCCGAGCGCCGTGTAAATCGCCGGCCAGGCCGGGCCGACCAGCGCATCGGGAGCGATGCGGCTGGGCTGCAGGGTCGTCGGCAGAGCGGCGCCGGTGGCCGCTTCGTGGTCGAAGCCGAGGTTGGCGGAGAGGGTGTAGGCGGCGGTGGCGGTAGCAAACGGACGCTCGTCAGAGGTCTTGCCGTCAAGCTGCGGCATCTCGGTGAGCTTGTCGCCGGTGATGGCGGTGTTGCCGATGCCTGCGGTGGCGGCGAGCATCGCGTAGACGTCCGGAATCAGGCGTTCGCGGTCCACGACCGGCACACGGCCGGGCTCGGTGCCTTCCACGATGAGCGGGATGACGATATCGCGCACGGCGTGCTTGGAGGTGCCGCCGTCCGGGTCGTTGTCCCAGTAGGTGTCGAGGTGGATGTCCAGATCGTACTTGCCGGCCGCGGCGTCAAACGCGCGGATCTCGTAGTACTGGTCGCCCAGGGCGGTGCCGTAGGCGGGGTTGTCGGTGATGTGGCCGACCCAGGAGATGTTCGGGGACTTGCGGATGAAGTCCTCGGCGCTGGTGGCCTCGCCGAGTGCGGCGAAATCGTCGTTCTCAGCGGCATCGGCGGCCTGCTGTTCGTCCTGCACGCGCTTGATGGCGGCGGTTTCGAAGCGGCCGAGGATGTCGGCGATCGGCTCGTCGATGGTGGTGATGCCGGCAACGGAGATCGGGCCGGGGATGGCACGCACGGAATCGGCGGAGTAGCGCTGGTCTTCGGACTGCCAGAGCTGGTCCTGACCCCACCAACGCAGCAGGTCGTTGTCGATGACGGGTACGAACGGCATGGGCTTGGGGTATTCGCGCACGAGCACCGGGAACCAAGCCACGTCGGTCGGGACCACCTTGAGTTCGGCGGTCTGCGGGTAGGCCAGTGCGAGCTTTTCGAGCGCGGGGGCCGGGTCGGCGAGAATGTCGTCGTGGGTCAGCAGGCCAGCGGCAGCTGCCTCTTCAGCAGAAACGCCATCAGCGGCGAACAACTTGGAGGTGAATTCGCCGGAGTCCGTGTCGTTCACACGGGCTTCGATGCGCTGCAGCAGGTGCTGGAAGCGGTCGGCGTAAGTCGGGTCGACCCACGGGAAGGCGAGTTCGGCGAAGCGCCGCGCCCACTCAAGGTAGGTCATGGAGGCCAGGTCGCCGAAGTAAGGCTTGGCGGTCTTGTTCAGGGCTTCGATGATTTCCTTGCGGCGGGAGTCGAGCTCTTCGGGGTGCTTCATGACGCGCACGAGCAGACGGCCGCATTCGGCGGAGTCGTTCTCGAGCTCGTAAATGTCGGCGTGCAGGTGGCTCAGGCCGGAGGACATGCCACCGACGGACTTGCCGGACGGCACCCAGTGGGCGGCCTGCGGGGCGAACACGTCGTCGGACTTGGCGTCGGCCGGAATACCGGGCGTCTTGACGAGCAGCTGCTTGACTTCGGGGCTGGTGTGAGCCTCCTTGGCGGTCATCGCGGCGGTACCGATAAGCACGCCGTCGACCGGCATGTCGGGCAGGCCGTAGGCGTGGGCCCACTGGCCGGAAATGTAGTCGGCCGCGCGTTCGGGGGTGCCGATGCCGCCGCCGGCGACCAGCACGAGGTTGTCGCAGGCGCGCACTTCGGCGTAGGTGGCGGCAAGCAGGTCATCCAGCGCTTCCCAGCTGTGGTGGCCGCCGGCTTCACCGCCCTCGACCTGAACCATGATGGTGGTGGGGGACACGGCCTTGGCGATGCGCACGACCTGGCGAATCTGGTCCACGGTGCCGGGCTTGAAGCTCACGTACGGCAGACCGTCAGCCTGCAGGTTCTTGATGAGCTCCACGGCTTCGTCCAGCTCAGGGATGCCGGCGGAGACGACCACGCCGTCGATCGGCGCGCCGGATGTGCGCTTCTTGGGCACGATGCGGGAGGAGCCGAACTGCAGGTTCCACAGGTAACGGTCCATGAACATCGCGTTGAATTCGACCGTGCGGCCTTCCTCCAGCTCGTCTTCGAGGGCAGCGATGTGGCGGTCGAATACTTCGGCGGTCACCTGGCCGCCGCCGGCGAGCTCGGCCCAGTAGCCGGCGTTGGCCGCTGCGGCCACGATTTCCGGTTCCACGGTGGTGGGGGTCATGCCGGGCAGCAGCACCGGCGGCTTGCCGGTGAGCTTGGAGAACTTGGTGACCAGCTTGGCGCCGGCCGGGGTGTTGATGACGCGCGGGGCGAACGCCTTCCAGTTCTGGGTGCGCTCAGGCTCGCTTTCCAGCATGGAGAGCGTGGAGCGCTCGGCCAGCGTGGTGGCTTCGACCACGCCGATGCCGGTGCCCTGCACCACGTTGCCGATCAGCTTGCCGAGCGTGTTGCCGGGGCCGAGGTCCACGATCCACAGCTTGGACGGGTCGGCGTCGTCGAACAGCGCCTTGACGCGGGCGTTCCAGTCCACGTGGTTCAGGAGCACTTCCTCGGCGAGTGCACGGGTGCGCTTCTGGTCGAAGCCGCAGGCGCCGGCCCAGGCCACGGTCTGTTCGACGGCGTCGGCCATGAGCGGCGAGTGGAAGGGCAGGGTGACCTCAAGGTATTCGAGGGTCGGGTTGAACACGGTGCCGCCGTGGAGCTTCTGCTCGCGCAGCTTGGCCTGATGCTGGTGTTCGCGCTCGGCTTCGAGGGCGAAAGCGGCCAGGTCTTCCGGGTAGCCGGACAGCACGTGGTGGTTGTCGGAGTTGGTGACGGCGATGGAGATCGGGCCGCGAGCGTTGTTGACGCGGGCCACCAGAGCCTCAACCTGTTCGCGGGTGGCGCCCTTGACGGAGAGCATCGGGCTGGCTTCGCCATACTTGGGGTTCAGGCCCAGTTCGCGCACGCGGCGGGTTCCGGCGGCGCCGATCAGGGCGGCCACGGCCAGAATCTCGTTGAGGGTCTTGCCGGCGGCCTCGATGGAGCCGGCGGCCTCGATGGCGCGGGTCATGTGCACGGCGAGCACGCCCTGGGAGTGGCCGAGCACGGCGAGCGGCTTGGCCTGGGCCACGCTGTAGCCGAGGTGTTCGAGGTCGAGCAGGGCGCCGAGCTGGGTCAGCGCCACGCCTTCCACGGACGCGGTGGCGTCGGCTGCGGCGCCGAGGCGTGCCGGGTTCGGGGCGAAGCCGAACAGGTCGACCGGACGGCCGGTGGTGGCCAGCAGGTCGGCGGCGACCGGGGTGAGCAGTCGGCCGGCTGCGGCGACGTGGCCGCGCAGGGCCTCGTCAAGGCTGGGATCGGTGGTCTGGTCTGCCAGGGCTACCGGCCACGGGGTGGACTGGCCGGCGAAGGCGAGCGCATGGGGCTCGGTGGCTAGGCGATTGAGGAAGAAGGTGGTCATTGCTTTCCTTACTTGTGTTTGGTTGACGTCTTCAAAAATCAGAGGGGCTGGTTGCCGTGGTGTTTGGTGGTGCGCTTGACGCGCCGCTTGGTGGCGAGCGTGGCCAGCGATTCGACAATCACCTCACGGGTCTGTTCGGGGTCGATCATGCCGTCGATCTGCCCGATTTCCAGTGACAGGTTCGCGTTGACGGTGCTGGTCTCGTACTCCTTGATGTACTTGGCCCGCAGCGCATCGACGTCCTGTCCGGAGGCCTTGGCCTTGGCCAGGTCGTGGCGGTGGATGATGTTCACCGCGCCGGCCGCGCCGAGCACCGCGATCTGGGAGGAGGGCCACGCGAAGTTCAGGTCCGCGCCGATGGCCTTGGATCCCATCACGATGTACGCGCCGCCGAACGCCTTGCGCAACACCACGGTCACCATCGGTACCTGTGCGTTGGCGTAGGCGTAGATCACCTTGGCGCCGCGGCGGATGATGCCGGCGTGTTCCTGGTCGGAGCCGGGCTTGTAGCCGGGCACATCCACGAGGGTGACCACGGGCAGGTTGAACGCGTCGCACAGGCGTACGAATCGGGCGACTTTCTCGGACGAGTCGACGTCCAGGATGCCGGCGAGCACGTTCGGCTGGTTCGCCACGATGCCAACCGGCTTGCCGTCGATGCAGGCGAAGCCGACGAGCGCGGAGGCGCCGAACAGTTCCTGCACCTGCACGAATTCGCCGTAATCGACGATGCAACGAATCACTTCGAGCATGTCGTAGGGCTGACGTTCGTTGGTGGGCACGATGGTGGCAAGTCGCTTGGCGGTCTCGCGTTCGGCGCGGGTGACGGCGTAGGCGTAGACCGGCGGCTTGCTTTCGCTGTTGGACGGCAGGTAGGCGAGCACGGTGCGCGCATAGTCGATGGCGTCGGATTCGTCCTCGCCGAGGTAGTGGGCCACGCCGGACACCCGGTTGTGCACTTCGCCGCCGCCGAGGTCGGCCATGGAGATGGTCTCGCCGGTCGAGGCCTTGACCACGTCCGGTCCGGTGACGAACATGTTCGAGTTCTCACGGGTCATGATGATGAGGTCCGTCAGGGCCGGGCAGTAGACGGCACCGCCGGCGCAGGGGCCGAGAATCAGGCTCAGCTGGGGCACGAAGCCGCTGGCCTCGCAAGTCTTGCGGAAGATGCGGCCGTACTGGGTCAGGGCGGCCACGCCCTCCTGGATGCGGGCGCCGCCGGAGTCCACGATGGCCACGATCGGCACTTTGAGGTCGATGGCCATGTCCATCAGTCGGCAGATCTTCTCGCCTTCGGCGGTGCCGAGGGTGCCGCCCTTGACGGAGAAGTCCTGGGCGTAGACGGCCACTTTGCGGCCGTAGACCTGGCCGAAGCCGGTGATGACGGCCGCACCGGCGTTGCCGCCGGCGATATTGCCGCCCTGGAAGCGGCCGATCTCCTCGAACGTGCCGGTGTCGAAGAGCAGGTCGAGGCGTTCGCGCGCGGTTTTCTTGCCTTTGGCGTGCTGCTTGTCGCGGGCGCGCTCTTCGGCGGCGCGGGCCAGTTCGGCGGCCTTGACCACAGCGGTGCGCAGCGGCTGGTGGGCCGAAGGCTGGGCGGCGTTGGCGGCCGAGGCCGCAGCCGCGGCCTTCACGGCCTGCGAATCCATGATGTCAGTCATTGCCACCCTCCTTCTTGGCGTCGGTGGCCTTATCGGCTCCTTCTGACGAGGGAGCTGTCGACGCAGCCGCCTGAGGGAGAGATCCCGGCGCAGCCGCAGCAGCCTTGGCCTTGCCGGCGTTCACGTCCAGCGTGACCAGCGTGTCGCCGGCCTCCACGCCGTCGGCCGGGCCAACGAAAATCTTCTTCACTTCGCCGGCGGCCGGCGCGTACACGTAGTTCTCCATCTTCATGGATTCGAGCACCACCAGAAGGTCGCCCTTGGCCACCTGCTGGCCTTCGGACACGTTGATGCGCGTGACCACGGCCTGCATCGGGGAGGCGATGACGCCGGATTTGGCGCCGTCGTTGGCCGCGGCGGCACTGGAGGCCACGTTGTGCAGTCCCGCACCGCGCAACGGCTGGGTGGGTCGCTTGGCACCACGGGCGCGGGCCGAGCCGGTGATGTTCTCCACGATGTCGAGTGGCACGGTGAGCTTGACGCGGCGGTTGTTCATCTCGATGACGAACGTCTCCGACTTGGACTTGTCGGGCGCGGCCGGGGCAGCGGCACCCGGGGCGGCGGCCAAGGAGGCCGGCTGGCCGGAGGCGGCGGAAGCCGGTGTACGGTTCAGGTACGTGCGCTCCAGCCACTTGGTGGACACTGCGAACGGGTGGCCATGCTCGGCGGTGAAGTCGTCGTTGCGGAAGATTTCCTTGAACAGCGGAATCGGCGTGGGCACGCCTTCGATCACAAGCTCATCGAGCACGCGGCGCACACGGGCCACGGCGTCGAGACGGTTCTGGGCGGTGACGATGACCTTGCCCATCATCGAATCGAACTTCGGGGAGATGGTGTCGCCCTGTTCCACACCGGTATCGATGCGCACGCCGGGGCCGGCCGGCCACTGGATCTTCTCCAAGGTGCCGGAGCCGGGGGTCAGGTTGGTGGACGGGTCTTCGCTGGTGATGCGCAGTTCGAAGCTGTGGCCGCGCAGTTCGGGGGCGCGGGTGAGCTCGCCACCGGCGGCGATATTGAGCTGTTCGCGCACCAGGTCGAGGCCGCTGACCTCTTCGGAGACGGTGTGCTCCACCTGCAAGCGCGGGTTGACTTCCAGGAAGTACACCTTGCCGTTCGGGGTCACCATGAATTCGCAGGTGCCCAGGCCCACGTAGCCGACCGTGGTGAACAGGCGGCGGGAGTATTCCTCGAGCGTGCTGATGATTTCCTCGGACAGGAAGGGCGCGGGTGCCTCTTCCACGAGTTTCTGGTTGCGGCGCTGCAGCGAGCAGTCACGGGTGGAGTACACGGTGAAGTTGCCGTGCGAGTCGCGCCCGGACTGGGTCTCGACGTGGCGTGCCTTGTCCACGAACTTCTCGATGAAGTATTCCTTCAGATCGCCGCCTTGCAGCGCGTCGTGGTTCATGTAGAAGCGGCGCAGCTCCTCGTCGTCATGCACCACGGTGATGCCGTGGCCGCCACCGCCATCAGTGCGCTTCATCATGATCGGGTAGCCGTGGGTGTGTGCGAAGTCGAGCAGCGTGCGCACGTCGGTCACCGGTTCGGACAGGCCGGGCACTGGCGGCACTTTGGCGCGTAGGGCCACGCGGCGGGCGGTAATCTTGTCGCCCAAATCCACCAGCGCGGTGTGGTGCGGGCCCACCCAGATGGCACCGGCATCCTCGACCTTCTGCGCGAAGCTCGGCACTTCGGAAAGGAATCCGTAGCCGGGGTGCACGGCATTCGCACCGGTCTTGTGCAGGATGTCAATCAGCAGATCTTCGTTGAGGTACGTGTCCTTGTAGGTGTCGCCGGAGAGCAGGTATGCCTCGTCGGCCATGTCCACATAGCGGCTATTGCGGTCCTGTTCGGAGTAGACGGCCACGGTGGAGATACCCATCTCCTTGGCCGTGCGCACCACGCGAAGCGCAATCTCGCCTCGGTTCGCAATCAGCAGTTTTTTGACGATAGAAGCCATAGTGTCAAATTGTGCTCTCTATATAGAGGAGAGGGCAAGCCGCGTTCACACAAAAGCTTTCACGCCCTTTTGTAGGCTACGAACAAACGCGCGCGTAGGTTCCGGCAACGCAACCGTTGGCGCCGGCTATCAAAAACGTTGCAAATCCGCCGATTGCACATCCTTGCGCGCCGACTCAAGAAATTGACGTTACGGTTGTGTTCGTCAACTTATGACAAATCGAAATCGACAATTTTGTAAATTGGTACGAAACCGCACGAAATCGAACACCTCTACGATGGCAACCGTAAGTTCGGGGGAAGGCTCATCTGCGGGCGAACGGAAGGTGACCGGACCGGCATCGGTCCATCGCCGCACGATTCGCCCGCACAGGGTCGGATTCATTTGGGACCGTCCACCATATGGACGGTTCGGACTGTCGGGGATACCGCACGACCCGCCGGAACCTCCCCTCATCCATCGCATACCGCCCGCCGTTCACGGCGATATCACGCAACATAGGGGTCATTGATATGCAGACTTCACACACCACCGCATCCGCTGCGGCCACCACATCGCTCGCCCGTCGTATCGTCGCCGCATCCTGGAAGCCGGTGCTGTTCGCCGTGCTGATGTGGCTGTCCGCGGCCGCCGGCGAGATTCCGATTCCGGGCACGCCGGTGCCGATCACGCTGCAAACGTTCGTGGTGATGCTCGCCGGTCTTATGCTGCCGTGGCGTCAGGCCGGCGCCGCCGTCGCCACCTATCTGGCGGCCGGTGCGGTCGGCCTGCCGGTGTTTGCCGGCGGCACCTCCACGCTGGCCCTGGTCGGCCCGAGCGCCGGCTTCCTCTTCGGCTTCCTGCCGGGTGTGGTGGTCATCGCCCTGCTGCGCGGCAAGTCCGACACTTCGTCCTTCGCGGCCGCCGCGCGCACCGCGGGCCGCTACCTGCTGGCCGCGCTGGTCGGCGGCGTCGTGGTGGTGTACGCCTTCGGCTTCGTCATCCAGTCCGCGCTGACCGGTGCGCCGCTCGCCGCCGTGGCCCTGGCCTCCATGGGCTTCGTGGTTGGCGACGCCATCAAGGCCGTGGTGGCCTCTCTGGCCGCCGCCGGCCTGTCCAAGCTCGGTCGCTGACCTGAGCTACTAGCTAGCTACTGGCCGGCTATTACAGCACTCCCACATCGGCGGTGCGGACCGTATGGTCCGTGCCGTCTTGTGTTCTCAGGATCAGTGAGGCGTCTTCGTTGAGGCCGATGGCTTCGCCGGTCAGCGTGGTGCCGTCCGTGAAGTGCGCCTCGACCTGACGGCCGCGCGCCCAGCACACCGCCTTCACCTCCTCGCGCAACGACTCGGCCTGGCCCTTCGGGTCGGCGATGAACTTCACCAACCGCTCGCGGAAGCCCTCGACCTGACGTTCGGCCACCGCATCGCGCATCTCGCCGAACGACGGCAGCCCGGAGACATGCAGCTGCAGCGAGGTCGATTGCGGCGTGGGCAGCCGACAGGCGCCCAAGGCCAGGTTCAGGCCGACGCCGAACACGATGACGACGTCGTCATCGGCATCAGCATCAGTACCGGTACCGGACGACGGCGGAATCACCAGTTCCGAGAGCAGCCCGCCCAGCTTGAGCCCGTGGCAGAACACGTCGTTCGGCCATTTGAGTTCCAGCGAGCAGTCCGGCTGGTTCGGCGCGGCACCGTATTCCTCGATCATGCCGTTCAGGGCGTCCAGCGTGACCAGTCCGGCGATCATCTGCAGCCAGCCATTGACGGATTCGTCGGTGGCGATCGCGCGCGGAATGCGCACGGCATAGGACATCGTCGAGCAACGGCCGGGCTGACTGACCCACTTGTGACCATTGCGCCCACGGCCGGCGGTCTGCCGGTCGGCGGCCACCACGGCCACCGCCAGTTCGCCATCCTGGTGGTCGGGCAACGTCAACGACCCGTCGCCAATCATCTGTACGGCCAGCGCGTTGGTCGAATCGGTTTCGTCCACGGCGACCACATGATCTGCGACGGCTGTAGTTCTGGGTAGCTGCGGCGTTGCAGCTTTCAACGCAATCATCATGGGCACTACGTTACCTCGATTTTGGCGCGATATGCCCGCGTTATTCCATGGAAAAGCGCGCAAAATCAACTATTTTCACCCACATAGCCCATGTTAACGTTCACAACTTCGGAAATTCCGCATTCGCCGACCCCACGCATGCACCCGGCCGTCATATTGGCTTGCGAACAATGGCGATGCCCGGCAGACATCGAATATCAACCGTTGACCTGTGCGGCTACCATATATTGTCATGACGTCACCAGCCACCGCGAAGCTTGCCGCCGTATCCAGCCGCCAGTCCCACCCGCATCTTGCGCGCGCGGGACACTGGCCGTGCTGGCCGGCCTGTGGCTTGCACTGTGCACGGCGGTCGGCCCGCTGTACTGGGACGAGGAGAACGGCACCCTCGCCCATTGGAACTGGGCCAATACCGCAATATTCGTCGTGTCATTCCTGATATATCTCGGAATCATCACGCTGATGGTGCGATTCGCAGCAGGCCAGCGCATACTGCCGAGGGCTATCGGCGAGCGACTACGTCAACATCAGCGGAATAGCGAAACATCACGGCCCGCCGCCGATCAGCAGGCCAGCCAACCAGCCAAGACCCGTCGTACCGTTCGCGCTATCGTCACGTCCACCGTCACTGTTCTGGACCGCTGGATCACACGCGGCACGAACCGGTTCTGGAAGCTTATGCTGGTGTTTTTTGTCGGCTGGCTCTGGGTGCCGACCACTCTGCTGGCCGCATTCGGTGCGGACCTCCGCTCACAGATCCGTGAATTCAGCTGGGCCTGGAACCAGTGGACCGGCCTGAAACAGCCCTATATCGGCTTCTTCTCCTTCGTGCCGATGGACATCTACCCCACTGCGCACTACATGTGGCCGTCCGATCCCACGTATCTGACCGACCAGCACAATGTGGTACTCACTGTGTTCTATGGCGCGATGGTCACGTTTGCGAGGCATCTGACCGGCTCAAACGATGCCGGTATCGTGACGTTGGCTGCCCTGCAGACGCTGTTCGCCGTGTTCTGCTGCGCTGCCGCCGCCAATCGATTCCTGAACCGGCCTTGGATAGGAAAAACGGCAACGGATTCCGCCGCTCCCCCACAGGCCGGAGGATTGGCCAGATTCCTGATTCTGCTGTTCTTTATGGTCTGCCCGCTGGCCGTGTTTTCCACTATCTCCATCACCAAATCGCCGCTGTTCGCGTTCTCGTTCGTCTGGTGGTTCAGCGTCTGGTATGAACTCGTCCAGACCTGGCACCCCGCCGGCACCCGCAAACATCCTCAGACCCCTGCCATCGCCACGCCCGTCCACTTGCCGCGTCACAGTTTCATCGCCTTTATCCTGGCCACGTCGGTAATGCTGATTTCCGCGAAATATGCGTGGTACATCATCGCCCTACAAATCGTGCTGGCTCTGATCGCCGACCGCAAGCGCTGGGCGACTTACGTCGTGGCGCTGCTCATCCCCACCGTACTGATTCACGGCGGCATCTCCTTCGCCATCTCCTCTGGCGCGATCATCGGCGGCGACCCAATCGAAAGCCGCGGCGTACAGCTGCAAATGATCGCCCGCGTGGCCCAGCGCAATCCGGACGGCATTTCAGACGAAGCCAAAAAGAACCTCGCGCCCGTCTTCAATCTCGATCAGATGGCCGACGCTTACTCCCAGCAGGACGCCGACCCGGTGAAATCCTCCGGCATTCAGGCCAAGAAGGTCAGCTACAAGTGGCGCACGGTGACGCCCGAGGATATGACCAATTTCAACAAGGCATGGTTCGAAATCGTCAAGGACAATCCAATCATCGCGCTGGATGCGTTGCTGGCCAAATGCTTCGGATACTTCAATGTGAACGATCAGCCGTACGTATCGATGGATTATTACGTGACCAGCGATTACGTGCAGAAAAACTCCACATGGATCAAGGATTACAACCATGACTGGCGTGAGCACATCGCCGGCTTCACTCGCGTATGGGGCGGTATTCCCGTACTCGGCTGGCCTACGCACGGCAATTTCTACGTGGTGATGACATTGCTGATCGGCGCGGCCGAGGTGATTCGCCGACGTTGGCTCACCCTCATGACCCATATTCCGCTGCTACTGCTGATGGGCGTGATGATCACCGCGCCGGCCAATAATTTCGAGCGGCACATGTTGCCGGTTGCGTTTGTATTCGGATTCGTGGTGCTGACGTATTGGCGAGAGTCTTTGGCTGAAAGGCAACGCCAATCAGCGACGCTACACTAGTGACTATGTCAGATTTTCTCGAACTTCTTGCTGCCGACGTTGCCGATTCGTCCGGTGCATCCGGTATGCCGGGTGCGCCCGATTCATCCGATTCGGCCGCACCCGGCATCACCGCGACCAACCGCGTACGCACCGTGCTGTTCGAGTGCCTGTTCAATCATCTGGCCGACGAACGAGTGGAGTCCCTGTTCACCATCCTCGGTTTCGAGCATGACTTCGATTGTTACACCATCGCCGGATACCCTGCCCGGTCCGCCGCACGTACGGCCAAGGAAATCGAGAAAATCGTAGCCGATTTCGGCGGTATGTGTCTGACCGCCAAGCGCCCGATCGGCAACAGCACCGCCGTAGTGGCGTTGATTCGTCCGGTCGGTGCGGCCACGCCGGAAATCATCTGCAATACCATCGCCCCGTCGTTCGCCGCCGATCGGCCAATCGCCTTGGGTCCACAGCGCACCGGTGCCGATGGCGCGATGCGTTCGATTCAGGCCACGCTCTACTGTCTTCAGGCCGCGCCGGCCCTGGCCGCCACCGTGCAGCCATTGCCGCGCCCGTTACGCACCGACGACGCCCTGCCCGAACGTGCGTTGATCGGCGACGCGGACGCCCGTGACGAACTGGTCCGCGTGGTCTACGGAAGCCTGACAGCAGCAGGCCCTGATGATCCGACGCTGCTCACCGTCTCCACATTCCTGAAGTTCGGCGGTTCGCTCGAGACCACGGCCAAGGAGCTCAACGTACATCCCAATACGATCCGCTACCGTTTGAAGCGTGCCGCCGAATCCACCGGCTGGGATGCCACCGACCCGCGCGAGGCGTACGTGCTGATCACCGCCATCGCGTTGGGTCGTGTGGCCGAAGCGTAACGGACCGCAGCGTAGTCGGGCAGAAGCATAACCAGCAGAACCGTAGCCGGCAAAGGCCATAGCTGACCGGACATAACCGTCCAGCCCGACAGCCTAGCGGGCCGAATCAGGCTGCCTGAATTTCGCGTACGCCATCGCGCAGTAACGCGGCCAAGGATTCTTGAGTGGCTAACACTTCGTCCACGAATCCACCGGCGGACAGGCTGGCGATCACGCGACCGGACTCGTTGTCCACAATCGGTACACCGACGGCACCGACACCCAACGTCACATCCTCATCCGACAGTGCATATCCACGTTCGCGAGTCAAGCGAATATCCTCGCGCAACTGTTCCACACTGACCAGCGTGTTCTCGTTATATGCCGGAAACGGCACTCCTGCAAGATAGCGTTCGACATCGGCATCCTCGAAATACGCCAAGGCCACGCGGCCGGCCGCGCCAGCATGCAGAGGCAGCACGCGGCCCGGGCGCAGGATCAGCGAATCGATGGCATGACCTTGCGCACATTCCACGCATACCAATTCAGTGCCGGAGACCACACTGAGGAATGAGGTCATGCCGGTTTGCGCGGTGATGGCATGCATGACCGCAATCGCAGGCTGCCATTCGGTACGAGACGTGCGAGCGGCATCAGCCAATCGCAGCCAGTCCAGTGATAATGAGTAGTTACCATCCGTATCTGTTACGGCCCACCCCACATCGACCAGTCCATCCAGCACGCGGTATACGGAGGATCGCGGGATATCACAGGCGTCGGCGATATCTGCCGGCGACAGGCCATTCTCCGCCGCCAATGCGTCCACCACACGACTCGCCTTGTCTAAAGCGCGGGTCGGTTCACGTTTGTCTTCCGCCATCGTCGACGTTCCTTCCCCTGACTTATCCCTGACTCATCGTATTCAACTGCTCAGGCCAAGATAATCACCGCTGTATCCAAGGCCTCGCGACACCTCGCGGCCGGCAGTCTGCACCAATTGCACCATGTCTTGAGCCGATGCCGTTGCCGGTTTCCCATCTACCAGACAGGCCAGCTCAGGTTCCAAGGAGCGGGAAAGGCCACTCAGGGCGATTGCCGCCTGAATCTCTCCGGCGTGATTGAATACCGGTACGCTGATAGTCACGGAGCCGGCCATGGTCTGGCCGACATCATAGGTGAAGCCGCATTCACGTATATGACGAGCCTGTCCCATTGCTGTGGTACGCATCGTGGAGAATGTGCCGCCGAGCTCGTTGTTATAGGCATAGTGTTCCAACAGCTGCTCGTAGCGAGCCGGGGGAAGCCAGGCCGTCAGTACATGAGAGGGAGCGCTCATGCTCAGAGGCAAGCTATTGCCCACCAGCTGTGCATAGCTTTGCAATGTCTCACGGGTGCGTGTCTCGATGCACACCGTGCGCAATCGCCTCCGAACGAACAGACCCCAGATGCCGAACTGGCCACGATGGGCGCGGAAGGTACGGCGAGCGATCTGCTGAATGTCCAGTCTGCTTTCGATTTGGCCGCCGATACGTACGCAATCGATGCCAAGCCGATACTCGCCACGATTGATGCCGCGTTCCACCCAACCGACTGCGGCGAGATTATCCAGCAAACGATACGTTGAGCTTACGGGTTCACCAGTACGTTCGCTTATGGTTTTTGCAGTGCTTGGTCCCAGTTCCGCCAATACATCAAGTACTGCCTTGGATTTCACCAATGCATCTACGCTACGGTCATCACGGCTTGGCGCCACCATGCGCGTCACCTCCTGGCCTGTATGTTGATACCTCAGCCATCTTACCGGGTATTCAGCGGGTTGCCGCCCAAAACGCACTGGGCCCCGGCAGGAGTATCCCGTCGGGGCCCAAGAGGTTTCTGGCTCCCCTCTTTGAGGGGGAGCCGTCCGCGCGGCGGACCGGGGGAGATCCGAGACGCTAAGGCCCAAGGACGCGAGAAACACCCCGACGCGCGGGTGTCCTGATATGGGGAAAGCCCCTTGGGGCGTGTGCTCCAAGGGGCTTCCTGTACGTGTG
>ERZ1106948.639-NODE-639-length-14433-cov-29.706079_pt1 | contig 14433 bp, 18 predicted proteins | sample MGYA00403673_ERZ1106948 | MGnify/ENA primary metagenome ERZ1106948 (study PRJEB35170, sample SAMEA104062409) | human gut metagenome | biome: human gut; feature: human-associated habitat; material: faeces | place: Denmark | collected 2012-05-07 ...
CATAGACAGGTTCCTGACCCGAAATCTGCTGGAGGACACGAGCCGCCTTGGAGATGGCATCACCGGACTCACCGACGCAGATGTTGATGACGAGCTTCTCAACTCGGATGTTACGCATAACATTAGCCTTCTCGCTCTACAATCCCGTTACGTGTGGTTCAACCAACAACACGAATCCCTACCATGATAATGAATACAAGTAAACGCCTTAATAAACGTAATCTAGGAGAACAAAAGGAGTGGACGCAAGACACGACCGAATCTGAAGTGAGTTGTGTACTCTTTCCCCTCCGTCTCCTCCTGAGTCGCTGGTTCTATCGCGGAAACAGAAAGAAATGCGAATAGAGAGCTATCTCCAACAAACAGAGAAAGGGAACAATGTCTACAGAAGAATAGAGCTCATGGCTTCCTAACTACAGCGAAATGGTCGAGGCTCACGGGACCATTCCAAAGAAGACTAAAATGATTGGATCTGGACGCTCTGAGGAAAATCGGAATCAGACAGCACGGAACAAGGTACAATAGGGCAGGCTACTCGTGAATGTGGAAGAGGACAACAACCTGTGCATGTCCTGTAATGCACACAGCTAACAGACTCAGGACGAGACCAACGGCATTTCCAAGAATGACATCAGTGACGTAATTCCTCTTTGCTAGCATTGAAAACGCTTGGGAAATGTCTATGTTGTCAGCGTGACAAGATGTCTACTTGGCGTTTTGAAGAGCACCCCGGATTGAGAATCACTACTTCCTTCCTCTTCCTTATCACTACGAGTGATTAGCAGAACACTCACAAACTCGGATCTATTCACGAGAGGATGCTCCTCCACATCCATGGTGAGGGGAGACCTAATCCTTACCCCCCATTGCAGATCCGATACAGGTAGTACTGATAGTACTGAAACATGAAACAGAAGGCAAACAGGAGGCCAGGAATGAGTACATCTCCCAATCCAAGGTAATTCATGCCCCTTCCACTCCAGGAGAGAAGAATGAGTTTTCCCTATTCATCATATCGAACACACACAACCACAGGAAACTCAAGATTGTATCCCTTCCGAAGAGGCTTTCCAATTGTGCTCATCACTACAATCAACAGAGAGGAGGACAGTCTACCCTTCGTCGCCGTCTGCGTAAAGTTCTGTTGAGCCACTGTCACCATAACGTTCTCACTGAACAGCGGCTTGGAGAAGAACACCCAGAAGATGTCATAGACGAATAGAAGAACGAAAAGAATGGTGATCACTTTCAGACTCTGAATGCGTATAGTGGACAACGCGCAGATGGTAATGGCAATTCCGATCAGGTTATTGAAGAACGCGTCTGCTTTCAAAATCCACAGGAGCGTTGTTCCTAGTCTACAATAATCACAATAGGAAAGGGACTAACGCCACAACGAACGCGATCAGTGTTGAGTACTGCTGAATTCGAATCGCATGCTCACCAGCAATCATGAGAAGTGACTTTACAACTTGGCCTACATAAGACTCTTGAATCGTTCACTACCCACACACACTGCGGCCGAAATAGCGATGTACAACATGAGAAGACTCTGTACATAGGAATAGAAGTAGTACATGCTGAGAAGAACAAGGGAGGCAAGAATGGGGTAAACCAGAGCCATTCTACGGATAATGGATTCTCCCCATACTCTACTTCAAGGAAACAACAGCCGTTTCGTCATCAGTGTCTTCCCCTTTGACAGCATTGTTGTGATTCCGAATATCACTATACAACCCGATGAATGAGGCAGTGAAGGCGACTGAAAAGTTGATGATGAAGATCTTCAGCAGAATGAAGAGTTGGTCAATCATTTTGTGAAGAGAAGCGAGTGTTTGTTAAACGGCTGTACAAGAAACAAAGCAGTGGCACACAAATCAACTACCCAGAATTGGGTTCCAATGCAGTTCAGTGAACACTTCACTTCACGCTAAGCCTATTCTGTTGTTTCCGCTGCAACCTCTTTCGATTGCTCGTTCATTGTGACTTGCACAGTTTCCTCCTTCATTTCTTCCTTCACCTCACTCTTCTCCTGCACAGTAGCATCCTTCACCTCCTTCATCTCCACGTTCACTTCACTCTTCTTCTCCCCCTTCTCCGCCTCCTTCTTCTCCATTCTCTTCTGCACATAGTACACCCAAGTCAAGCACAACGAAGCAATCACACAGAACGCCAGCGTCAACCGATACGCCCAGTACTTGGCGCAGTACTCATTCAATACGCCAAGAATGTAACTCAGCGGCAGCGTCAACAAACCCTGTAACACGATGATCACGGAGGTGGCAGTGGCGGCGCTCTCCTTGTAAATGCCCATCACCACGCAGATGAAGATGGGCCAGTTCGCCGAGTAGAAGAAACCCGCGCATGCGAACAGCCAGACGCCCGCCTTGCCCATAAAGAAACCAATAAGAAGCAGGAAGAAGCACGCCATGTAACTGATGAACAGACTACGGTAGTACCCGAGGCGGTCGATCAGCGGACCTGCAACAAGACGAGATACAGTGAAGATAATGTAAAGGACAGTAGAAAAGTTGGACACGTCCTGCGTTGTGAGATGCAGAATATCCACGAGGTAAAACGGCGCCCACTGCGCTCCTGATGCTTCGATCGCCTGACCAAAACCCATCGTAATGGAGCACAGCCATATGGAAGGGGTACAAAGCGCTTGGCTCACTGTCATGGAGGGCTTGGCTTCCTTGTTATCGCCCTTTGACTTTGGCAGTCTGAAGGGAAGGAAGAGAGACACAATAAAGAAGACAAAGACAACACAGCCCAGACAGAAGTACATGGAGTAGAAACTATTCTTCAACCACTTCACACTCCACGTCGCAACATTCGGACCGATGACAGCCCCAATACCAAAGAAGAAGTGCATCAGACTCATTAGTGTTCCACGATTCTCGATAAACACAAGGGTCGCAGAAGCGTTCGCACCGATCTCGAAGAAGCCAAAACCAAGCCATACCATGAACATGCAAACACCAACAAGGAAGAACGAGTGCATGAAGTGCGTCAAGAAGCAACCCAAGTCAATAAGAATATACCCAGTCAGAATAATAACCTTGTAGTTCACCCACTCAGCCGCATAGGACGCCAATGCACAGAAACAAATGTAGGCGATGCTTAAGCACGAATTGAAGAAGCCAAACGTGTCGTAAGGAACGTTAAAGTATTCCTTCACTTCGACAAAGGTGACACTTCTCGCATTCTCGACGACACCCATACAAACGAGACACGCATAAATCAAGATAACCAATGACCAGTACTGCCACTTTGTATCATACACAGGTTTCGATTCCATTGTTGAGCATAATTGTGTCACAGTGATTCTTCCTAAGGAACACTATTACATGAAAGCGGAAAAGAGGGAAGGGTATAGTGTGCTTGATACATCAGAGTGCAGGGTATAGGAGGGAATGAGTGATTGAGGTGTAGTAGTTTTGGGGAAGTATATCGGGCAATTGATAAGACTACAAATCAAGAAGTGGCTATCAAGAAGGTGAAAATGACAGCAACTGACGAGCGGTGTGAGAATGAGTGGAAAACACTGAAAGAATGCAAATCCGATTACGTGGTTGAGTTTTACGATGCATTTCACACGGGGAATGAGTTACGGGTATGGTTTGGTTAACTGAATGAAAACCCAGATTGTCATGGAGTACTGCACTTGTGGCTCACTGCGTGATTGCCTAAAGCTCCATTCATTGAATGAAGAGCAAATCCGTGTGATTGTCTGCTGTTGTCTTCTGGGTCTGGAAACGCTGCAGAATCATAACGTGATTCATCGAGTGCATGCTGTTTGGTTGAATAATGGTGTAGGATGTGAAACCAAGTAACATGTTCATATCAAGTAACGGAGTGGTGAAACTGGGAGATCTCGGCTTGGCTTCTCAGTTGGAGCATTCTTTTTCGATTAGGGACACGCGGTGTGGCACTTCATGCTACATGGCTCCTGAGATGTACGATAGGAAGGGATGTCTGGGGAGTGATGTGTGGTCACTCGGAATCAGCATCATTGAGATGGCTGATGGGAGAAATCCATATGATGGTTATTCTCCCGCACAGGTAATGATGTCAGGGAGGCATAAACACAGATTGTGAAAGCAGTATGCTTTGGACAGCCCCCATCTCTCACTACTCCAGGATGGTCCAGTGATATGGCAGACTTCGTAAAACAGTGCTTGGGAAAGAGTGATGATCAACGCCAATCTGTCAGAAACCTGCTACGAGTGAGGGATTCTCTGTGTTGTGATGCATAGCATCGCTTCGTTAAGAACATGGCTGAGAGGATCAGAAACGATCCTTCTGTCTTGTTTTCAGTGATGAAACCACTATTCTTCTGTGATGCACCAGAAGGATACATCATCGACAAAACACGCACGCGGTATGGCTGAGTGTGCTGGATCACGGGAAGACCGTTCGATTCGATTCGTTATGCAACAAAGAAATCAACACACGAGCCTGTAGTGATAATGAAAGTGGCGGGGGACAGTGCTCAACAATTGTCTTCTATCTGTCAGAGAATGAATATGGAGAGCTCGCCTTATCTCGTCGGAATACTGGATGTTATTCTGGACAACGATATGGCATATGTACTGTTTGCTTCCTTGAATGACTGGATAGGGCGTCATGGAATGTTGCTCTATCTGCTCCTTTGCGACGTTCATTCAGAATCACCATTTGTTAAACGAGGAGGAGTTGAGAGAGGTTGTGTCCTGCATTCTGCTTGGTCTGAAGTGGCTTCATAATGAGTTCAATAGTCATGGCGTGAGGAGTCTTTGAGTGTTATCACACTGTAGAGTATCAGTCCGGACTGCTTTTATCTCTCCCGTGATGGTGTGGTGAAGGTGGGTCTTGGTTCAAAGATGAATGAATATGATTATACGAATTCTTTTCGCACTGTGAAAGGTCATGGCACGCCATATTGGGCGCCCGAGTGTTTCAACGAGCGTGTTTGCATGAAGAGCGATGTATGGGCATTGGGAATCAGCATCATTGAGATGGCTGAAGGAAAGAATCCGTATTCGGATTGCAAGAACGAAGAAGACATGCAGAATAGGGTATGCCGTGAGGAGTCTCCAGTACTCACTTCTTCTGGGTGGTCTGATGCGTTTGTTGACTTTGTGAAGAGGTGCTTGGTGAAGGATGTGGAGGAGAGAGTGTCATCTGAGACTGAACAAGCATCCGAAAGCGCTGCATTGAAGGCGAGAGCATCCGTGAATGAATTACTGAACGTGAGAGTTGGTTCAAAGAGTGATGCCTAGCATCCCTTCGTGAAGGATTCTGTGGAGAGACTGGAGAGAGAGAAGAAGTCGCCCATCATTGAGCTGCTCAAATGGAAGTGCGCCCCATTCCAGCCAAAGGACCTTCTGGACCCTAACAACACGCAATACAGGTGTTGCAGCTTCAATTATGAAAGCAGCGGCGACCTTCGTTTCATCAATGGCATCTCCCAAATTGATGACTCCCATGTCATTGCATTCTGGAAGAACCATATCATTTTGGTGGATGTGAAGAATCGTGAATTGCTGCGAGTGGATAATGTGGACTTGCGTGGAGTGGAGCATCAGAAGACGCTTGATTTGGGTATAGACGGCAGTCGTTGGGTGGGTGATGTGTTGAATGGCAAGCCCTATGGCTGGGGTGTGCTGAATGATAGAGACAATATGATGATGTATGAAGGATTCCGCGTTGACGACACGAATGTGTGCTATGGCCGCAAGTATCATTCTGGTCTCTCGAAGATTGAATACGAGGGTGAGTGGTGTCAAGGGAAGCGATGGGGACGAGGCATTGAGTACAACACAGACGACAGTATTGCTTACGAAGGTGAATGGATGGATGACACGTATAGCTTTGATAAGAGTGTTGAAATCTCTTCAGACAGCACACTCCTTCATACATGTGTTGAAGAGCTAACTGTGAACAATGATTGCTGCAATGGAGAGAAGTGGAGTGAGCTGAGTATGGATTTGATGCCTCAAGTGAAAAGTCTGAGTATTGGAAGCGGCTGCTTCTCCAATGTGGAGAGAGTGGAGCTGAATGGATTGAAGGGCTTGGAGAGTGTTGTGATTGGAGGAAACTGCTTTACAGCGAAGGAAGGTCATTTCTGCTTGAAGGATTGTCCCGTGCTAAGTCAGTTAAGTATTGGCTCCAATTCATTCCCTCATTACACTGTGATGGAGATTGAATGCTTGCCTCTCTTGAAAGAGGTTGTTTTTGGGGATAGTGCGTTCCAAGCAGCTTCTCATCTGCCGGTTGAGAGTGGCTTCTTATCCGTCTTTTCACTGTAGACTTGCCTGGACTCGAAAGTGTTGCGATTCGCGACATCTTCATTGCGAATGCGAGCGAGTTGAAGCTGGTGGGGTTGAAGAAGTTGGAGAGCGTGAAGATTGGTCGGAATTGCTTTGCGAAGGAGAGCGGCGTGTTGGAGGTGGTGGATTGTCCTGCCATGACGCGACTGTCAATTGGTGATGGCTCGATGAGGCACTTTCATTCTTTCGTTGCGAAGTGCCTTCCGTGTCTTGCTTCGATTTCTGTTGGGAATGAGTGTTTTGAGAATGTGGATGAAGTGGAGTTGGTTGGGTTGAGCGAGTTGAAGAGTGTTGTGGTTGGAAAGAACAGCTTTACGAAGAGGATTAGTGAGGAGGATGATCCAAAACAGACTGTTCTCGACCTGAGTGAGTCGGAGGGTGTTGTGATCGGAGAGAATGGTTTCACGAAGGAGACGATTGATGAGGGTGGTGACTCAAATCGTCATTTCTATTTGAAGAGTTGCCCTTCATTGAGAGAGTTAAGGATTGGTCGTTATTCCTTCTCCGACTATTCTGTGTGTGAGATTGAGAATGTGGATGCGTTGCAAGTGATTGAGATGGGTGATTTGAATGGAGGGAGTAAGAACTTCGATGATGCCTCGTTGGAGTTGAAGAGTATTCTCATTCAGAGTGAGTGATGACTAGACATGCCTTCTCTCAAATCACTCATCTTTGGTAATTATGCATTCTATAGGTGCTCTCGTGTTGTTTTTGAGAGTGATTGACTGTGATGGGAATGATTGACTAGACTTGCCTGAATTGACCTCCCTTCAAATGGGTCGATATGCGTTCCATTTCAATAATGCTGGTGCCTCAACCACATTGATAGTGCGAAGTGATTCTGCACTGGATAGTTGATTGCCTAGACTTGCCTAAGCTCACAAGCCTTGACAACGCCTTCCTGTGCAGTGATCCTCAGCGCCTCTTTCTTGAAAGTGCGTTATGTTCACTGTGCAATGAGGCTTAGATTTGCCACTGCTGAAGAGAATCAGCATTCTGGACAAAACACATAAGAAGTGTTCTCTTCTCGTACTAGATGGTGCTTTCTCATTCGCCGTATCATTGAATAGGCTTGCCCGGGTTGGTTTCTTTGAGGATTGGCGACGAGTGCTTTGAGAAGGTGAGTGAGTTGAGGTTGGTTGGATTGAACAAGTTGGAGAGCGTGGAGATTGGAAAGAAGTGCTTCACTGAAGCCAAGAATAGTTATGGTAATGACCCAAACCGTCACTTCTATTTGAAGAACTGTCCTTCACTGAAAGAGTTGAAGATGGGTCGTTATTCCTTCTTCGAATATGCTTCTTGTCAGATTGAGAATTGCGCACTAGCGACGATTGAGATGGGTGAATTGAATGAAAGGAGTTGCAACTTCTACCATGCTTCGTTGGAATTGAAGAGTATTTGATTCGTTATGTGATAACGGATAGATTTGCCGAAACTCGCATCCCTGACGCTAGGCGACGAAGCGTTTCATCAGTGCTCTGGTATTGTTCTCGAGAGTGAATCACGTTCATTCTAGTAATTGGATAGATTTGCCTCAATTGGAGTTGTCGAATGCGGAGTTCAAGCAACAGGGTGAACTCTGTTCTTTCATATTCGGAGGGAAGGAGTGGTGTATGGATGTCAAGAGTGTGCAATCGCTGGAGTTGATTGGATTGAAGAGCATTAAGAGGATGGTCATTGGAGATGGCACTTTCACAAAACACAAGGAGGGGTTTGGATATGATTCAAAACACCATTTTTGTGTGAAGGGGAGTGGTTCAGCGAGTGAAGTGGTAAGGGATGGTTTAAGGAGTGAACTGAAGGATAATGGTTTAAGGAGTGAAGTGGTAAGGGATGGTTTAAGGAGTGAACTGAAGGATAACAACGCAACTCGTGAACTGAGAATCGGTCGTTACTCCTTCTCTGACTACGCTTCTTGCGAGATTGAGAACTGTGCATTCACTTCAATTGCGATCGGTAACCTGACGGAACAGAGCTACAACTTCTACTACGCCACCCTTCAGTTGAGTCGTACTCAATCCACTGCACTGTGATCCTGAATAGACATGTCACAGCTCACTTCCATCACATTCGGAGCGTACTCCTTTTCCTGTTGTCCTTCTGTGGTGTTTGAGAGTGTCCTTTCTGAACCCAACTCATCGAATAGACTTGCCGCAACTCGTTTCCATTCAGTTTGGCAAGCACTCCTTCTACGATACGCCGTCACTGGAGTTGAAGAGTCGAATCTTCCCTTTTCGATCACGACTAGACCTGCCTCAGCTGAAGGAGCTCCAGTTCGATCGCTTCTCCTTCTACAATCCTTCTCGCGTTGTGCTTGAGAGTTCTCTCTTTTGACTCAAGTGAGGAATAGACCTGCCCGAATTGGAATCCGTTCAAATGGACTACGGCGCCTTGTGCTTCAACTGGAAGGAGTCCTCGAGTGTCTTGGCCCTGCGAAGTGGGGAAAGAAGGTGGAATTGATCGCATAGATTTGCCCAAACTCACGACAATGATTGCGCATGACGAGGAATCATCAGAGATATGCTGTTCGTTGGCGTTCCCTCGTCACATCACTATTGATAGTGATCTCCTTCCTCTTCTGAGTGAATCATAGATGTTCCGAACCTCACCAGTGTGCAACTCCCGGCGAGTTCATTTCAATTCCGAGATGCCGTCACAATCACGGGAGGTGCGCACTCTATTCCTCTCTTACCACTAGCCATTGGTTCTCTTGTCCCGTATCTTCAGTAGTTTCAAGGAAAGATGAAATCATGGGTTTTTCAATCCCTGTTTTGCCAGCACAAACGAGCCAATTCCCATTACAATAGCAACACAATAGCCTCACTCCCAGCAAGAAATCCATTCATTCTTTCTCTGACAGTCTGTTCCTTCCTCTGCTGCTCTTTTGAATGATGAATCAACGTTTCACACCTGTCGTAATACAAGATATCTGGGATTCGAATGTGGTCGTCTTTCTAGACCGTATCCTCTCTGCAAATTGGAGCACTGTCGGCATCACTTCCGAAATCGAAGCGCGACTGGGGAAAGCGAGTGACAGTGGCTTTGTATCGGGAGTGAGCAAGAAGTTCTTTTTCGCCATGCGCGATTACTTGTCTTCGCGTAACTACTGGACGGATGACGACGGACAGTCCATCCGCCCGGTGGTCGACGATGAGATTGCCGTTCTGTTTGAGCAGAGTGTCCGCGTGATTGTTGTCCACTCCAATGGATCGTATACGGTGAAGGAAGTCTCTCGGAAGACGACGACAGAGAAACAGACGTTCGTCTTCGACGACAACATGTATTGCCTCCGCATTTCGCTGGCGGAGGAAGCGCCGCTAACCGAGCAGGACAGGGAATCCTATATCCAAGCCGCATTGTCGTACGTGCAGGGCGCTTCCCCATCGTCGTACCACGTGAATCTCGTTCGCCGCCGGAGGAGGATCACATTCAACTTCCGCAACGAGTATCGGATAGACATGACGGACACGCAGTCTGCCGATTCGATGGCCGAAGTGGACAACCAGCCCTCCGTGTATGAGGTGGAGTGTGAGATGTGCCTGCCGAAGCACGGCCATTGCGAAACCCTGTTCATTTACCTCAACGCCATTCTGCACCGCCTTTTCACACAGCCAGAATCCGTGTGCACCCCGCCTCCGAACAACCGCTTCCACCCGTCCTATTTCTCCAAGCTGGAGGCGTCGTCGCATTGCCAGATTCTTCTCAAGGGTGACATCGAGCTGCTGAACTCCGAGGGCTACGATGACGGACTCATCCAGTGGTGCAAGGAGAAGAATCCGGAGGGGAAGGCCATTCTTCCCTTCCGCGAAGCGAACCAGCTGAAGTGGTCGTTGGCCCACCCCGGGGTGATACCCACTCTGCAGGGAAACGCGTTTGCGACGGATGCATCCCCGAGCGATTGTGGACTGGTGACGAATGATGGTGGGATGATCAAGACGGAGGACGGCCAGGTGTTTCATTGCTGCATTTGGCAGTACGAGGGGTCCGTCCTGCTGCCCAACCTCAACCCGCCCTCTTCCGTGAAGAGGAAAGCGAGCTCTTCGTTCCGTGTTTGTTGACAAAAATCGGGGGTAATTCGCGCTCCACTCGGGAGCTGGTTTTCTCCCAATTCGCTGGTTGTCAGTTCGTGATTACGAATCGTTTGGAATTGCTGGTAGGTGGAGGACGAGGAATCGAAATGGCGGCCATGGCGCTTACCGTTTTGTAGAAAACACAGAATGCAAAACAGTGAGGAAGCGGACATTATGATTCAAGGAGTCACCGACGAGCAGACGACGTTTCAATCGCACGTGTTTGGTATTCTTCCTCAGTGCCCGTTTTAGCGCTAGGGTTGGACAAGAGGATTCTGAAGGCGATCAGCGGCATGGGGTACACGCATCCGACACTTGTCCAGGTTCGTTCTCTCGCGGCCCGTGGTAATGCTGTAGGCGCAGTCCATTCCGCTGGTTCTCGCGGGAAAGGACATTCTCGTGAAGGCCCGAACGGGTTCTGGAAAGACGGTGGCCTATGCCATCCCGACGATCCAGAAGATCCTCACTCTTCCCGGAAGCGCGCAAGGAATCAAAGCGGTTGTTCTCGTTCCGTCGAAGGAGTTGTGCATGCAGACGTACAACTGCTTTAAAAGCCTCACTCGCTTTTGCAGCAATGAGGTGAACTGCGTGGCTCTGTATGACGCGAATGTGGAGCAGCAGGTGGGAGTCGCTGTTGCGATTGATTTGTAGAAGGGTCTGCTGAACCAGTACACCGATATTGTGATTTCGACGCCCAAGCTGCTGCTGAACCACCTGAAGCTTCACTCGGAGAATCTGCTGACCAATATGCATACGTTCATCATCGATGAGGCCGATATGGTTGATGCATGTGCTGCGTCTAACGCATAGCTTCTTTCCTACGGCTACGAGGAGGACGTGAATAAGGTGATCGAGTTCGTTCCAGCGACGTGCCAGAACATCATTCTCTCGGCGACTCTGAATGACGACATTTCGGTTCTGAAGCAGAAGCTGCTGCACAACTGCGTGACGATCAACCTGAAGGAGGAGAATTCAAGTCGGTGTGGCACGCAGTCGTAACGCGTAGACCTGAGCGAGTACTACATTGAGGTGAAGGAGGAGCAGAAACCCCTTCTTCTGTACGCGCTTCTGCGTCTGCACATCATCAAGGGAAAGGTGATCATCTTCGTGAACTCGCTGGAGCTGTGGGCGTGAGGAGCGAGTGTGAGGAATAGGGGGTATTGGTTATTGATCTTCCTGTCCCGATTCTCGATGAAGGCGGTGGTGCTGAACAACGAGCTGCCCGCGCTGTCCCGCAATAACATCATTTACCAGTTCAATCGCGTAGTGGGAGAGAGGGGCTGTGAGGCGTAGGGCATGTACGATTACCTGATCGCGACGGATGAGGGTTTCAGGCAGTCGGTGAAGGAGAGTGAGGGGAAGGGGGATGTGAAGGAAGAGAAGGAGAAGGAGGATGTGAAGGAGGATGAGGAGTTGATGAAGGACGAGGAAGAGAAGAAGGACGAGGAGGAGGATGAGTCGCTGCTGGGAGACGACGAGAATGAAGAGAACGACGAGAGTGAAGAGAAAGACGAGGACGACGAAGACGCGCTGTTCGCCGTGAGCGATGAGGACATGGAGGACGAGCCCGTGCTCGAAGTTCGCTCGCACTCCACTCCTGACCCATAGACGGAGACAAAACCACGCGCCGCTGCAAAGCCAGAGGACGACTACAACGTGAGTCGCGGTATCGATTTCGAGAGTGACTGTCTCGCGCTCTCCTCACACGTAGATGTCTCTGGAGTGATCAACTACTGCATGCCCGCCTCCGTGGACAACTACATTCACCGTATCGGTCGTACGGCGCGTGCGGAGAACCTGGGCACGGCGCTGTCGTTCATCCAGCCCAACAACGAGAAGGACCACGCGATTCTGACCGAGATCCAGAAGCGCAACGCGCCGCGCAACGGTCACCCCGTGCCGCAGTGCTTGCCGTTCGATATAAAGGAGATCGAGTCGTTTACATACCGGTGGGCGTGTGTGGGTGTGTTGATGAGTAGTGTGGAGGACGTGAAGCGAGGCATCACGCGCAACCTGATCAAGGAGACGCGCGTGATGGAGCTGCGTCGCGAGGCGCTGAACAGCAACAAGCTGAAGATGCACTTCGAGGACAACCCGCAGGAGCTGCAACTGCTGAAGCACGCGGCGTCGAAGAAGCTGCTCCGCGTGCAGCCCCACCTGAAGGACATTCCCGAGTACCTGGTGCCCGAGGCGCTGAAGCCGAAGGTGACGATTCGCGAGGAGTCGGGGAAGCGATCGCGCAGCAACAGCGTGAGTGGGAATGAGTGGAAGAGAAAGAAGGTGGACGATCCTCTTCACGTGGGTGTGGGGTGTGTGGGTGACGAGTAGTCGTTCGCTGTCACGGCGGAGCTGTTGAGTGGGAACAATCGTGGGAATGCCACGCCGAAGAAGGTGAGAGAGGGGTGTGTGGATGACGGGTAGTCGCAGATATCGAACAACGTGCGCATTCCGATGTCTGGGCGCAAGCAGTGGGAGGAGAAACATAAAAAGCTGTTGAATCGGAAGCGGAAGAATAAGCATGGGAAGAAGGGCTAACGTGTTGTTTTGACGTGTTTGTTGGGTGGAACAAGGAGGATAGAGAAGAGTGGTGTTACGCAGTTTGATACAGCGCTGGGGGAGGGAGAGATGGAGCAGGAGCTTGCAGCACTCCTGGCAGAGAATGGATGCGAGGAAGGTGTTGGCTTCGCAGGGACGGTTAGAGGGAGAGAAAGGGTGAAGGTGGGGGAGGAGTTCATCAGGAGAGTGCGCGTGTTTCCAGGTGTAGTGTTCGTTGTCTGTAGTGTAGAATTGCTCACTGTCTTCATTGGGGAGGGAGTTCAGGTCATAGGCTAGATGTGAGAGGAGGAAGGGATATTGACATGCGCAGAGGGTGTGGATGAGGGTGCAGTCTTTGTCTTGGGATAGGATGAGGAAGAGAGGGGAGTTTCGGATTAGGGAATGTAAAAGGGGAATTGGGAGGGTGAGGGAATTTAGAATGGTGCATGAAACGGGTTGATCACAGGAAGCGATAGAATGAACGTCCACATCGGGATAGAGTTCTAGGACGATTTGGCAGGCACATTCACTCTTTCGGTGGTGCAAATGGGACGTGCTGAATAGAGGGATGTCGTCTTCTGTAACGAGGGAATCATCCCATATCTGAAAGTGATCTACGGGTGATGGGGAGATGGGGATGGAACGGATTCCAAGCAGAATCAGTTGCTTGACGCACTCGAGGGTAAGGGATGAGAAACCGACGAAGAGGATTGTGGATTGGGATAGTTGCGTCTAAAGAGTCATGGAGAGGAGGAAAAGAGACATAGGATTGCAATCCCCAAAAGAGGACACTGCGATCGTCGGATGGCATGCAGAGAGCGATTAGAAAAGAGCAAGGATTGTGTTTATTGGACGGGTTTGGGGAGGTTTGATGGAAAAGAAAAGAGCAGATGTGAGAATCGAACTCACGTCCACCAAAGATTCACGAGATTGAAAAGGACGGTTGCTCTTCCATTGAGCTATTCTACTCCGATTGAAACGCTTCGTCTTTGCAGATAAGGGAGGAAAAGGGGTGACTAAGAGTGGGTGAGAGTGGATAGTGCGTTAGGGATATTGGTGTTGAGTGAATGTACTGATCATTGGAGGGGAGAGTTGCAATGTGGAGTGAAATGTTCTTGATGTCTGGTTGAGATGTGTTGTGTTCGTGCGTTTAGAGTATTGGAAGTGTTGAGTGTTATGGGAAGGGGGATAGAAGGAAGAAGGGAAATGAAAGGAATGAAATGGAGGATTTTGGGTTGAATTTGGACAGGTGAAATGGGTGGATGCGTTGTTGGGGTGGAGAGGGAATTGAGGTGGATTTCGCTGAATTCGTTTTGAGTTGAGTGGAGAGTGGGATGGAGAGTAGGAGTGAGGTTGGTTTGAGAGTTGGGGTGAAAGGGAGTGCGGATCGTTTCCAATGAGAATCAGTGAGGTATGAGTTGGAGACGGGTAGTAGAACGCTTGTGATACTCAATGCGGGTACAAGTGGAAATAGGTAAAGTAGTGGAGAAGCCAGTTGCTCACAAATCTGTTGT
>ERZ1106948.640-NODE-640-length-14428-cov-36.334238_pt1 | contig 14428 bp, 21 predicted proteins | sample MGYA00403673_ERZ1106948 | MGnify/ENA primary metagenome ERZ1106948 (study PRJEB35170, sample SAMEA104062409) | human gut metagenome | biome: human gut; feature: human-associated habitat; material: faeces | place: Denmark | collected 2012-05-07 ...
CCCGTGTCGCGCGAGGAAATGGAGCATTAAGTAATATAATTGAGCGTTTTATACTATTGTCAGTTTGGCTGTTTGTTGAAATAGGGGTGGTTTTCGGTAATCTGATTTGAACACTCCTTTCGTGACCATTGCCTCGTGAAGGGTCGATTGCATTGGAAATGAGTCAGGCACCAGCTTCACGCAAGCGAAGACAGGAAGATACGGACCCTGGTTGCCTTTGCCGCTAGTATGGTGATTCGTAGACGCGTATATGGGTTCGGACGAGGAGGGGATGGAGGAAATGGACATGTGATTCTTTCTCCCGAAAGTGACGAGATAGACGACCTTACGGACGCTCGTCGGAAAAGCGAATGAAGCGCGACCGATCTGGAGGGGGCGGCTTGCAGACGTTCACCAAGTATGTCTGCGAGAAGCTGGAGCAGGAGAAGGAGATGTCAAACACAGATGTCGATTTCCGGCTTCCGGATGATGCGTAGATTGCAGAAACACTCGTGCAGGAACATACCACGGGCGACACGAAGAAGGTGCGTTTCTCGCGTGTTTGGTTAGCGGGTAGAATGACAACATTCGACGACGTGTGTACGACGCGCTGAGTGTCATACACGCCATCGGTCTCGCGGAAAAGCGAGGAAAGACATACATTTGGGTCGGAAGGCCGCAGCTGCCCATCGCTTCCGATTCGGAGCCCGTTCCATTGCTATCGCTCCTTCACGCATAGATCATGATTAAACTACAAAAGATCTACTCGGATAAGCGCGCGTCGCTGATTCGTCTCATTCGCAGGGTAATCCCGCATTCTCGCTCTCACCCCAAGGCCGTCGGACTGGAATACCTCCGCCAGCTCAGCATCTCGCGCGGCACGAGCGCATTAACCTACTCGCCCACCTCCGGTACTGCCCATGCTCTCGTCTCACAAGCAGATGGCTCGTCAATGTCGCACGTCCTCCGCACGTCAACGCGCACGGGCGAGCAGCAGCGCCTGGACGGTCGGTTCGCGTCGGTGGCGTGAGGTTTAGAACTCGGGGAGTTTCAGCTTCCGATTCTGGTGCTGTCGACGGACTGCACGTCGCGCATGCTGATGGAGACGGACGCGAACAGCAACGAGGTGTACATAAAGATAAACAAGCCGTACTCGCTGAAGAGCTCGGACGCGGTGCTGACGGAGCTGGGCTACGACGACATCAACAAGCTGGAGACGAAGGTGGGCAACCAGCTGATTCGCACGCTGATCGGCGCGTAGGCGCGACGGGGAGGTGTGAGGCGTAGGAAGATCCCGAAGGACGTGATCGAGGAGGCGCTGAGCATCCGGCTGTCGAACGCGCTGTTCAAGGAGGCGCAGGGCAGTCCGGAGGGAAGCGAGAGCAGTCTGGACAAGCCGAATCGACGCGGGTCGGTGATGTCGTCGGGGTTCAACGCGATCATGACGGCGGCGCAGCGCCTGGACTCGATTTCGCAAGGAGGTACTTCTTCCTCTGTTCGGTTACCGAGCGTGACCGAGACGCCGAGCGAGGAACCGAAGACGGAGAAGCTTCTGTAACAGTTGTCCTCTTTGTTGAACAAACACGTCATTCGTGATCTACCTTCTCGGTTAACGGGTCTAAACTAATCTCATCGGGGTACTCCTCCATGATCTCCTTCTCTTCCGCCTTCTCCTCCTTCCTCTCCTCCTTCTTCTCCTCCTCCTCCGTCTCCTTCACCACGGCGAGTCCCTGCTTGCTCTGCTGCTCCATCATCGACTTGGACGAGGCCTCGTTCTTCTTGAAGGTCTGCGACACCTTCTTCAGAATCGTCGCCGGAGACACCTCGAGAATCTGGTTCTTCAGCATGTTGATCTTCGACGGCGCCGCCAGCGACCGCCACGAGTGGGAGTTGATCTTCCGGATCAGCTCGCTCTGCGCCTCGCCGTTCACCGACTGCGAGTCGTAGCTGGGTCCGTGCAGCTGGTCGCAGATCGCAAGCGCTCGAATACCCGCCAGCGACCGGATCGACCGCTGCGTGTTGCCCGTGCGAAGCATCGAAATGGAGCGCATCGACGTGGAGTACGACTCGTCGCTCAGCGAGGGCGACAGTACAACGGACCGATTCTGCTCCAGAGTCTTCTCCATGCTCTCCAGCTGCAGCGGCGACACGTCCATCAGCGCGGGCACCTCCGCCTCCTTCGGCTTGTTCTTCATCGTCTTCAGCTCCAGCTCCAGCGAGCGGTTCTTCTCCATGTCCTCGAGCGCCTGCTTCACCACCCCCACGTCGGCGTTGCGCACCTGCACGTCCTGGATGAACTGCGACAGCGTGGGGAACCACTCGCGCTGCACCGCCTTCGCCATCATGGTGGGCAGCAGCGAGAGCACGGAGGCGAAGAGGAAGGTGAGATAGAACACGGGGTTGGTGAAAAGGAGCGTGAAGGAGCCGAAGTAGTTGGGGAAGAGGTCGAGCGAGAGCGAGTTGATCAGCATCAACACCACCCAGAAGAGGAAGGTGCCCCAGAAGAAGAACACGGTGAGACCCAGCATGATCGACTGCTCGATCGAGGCCGACACGTTGGCGACGAAGATGTTGATGGTCACGGCGATGGTGCCGTACGTCCACACGTCCACCGTGCCCGTGGGCATGTCGGTCTGGTTCAGTACGAAGTTCAGCACCAGTCCGATTGCGAAGGCTTCGTAGACGGCCTTCGCCAGGTACACCAGGAAGCGCTTCACTGAGAAGAGCTTGTGGTCGATGCCCTGGCGGTGGATCTGCGGGAACTGGTAGCAGTTCGCGTCCGTCACGTCCTTGTCGAACACGGCGAGCAGCAGCGGTCCGAAGGCGGTGAGCGCCGTGTTGTACCAGAAGATTGCGAGGTACGACTGGTTCCTCGTCCCCGACAGGCCGCAGACGAACGTGTAGAGGTACTGAATGAGCGTGAAGAGGACGTTTTTGTAGAAGATCAGCAGAGCTGCCAGCGTGATGCCGCGGTAGTCATGGTGTCCGTACACCAGAATCAGGCGCGTCAAGTAACGGAACTGGCTGATTGCGTAGTCCGCGTTGTTCACCGCCTGCGTGCCCTCCTTGCCGATGATGCCCACGCCTATGTGCGCTGCACGGATCATCTCCACGTCGTTCGCGCCGTCGCCGATGCCCAGCGTCACCACCTCGTGGTTGCCCTTCCGGACGAGACGCGTCAGCTTCGCCTTCTGGTCCTTGCGCGCGCGACACGCGATCACCGCCTTGCACGACTGCGCCACCACCAGGAACTAGGAGTGAGCGCGGAGGAGAAGAACCACAGCCTCACGACACGACAGCGCCAGGAAATCGATGAACAGCTCGTCCACCACCAGCGCTAGCGGTTTCGACTTCATCTCCGACTCGTTGTTCACGATGTTCGCCGCCAGCACCTTTCGTAAGCTCGCTCCACCACGCCTACCTCGCAGTGCATGCGCGCCGCCAGCAGACCCGGGTGCTCGCTCTCGAAGGCGCCCAGAATGCGGTTCGCCGTCTCCAGGTCGCCCTCGTTCTCCGCCTCGATCATCTTCCACTCGATATCCTGCACCGCAGAGCTACCCGTCAGTCTCTCCCTCCTCCCCTACGGCGAGATCTTCTCCGTCAAGTCCTCCGTCTTCCCTCCCTTTGACAGCAGGTTGTCGTCCACCGCCTCCTTCGTGAACTCGATCAGCTTCATCTCGGGCAGCTTTAGCAGGTTGCACGCCACCGCGATGTTCTTCGCCGTGCCCACCTTGTCGCCCGTGATCATCCACACGTGAATGCCCGCGTCCGTCAGCTGCGCCAGCGCCTCCGGCACGCCCTCCTGCAACCCGTCCTCGATGGCGGTGGCGCCTTGGAGGATCAGACCGTTCTCCATCTGGAACTGCAACTCGTCGATCCTGTTCGGCTTCTTGTTCTTCCGCAGCTCCTTCTGCACCGGGTCCTCGCACACGCGCTCGTACTCCTCCATCCACGCGTTGTAGCTCTCCTCCGTTAGCTCCTTGTACCCGAACACCATCGTGCGGAACGCCTCCTCCGCCCACGTGCCCACCTGACACGCGATCATCTCCACCAGACGCGTGTCGTTGTGGGCGAGGTCCTGCAGCTCCAGCATGATGCTGTCCGCGCCCTACGGGTCAGCCGAGCACCCCACACCCCACCTTCACGTAGATGCAGATCGAGTCGTCGGGCATCTGCACGATGATCGACATGCGCTTGCGCGACGACTCGTACGGAATCACGTGCAGAATCCGCACCTCGATGATGCGACCCAGGATGTTTAGCTTAACCATGTTCGTCTCGTAGTCCATGCCCAGGAATTGCACGCCCAGACAGTACGCCCCCGAGACGAAGGCTTGCTCGTCCGGCGATGACGCGTTCAGCTCGATCGTTCCGTCGTCCTTCTCCTCCATGATCACCGTGTGGTTCACCGCCATGTTGATCAAGAAGTTCATCAGCTTCTACGCCTCACTTCCCCTCCGCAAGCTTTACATCAGCGTGGTCGTCGCCCTGACGCAAGTCCTCCTGGAGAAGGTGCCCCGGGTGCGTCTCGCTGCCATCCTCGAAGTTGCAATAGCGATAAATGCCCTTGCGAGGCGCCTGCTTCTTGCCCTCCACCTTCACCTCCACGCCCTGCTTCCGCTTCACGCTGCGGCCGATGTCGCTGTCGCCCAGACCGTACGACACGCCGTCCACCAGACACTTGCGGAACTGCATCAGGTTGGCGGTCAGCGTGCCCGTCTTGTCCGAGAAGATGTACCCCACCTGACCCAGGTCGTCGTTCAGCGTGGAGGTGCGCACACGCATGGGTTCGTCGTTCACCTCGTCGTACCTACGCCTCACGCCACGCACACAGCCACACATCTTCAGGTCGTTCTGCATGAACACGCTCTGCATGGTGTAGATGCAACTCATCGTGACGTAGAGCGACACGGGAATGAACTGGTAGCACAGCAGGAAGAAGCGGAAGAAGGAAATCCAGAAATCGAGGATGAAGTCGGCGGAGAGAATGATGTACCACGAGTGCTCCACGATCATCTGCGAGATCACGTTCTCCCCCAACGCTCCCTATTCTTCACACGCTCTGCACGCACATACAAGAATGCACAGAATCAGGAGCGCGATGATCAGACAGTAGATCACCTTGTTGGTGCGCTGCGTCAGCATCGCCACCTTCGCGCCGTCGTTCTAGTCCTCACCGCCTCGCACCAGCCCCACTCCCACTTGCCACCACTTCCGTCGTGTCGTTCCGAACTCCACCTTCGTGTCCGTGCCCGTGGAGATCACCGCGCCGTACACGTGCTTCGTGTTCTTCAGAATGCACCCGCGCAGCAGGATGTTCTTGATCGAGATCGCTTCCGCCACGTCCGTTCGCTTCTCGTCCGTGGTCTGTCGGTACAGGATCTAGTCGTCACGCTCGTGCACCACGCTCACAGAGCCGTTGAAGTCGTTCGTCATGTTGTTCGGCAGCTCGCAGTTCACGATCGCCTGGATGCTGCTCAGCCGCTCTTCGATGCTCTGCGACGACTCGCCTTCGGTTGTGCACTATGTCTCAACCTCAACTCGTGCGCACCACTTTCAACGCCTGTCGGTACTTGTTGTCCGTTTCGCCGTCCAGACTCTTCGTATTGACCCAGCACGACCGGGGCGCTTTCGGGTCGCCCGTGTGGAGGAAGACCATGTCGGCGGGGAAGATGTCGCCCTCGTTAATCATCACAATGTCGCCCACTCGAATGTCGCTTTGCGGGACTTCTTCGAACTGCTTCGTCTCCTTGTTGAGCACGCCGAACTTGCGACTGTTGGTCTTTTCGTCGGCGCGATGCCGATTCCAGTCGTCACGAACTAGGATTCAGCGCTATTGAGTAGGGCTACTGGACGTGATCGCTTCCACCAGCAGCACAAACGCGAGCGAAGATAGGGACTCGGGCTCTCCGTTTGTAATCGAAATGGCAGGAATGCACTAGGTGAGACGCAAGAGGAAGGAGTACCTCACAAATGGCAACACATACAAAATAGAAATTCGCAAACTTGTTAAGGGGATTGAGGTTTTCGTACAGGAAGATGAAAATGAAATTCCACCATGTGTATTTGGACGTGATCACTTTGTTCGTCGCAAAATTCTGCCCCGCGTTCGCTTCGGCGTCGTTGATCACGCTACTCGTCACCAAACCGCAAAGAAAACGCTACACTTTCTTCGTGGGGATGGCATTCACTCGTTGCACACTCTCCCGGTGTCTTACAATTGCCGCACTACACTATGAAGACTTCGTTTCCAGCATCCACCGATCTCCTTCATTAAACGGAAGGGGCTTGGAAAGATCGTTCTGGTCCATTTCTGATTTCTGGAATGACACACTCTGTACTCGCTCTGAAGAAAAGGGATTCACAGCGGGTCTTTTCCTCCCATATGTCCCGTAATGGTTTTCAAACACGTGCGTTCCCAACAAACGACGGCAGCATCCGCAAAATTATAGATTCGTCCTTCTCCGCACACTGATACCCCCCTCGCTTCGCATGAACACCATCGGCTTCATCGTCGCGCCACTGCCCTCCTCTTCCTCCTGAATCCGCTCCATGGGCGTGCCAAAGTTCGACAGCGACTTCTGGATGGGCGTTCCCAGCAGGCGGTTCGAGGACAGGCGAATCGACTTCTGCAGCGAATCGCGGTAGAACGAGCGTCCATTTCCGCCTAGAAATCACTCTACGCACGCGAGCCCACTCGTCAGCTCCTTCTTCAGCTCGTCTCGCTCTCGCACGATGCAGTCCATGTCCTGCAGGAACGACTTCAGCTCGAACTGCTGCGCCACCGGGAGACGCGTCGCGTGGATCACGAACGGGTGCTGCGCCAGCAGCGGGTGGAGCTCGTGCAGGTTGATGATCGCGCCCGCCTCCTCGCTGTCCGCGGAGTCGCCGGACGTGGGCGAGATGTCGCTACGCCTCACACGCTGTCCGCACGCCTACTCCACTTCCTCGTCCGACAGGTCCACCAGCTCCAGGTACGACAGGATCTGCGGCTGGATGAGCACCAGGCTGCGGAACTCCTGGAAGGTCATGTAGTCCGGCGACTGCGTGTTCACCGCGAAGATGATCTTCACGTACTTGTCGGCGGCGCGCTGCGCGTCCACCACCTCGTTGCAGTTGCGGTACACTGCCGTGATGAAGTCGGTGAACGCCGCGCGCAGGATCACGCCCTCGTTCTTCATGTCGTAGATGGAGAAGTAGTACTGCAGGCGCGCCGTCACCGACACCTTCTCGCTCACCAGCGGCATGAGTCCCGTGAGCAGGCGACGAATGTCCAACGTGTCCTCGCCGTGCACCGTCGTCTTGAACTCGTTGAAGAGCTCCGTGCAGACCTGGTCGCTCGAGGGCAGGATCGAGGCGCGCTTCACCACGTTCCACAGCTAGGAGTCACGCCACACACGCACGCGTACGGAGAGGAACTCCTCCTCGGAGAAGCCCGCCTCGCAGTAGTCGCGGATCATGCGACTCGTGCACTTGTCGTTGCTCACGCCGCGCGACGACGAGCAGTGCTGGATCACGTAGCCCACGATCAGCGCCTTGATCTTCTCCACCAGCTCGAACGTGAACTGGTAGTCCGCCGTCTTCTCCTCCGACTACGCCTCACTCGCTCCCGCCACCGCCACCTTCATCAGCTCGTTCATCGACTGGCGGATACTCGACTCTCGGTGGACCACCTGCGTCATCTTCATCTGCTGCTTCAGCTCCGCCTCCTCCTTCCTGCATCTCAACCATCGCTCCCACCACTCACTTCACCTCGTCCGCGTAGTCCACGCGCAGGATGCGGATGCGCGACAGCGACACGCCCAGCTTCTCCATGCCCTTGAAATCCGCGATCGTGCACTCGTTCAGCTTCTCTACGCCTCACGCCGCCGCGCCTCGCTCACCGTTGAGGAACACCACGATGTCCTCCAGGTCGTTCATCTTCATCAGCACGATCTCGTTGTTCTTCAGGATCTGCAGCGCCGCCGCGTGGATCACGTGCGAGCCGAAGTAGAACACGCGGTCCCTACCCGTGAACACCAAAACTTGTGCGCACCAGATGTACTCCGTGACCTCGATGGGCAGGACGTTGATGAAGAGACAGAGGAACCAGTGGAAGGTGAGGTGCGTGAGCGAAATGCCGCACTTGTCGAAGTGGTCCGCCAATTCGGGGAGCTTCTCGGTCAGCAGGAAGGAGAAGATCTTCTCGTCCACGCGCATTCCGAACTAACGTTCAGGGAGAAGGATGGAACTACGAGCTCGTCGGTGAAGTAGTTGGGGAACATGATGCGGTTGATGCACACCTGCGTGTAGAACGCGAGCTCGTTCTCCATGTGGGAGAGGAGCAGCGAGGCGATGAAGTTCATGGACTGACAGTAGCCGCCCTCCACTACGCTAAGAACAATTCAGAGGACAGTACAGCGCAGCTCGTACGACACCGCCTTCAGCACTTCGCGGAGGTTGTTCATCTCGAGCTCCGACAGGTTGCTTTTCCCCTTGATCACCGTTCTAGCTGTTACGATGGAGTCACTCCGAATACCGCGTCAGGTCCTTTTCGATTTGAATTGCGTCTTTGCTTGTTGCGTCCTTCTGAGAGAACGCGACGATTCCTTTGTAGTAACCCTTGCCACACTCATCACGCATGTCCTTGCCGCCGCTCAGTTCGAACCATGCATTTCCTCTCTTGGTTTCGCTAATGGAACGGTGTTCCGTTATATACTTGTCGTACTTGGTTTCCGGATATCGCATTGACCATGCCTTCTCCTTCTTCTGCGGAATCAACAACCGAAATAGCGGCTCTTACCTTACTTCTTTCATGTCCACTCCCTTTTCCCTGTGCATCAGCACTCTTTCCTCGCATAAATCGTTCGAACATGCTCCAGCAATTATTGTCACCAAAACACACGAAGATGGATGTGAAAGGGGTTAACGCTCCCAATTGCGGTGCATCCAATCAAATCGCGGTATGCAACAAACACTCCCCAACTAGAACTCGCTCAGGAATGCAGTTCCAACGATGCGGTATCGCAGATTGAACTACACTTCATGAATACACATTATTCAAACGTCGTAGTCATTGTTTTGGAGATGGACTTCACGAGCGACGCCAGCACCGGCTTGGGTCCAACTTCAACAAACTCGTTGCAGCCAATACTCAGCGCCTGCTGCACACACAACTGCCACTGCACGGGAAGCGCCATTTGACGCGCCATGCGCTGTATCACGTCCTCCTTTGTACGCATCTACACTGAACGCAGAGCCGAACGCATACCACAGCTCCGTCCACGTTTGAAATGACCGGGACGACGGGATCTGCGATGGAGAGGGCTCCTCTCTGGATGCTCGACCGGATGAATTCGTCGAACCCGTCCGCCTCGGAGTGGAGAATCGACGCGTGAAACGGATAGGCAACGTTCAGGCGCTTTACCGCAATGCGTCTTCCCTCCTTGCGGAGTCTTCCCTGAAGCGCGTCCAGTGCTCGCTCCTCACCACTCACAACTGTCTGTATCGGGGAATTGATGTTTGTGACTTCGCAGAGCAAACCCTCCTCCTGCAGCGATGACACGACGCGCTGGAGCGTAGACGGAGGGCAAAAGAGCACCGCACTCATGCCCCCAGTCACTCCTTCACAGCCGCGAATAATGCCCTCCGCTCTCCGCTTCTATCGGTCAGCGATGAAGCACAATCTCACGAGGAGGACAGCGCAGTCGTGAAAGGACAGACTATGGGACGCGTACAGGGCAATAAACTCGCCGACAGAGTGACCCATGAACGCCACTGGATGATTCCACGGAGCGCTTTGTGATGGATCCCGCTCCCGTAGGGCTTCCAGTAGCATCGCCGAATACGCCAGAATCCCCACTTGACTGTTGAGGGTGTTCCGCAGCGTTTCCTACCCTCTTATCTTGTTAGAAATGCCATACCTCAGGACCTGAAAACATAATCTTCGAAAGAGAATAGCCCATTATGGAATCCACTTCATCGAGCATGTCCTTCGCTTTCTGACATTGCTTCAGAAGCTCCTTTCCCATCCCAACCCACTGCGATCCTTGTCCCGTAAAACCAACACAACACGCTCTCCTGATTGCCGCCATCCTTTCTGTTGAATCCTACTGTCTTCAATCGACGAAACAGCAAGTGCCCGAACGATAGGAAGAATGAATGTGTGTAATGCAACAAGGGACGACAACTAGTTCATATTGATACACTTAGTCTCCTCGTGACTCTTCTTACACATGTAGCTGCAGTACAGGGAACCGCACGCCTTGCACTTGTAGCACGCTTGATTCCTGCGCGTTAGGGACTCCGTGAACCGTCGATTCAAGGATATCCACAAATGGAGCAGAACCGTCGGGCGGGGTATCGACTCGATTTGCTTGCGACGCTCACGTAGTTCGGCAAACCGATCGCCTCCTTCATGTTCTTCTACGCCTCATCACGAAAGGAAAACCTCACATCCTGGTAGACGACCTTCGCAAACTTGAACACGGGCAGTTTTGACCTACACATCACACGGACAACCGCGATTCCACAGCGACACTTGCTTTGTCGTCTCTTTCCTTCTCTTTGACTTCACCGTCAAGTCCTATACATCACCTCAGAAGACGAAACGCACATCGTCATCTACATCATACAAGTCGGCTTCGTTCACGTTTTCCTCTTCGTCGTAGTTGTCTCGCTCCAGTGCCTCCAATCTCTCGTTCAGAATCTACCCGTGAACAACAACATCCACAGCTACTTGCTCCCGCGTCACACTATCGAGCACGTTGCTGTTCTTCGTTGCACCGCGAAGACGGGAATCCCACTTCTTGTTCTTCTTGTTGCTCGTGCGATATCCCGTCGATATCATGGCCTCGTCCCATTCCGACTTCCCTCTCTTTCCCATGGCGGATTTCAATGGCGCTCAACACCTCCTCGAAACGAACTAAATCGAACGAAAAGGAAGTGCAAAAAACGGGATGACTTTTGGTTCGCAATAATAGGGACAATGGATCTCCGTCTTACTGTACCGATTCGAGTGTTCTCCCCTGCTTCTCGGCGGAATTCTTGCTCGTGAATGAGCCCGTTCATTCCTTCCTGCTGTGTGACAGGGACCCAATCTGCAACGTACCTATGCCAGTGAAATACGCCAAGGAACCGGAGCAAGGCGAAAGTCTTGGGACTAGGGATCCTGTTCAATGGGTCGATAGTATCGATAAGAGTCAAGTACGTGGTTTTGCACTCTCGTGTTATACATGATCTAACACGTTCTAGCTACACAGGCAGTATGAGCATCTCACTTGTCTCCTGAGCGGGATCCAGAGCGAGATTATCCAGCGACAACACTCCTCCGACTCCGTTTCCTGTCCTCCCTTTTTGCCTGTCGTCCAGGCGCTCGTGAATCCGAACAAGGACTTACACAAACATTCGCACTCCAAGTCGCGCGCAAAACCAAAGAGCCGAAATTCGTCGGTGACGCCTCGATCTCCCGCTTTTTCTGAGGGGGACTTGGATGATGCTCTCTCGTCCTTTTCAAAGTCCAGAATGTCATCCGCCAAACTCGAAACCACCCCCAAGCCGCTCCAGAGCTTCCAATCGCTGAACTTGCCAAGCAACTCAAAGTATACTGCGAGTTCGGGTCTCTCCGATGTCTCTGCTTCTCCCAGAGCGGAGTCGGCACAACCCTTCGTTTCGTCTCCCGTCGCTCCCTTCTCGCTCCCTTATCTGTAGATGGTGGAGGTGAAGGTGGAGAGCGATCAGACCACGCCTCTTTTCTCCCCCGCTTCATCCATGGAGCAATCGCCGTCTCTGGACTCGATCGTCGTCCCTCTCTCCGCCATTCACCTTTAGCTGTCCTCCCTCTCACCCGTTTCTTCACCGGCAGTGTATTGCAGACTCGTTGAAACGATGATCACCATCGCCAACATGGGCTACCACACGGAGAGCGAGCTCATCTACTGCTCCCAGCAATACCTCCTCCGCTCCCTCAGCACCTTCGGCGTGACGATGAACATTGTTACTCCTCCTCCCCCTCCTCACCTCCAGATTCGATCCGTCCTGCCTTCTCTCTGTCACCTTCTTATCTACCTCGGAGTCCTCGTTCCCTCCACCACGCCCTCCGCGTCGCCGCCCTCACCCCAACTCTTCCGTCTTCAACAGCAGCCTGCCGGGACGGTTTCCTACCCTTCTGCTCCCTTCCCCCGCAAGCGCGAGGCGGACGACTCCTGGAGCGAGCTGTCGTGGCTGTCGGAGGCGGCGAGGAGCGTGCTGTGCCAGTGGGTCGGGAAGAAGTGCGGCGACTGGACACACGTGAACGACTACACCGTCCAGTACGACGGCGCGCTGGCGGAGCTGATGGCGCGTCCGAGTGGCGACAGAGTCTGTGCGATGTGACGATGTGAGGCGTAGAAGGACGTGTGCGAGCTGTCGGAGCCTCTGATGCGGCTTCTTCAGAGTCCTTCGCTCTCCGTGCAACAGCTGGAGAAGCTGGACGCTGCGAGTCAGAACCTTCTGTAGGTGTGAGGGCGTGCTGTGATGGCTAGGTTCGTCTTCGCGCTAAATCGCCTCTATTTCTGGAATCCCCCTGTTGCCTCGTTCCGGTCGCGTGCGGATCGCAGTCGATCGTCGATCCACTACTCGCTGAACGAGAAGCAGCTGCGCTTGGTGACGAAGGGCACGATTTGGAACACAATTCATGAATGGAACACGAATCAGAAGCAAAAAGAGGAGTTGCAGAAGAAGGAGGAGTTTCTGTGGAGGAGTCTGCTCGCTCGCTATGGCATCACCATACGTAGTTGTTTCCAATCCTCCCTGAGGTCATAGCTTCTTCCATTCCAAACAATTACAAATCACATGACTCCAAAGCGGTGGGGAAGAAGAATCATCACAAGGACAAGGTCGTCGAGGAGTCCACTCGTGCGTGTTTATGTAGCGGAATCAGTTCTAGGACTGCGGCTGTCACGTCCACTCCCCTATTGTGAGGGCGATTTGCACATTCACTCATTACCGTATTTCTTGTGGCGTTTCATTGTGATCGTGTAGCATCTCGTGGACTGAAGTGATTGACAACTTCACGTCTGTCAAGAAACCCGTACCGAAGACATCGCTCTCTCCTCTTCCACTCTCTGCGCCTTCCTCATCGCTGTCGTTGCCCACGTCCCCTCTCCCTTCTTCTGAAGAACCGAAGCATGTGTCGATACCCAAGGTGAAGATGGTGACACGAAAGAGAGTGTGCTGTTCAAAGGAGGAGAAGGAGGCGAAGGCCGCGAATCCTACGAAGCGGATGAGAATCAAGGAGGAAGACGCTTTGTTTTTGAAGTGGAACACGGACAATCTGCACATGATGAAGGAGCGGTTGGAGGCGATCAAGCAGAAAATGAAGGAGATTAAGGAGCGAAAGACCAAGAAAGAGAAAACCAAGAAGAAGATGTGATTCCCTTTACTGTACTACTATGGATTGTGATGTTTGTTTTGATCAGTCGATTGTGAGTTGTGTGTTTTGACCAGTCTACTATGAATTGCGCTGCTTGCTTTGCGATTTGAAAACACGATTGTATTGAAAAAGGAACGCACATTGAAAGAAACCCTCCCCCACTTCCACCCTATTGCGTATTGTGGGATATCCCACTACGTTGCGCCGCTTTGCCAGAATCCATCGAACCAAAGCAAGTATGTCTGATCTGGAGGTTGGGAATGCCTTGTACTGCGTGATGCGCTAGAAGAAGTTCCAAGAAACTGCCGAGTACGTGCGCAACTGGCATCCTACAAAGACTGTGAGCAACGAGGACAAGCTCGCCGGATATGCTCTCTTCAAGCAGGCCACCATCGGCGATTGCAATATCCCCGCTCCTGGTGTGTTCAACTTCACTGTACAGGTTGTGTGCGCTTGTGATTCTGTAGGAGAAGGCGAAGTGGAACGCTTGGAATGCTCTGAAGGGTTCGCTTCCTGTGTTTGGGTGAGGAATAGGCATGAGCAAGGAGGAAGCCATGCAGAAGTACATTGACTGCATTGAGGCCCAGAAGGTGAAATACGCGTAAGAAGTGTCATTAGCTCTTGTGTGTTTGAAAAAACAAGTGACGAAGAATCGCTTGCCCTCTTCTCCAGCTCCTTTTCAACTACCTTCTTTGTCTCGTCAAACTTCACAAGACAGCGGTCCATGCAGTTGTCTCTCGCCAACTGATCGTCCTCATCCATGCTCACCGCGTTGCACTTCGACACGCACATATTGATCATCCTAAATCCGTCATTTCTTCACGCAACGCCCAACCGGTTGTAGAAGTCCTTCACCACGCGCACTTCCAGCATTCCGTCCTCCACATGCTCCGAGCACACCCTCGTAGTGTCTTCCGACGATCTGCCAAACCAACTGAACATGATGGGAACAGATTTGTACCTTCCTGAGTATGTGATTATCAGTGTGTGAAGAACAAGCAAACCACCCAAAATGAATAAACAGACACGCCTCAGAAACCATGCACCACGATATCCTCC
>ERZ1106948.645-NODE-645-length-14322-cov-2.332235_pt1 | contig 14322 bp, 6 predicted proteins | sample MGYA00403673_ERZ1106948 | MGnify/ENA primary metagenome ERZ1106948 (study PRJEB35170, sample SAMEA104062409) | human gut metagenome | biome: human gut; feature: human-associated habitat; material: faeces | place: Denmark | collected 2012-05-07 ...
GACCATGGCCTTGAAGCCCTCCGGGATGCAGGCCGCAAAGTCCTGGAAGGTCATGACGCTGCGCACCCGGTAGAACACGAAGGTGAACAGCAGCGCAATGCTGCTGCCCATCACAAGGCCGGCAGAGGCGTTGCAGTCTGCAAAGGCGGTGACGAAGTCCACCCCGTCAAAGAAGCCGCCGGTGTAGATCATGCCGAAGATGCAGGCCGCGATCAGCACCAGCACCGGTGCGATCAGGTCCACAACATGGCCCTTCGTCTCGGTGCCGTCGTCCACGCCGTAGGGGCGGTCCTCGGTGGTGAACAGGTCGCCGTTTTTCGCGTTGTCCTCGTTCAGCTTCATGGGGCCGAAGTCAGTGCCGGTGAAGATGAGGAACAGGCTCATGACGACGGTAAGCAGGGCATAGTAGTTGTAGGGGATGGTGCGCAGGAACATGGTGAAGCCGTTGATGCCAGATCCCTCCGGCACGCTGGAGGTGACCGCCGCCGCCCAGCTGGACACCGGCGCAATGATGCAGATGGGGGCCGCCGTGGCGTCGATGAGGTAGGCCAGCTTGGCGCGGGACACCTTCTGCCGGTCGGTGACCGGGCGCATGACCGAACCCACGGTCAGGCAGTTGAAATAGTCGTCCACAAAGATCATCACACCCAGCAGCAGGGTGGCAAACTGTGCGCCCGCCCGGGAGTGGATGTGCTTCGATGCCCAGCGGCCAAAGGCGGCCGAGCCGCCGGCCTTGTTCATCAGGGCCACCAGGATGCCCAGCATGACCAGGAACACCAGGATGCCCACATTGCTGCTGTCGGACAGTTTGGCGATCATGCCGCCCTCTTCATTGAAAAAGAGGGTGTTCAGGGCCAGTTCCAGGTTGCCGTTGGCAAAGAGCAGCGCGCCGGTGGCAATGCCTACCAGCAGGGAGGTGTAGACCTCCTTGGTGTTCAGGGCCAGCACAATGGCCACCACCGGCGGCAGCAGGGAAAGCATGGAGCTGTACACCGCGGGGGTGTAGCTGGCCGGGTCGGCAATGGTGCCGGCACCGCCGATGCAGCCGCCGGGGCAGCCCATGCCTTCCAGCAGGTAGCCGTTGTACTTGCCGGCCTTGGCCAGCATCAGCAGCTTCTTGCAGTCGGCCAGACCCTGCGCGGAGGCGATCTTCACCTCCATGTCGGGACGCCATTCCTTGATCTTGTCGGCAACGGCCTTGGCAACGCCGCCGGACTGTGCAAAGCCGCGACCGGCAGCAGAAGCGTAGCACAGATCCATCTCGGCGGGATCCACTTCCAAACTGTCCAGATCCAGATCCTTTGCCTCGATGATACCGGCCAGCTCCTCAAAGGTCAGCACAAAATCCACGTCAGAGCGGACGGTGCGGCGGGAGGCCTCCAGCTTCTTGGCGGCGCAGGGTCCGATGAAGCACATACGGGCCTCGGGGTCGGCCTGCTTCATCATGCGGGCGGTGAACACCATGGGGGTCATGGTCATGGAGATGTTCTTGGCAAGGCCGGGGAAAGCGGTCTTTGCCATCATGCTCCATGCCGGGCAGCAGGAGGTAGCCATAAAGTCCAGCTTCTCGGGCACTTCCTCAAGGAAGTCGTGTGCCTCGTCCACGGTGCACAGGTCGGCGCCGATGGCAACCTCCACCACATCGCAGAAGCCGATGGCCTTCAAGGCAGCCTTCAGCTTGCCGGTGGAAGCCAGAGAGGGGAACTGGTTGATAAAGGCGGGAGCGACCAGCGCATAGATGCGGTCGCCGCGGTTGAAGCCCTGAATGAGCTGATAGATCTGGCCCTTGTCGGCAATGGCGCCGAAGGGGCAGTTTACCAGACACTGACCGCAGGATACGCACTTGCTGTAATCGATCTCGGCACGGCCCAGCTCGTCAGAGTGGATAGCGCCCATGCCGCAGGCAGCAGCGCAGGGACGCTCGGTCTTGACGATGGCGTTGTAGGGGCAGACGGTGACGCAGCGGCCGCACTTGATGCACTTGTCCTGATCGATGGTGGAACGGCCGCTCTCCCAAGTGATGGCCTTCTTGGGGCACACCTCCATACAGGGGTGTGCAAGGCAGCCCTGACACAGGTCAGAGACCTTGACCAGTTTTTCGGGGCAGCGGTTGCAGGCAAACTTGATCACGTTGACCAGCGGGGGATCATAGTACTTATCGGCAATGGAAGCATCCTCCAGACCGGAGACCACGCTGTTGTGCTCGTCCATGCGGCGGGTGGGCAGACCCATAGCCAGACGCACACGCTCCTCGACGATGGCGCGCTCGAGGAAGATATCCTTGCGCAGCTTGCCCTCCTCACCGGGGATGATGGTGTAGGGGATCTTGCGCATCAGGTGGTTGGCCTGCTCGCCCTTGACGTTGGCGTAAGCCATGCGGGCGACCTCGGTAAACACCTGACGGCGGATCTGGATGACCGTGGTATTGATTCCTCTGAAACTCATTCCAATCTCTCCTTGCTCAGAAACAGCCAAAAAACGGAGCCGCCTGCCCTGTGTGCAGAGCATAAAAACGGCGCTATACGGGCGCGGATGGTACCGTGCTGGTTGCTTACAGCACGCCGGACCCGATAAATCCATCTTCATTTTAACATAAAGACGTGCGTATGAAAAGGGCAAAACACAAAATTTGTTAAAAATTTATTGTATTCATGCGGATGCACAGAATGTATAAGTAAAATGAAAAATTTTCAGCAAAGTGCTGCACGCACCCGCTCGCCGTCGTAGCGGCCCAGCTTTACCCGCACGATCTGCCCGCTCTCGCACCCGGGGGCAGAGACCACCACCGGGATGTACAGCCGGGTGTAGCCGGTAAACAGCGTGCCGGACAGGGGGGTCTCCAGCAGCACCTCGTCCTCGGCGCCCTCAAAGGCGGCCAGCGTCTCGCAGCGCACCTGCTCGGCTACGGCGTTCATGCGGCGGCTGCGCTCCTGCTTTTCCCGCTCGTGGATCTGATCCGGAAAATCATAGGCCGGTGTGCCGCTGCGGCGGGAGTAGGGGAACACATGGACTTTGAGGAAGCCGATCTTTTTCAGAAATTCGCAGCTTTCCTCAAAGTCGTCTGCTGTCTCGCCGGGGAAGCCGCAGATGCAGTCGGTGGTAAAGCTGACCGGTCGGCTGCCGTAGGCGGCGCGGATCTGCTCCACCACCTGTGCGTACTCCTGCGCGGTGTACACCCGGCGCATCCGGCGCAAGGTGGCGGTGCAGCCGCTCTGCAAACTCAGGTGGAACTGGGGGCAAAGCTTCTCCACCGCTGCCAAGCGGGAGATGAATTCCGGGGTGAGCATATCGGGGTCAAGGCTGCCCAGACGGATGCGCTCGATGCCCGGCACCTGTGCGCACTTTTCCACCAGCTCCACAAGGTTCGTGCCAGTGTCCAGCCCGTAGCTGGGCAGGGAAATGGCGCTGAGCACCCCCTCGCGGTAGCCTGCAGCGGCCAGCTGGTGCAGCTCGGCCAGAATGCTCTCCTCGGCACGGCTGCGCACCGGCCCGCGGGCGCGGGGGATGACGCAGTAGGCGCACTGCCGGTTACAGCCGTCCTCTACCTTGATAAAGGCGCGGGTGTGGGTCTCGAACCGCTCCACCGGCAGCTCCTCGAACTGCTCGCCGCGCTGGCCGTGGTCGTGATCTCCGCCTGTCTTGAAGGCTACGGCCTTCACACATCCATCAAGGAAGCACGCGAGCGCATGGATCGCGTAAAGGTCGAGGAGGATTCGCTGATCGGCTTCTGGCGCCGCACCAAGTCCGCCGAACTCGCGTCGGTGATGATGGAGGACACGCTCGCGCTGATCGGCCTGCTGTTCGCCGGTCTTGGCATCGGCTGCTCGATGCTGACCGGTGACGAACTGTACGATACGATCGGCGGTATGATGGTCGGCCTGGTGCTGGTGATCGGCTCGGCCGCGCTGGCGTTCAAATCCGGTTCTCTGTTGCTCGGCGAGGATGTGGATCCGCGTACGCACAGGCTGCTTTCGCAGGCGGTGAACAATACGCCTGGCGTGGAACGGCTTATCAATATGCAGGCGATTCACATGGATGAGGATGCCGTGCTGCTGTGCTTGAAGGTGCAGACGTCCAAGTTGGACCGCGACTACGATGTGGAGACTGTCGACAAGATCGAGAAGAACATTCGCGTCGCATTGCCCTGGTATGAGTGGGAGATCTATGTAGAACCGGATATCTGGCGTGCGAACCATGTCTCCGCTGAGGAATAGCGGTTTTCCGTTTTCGTTTCGCATATCCGAGCAACACCATTGATTCGGCCGTCTGCGTTTCCGGTGCATGTTCTACCTATGATGCGCGGTGGAAATGCAGGCGGCCGAACACGGTTCTGGCGTGGCACGGGGCCACCCGCTAAGGTGGTAGGCGCACACAGGAGGATCATGAACGACATTCACACCATCGAAGCGAATATTTTCGAACGACTCAGCCATGTCATCGACCCGGAACTGGGCCGTTCCGTCACCGATCTGGGCATGATCACGTCGATCAAGGCCGTGCCGTCCGGCACCGTCGACGAGAACGGCGACGGCATCATCGACGTAACCGTGCATGTGGAGCTCACCGTCAAGGATTGCCCGTTGAGCGAAACCATCACCAATCAGATCAACGGTGCGGTTCGATCCTACGTGGCGCCCGGCTCCCTTAACGTCACGCTTGTTCCGCATATCGAGGTCAGCTCCATGCCACAGGACAAGCTGACCAGTCTCGTGCAGACGCTCAAAGCAGAGCGCCGGCAGAATCCGTTCAGCAAACCCGGTATCAAGACGCGCATCTTCGCCATCGCATCCGGCAAGGGCGGTGTAGGCAAGTCCTCCGTAACCGCCAATCTTGCAGCCACTTTCGCCGCACTTGGCTACGACACCGCCGCCATCGACGCGGACATCTACGGATTCTCCCTGCCTCGCCTGTTCGGCGTGCATACGCAGCCCACGAATCTGAACGGCATGCTCATGCCGGTGACCGCATGGGGCGTGAAGCTTATTTCAATCGGCATGTTCGCGGGCGCGGACCGTGCGATCCTGTGGCGCGGACCCAGACTGCAACGTTCGTTGGAGCAGTTCCTGTCCGATGTGTGGTGGGGCGAGCCGGATGTGCTGCTGCTCGATCTTGCGCCCGGCACCGGCGATATGGCGATTTCGGTGGCGCAGGCGCTGCCGAATGCCGAACTGGTGGTGGTGACCACGCCGCAGCCGTCCGCTTCGGATATTGCGGTGCGTTCCGGCTTGGTGGCGCTGCAGGTGCCGATGAAGGTGCGGGGCGTGGTGGAGAATATGAGCTACTACGAGCATAAGGGCGAGAAACTGCGGATCTTCGGCGAGGGCGGTGGCCAGCGCGTATCCGAACAACTGACCGCGGCGCTGGGCCATGATGTGCCGTTGATGGCGCAACTGCCATTGATGCCCGAACTGCGTGAGACCGGTGAAGAGGGCCGGCCTGCGGTGCTGACGCCGGAGGGCGCGTTGGCCAGCACTCCTCTGGCGGACGAGTTCACTTCGCTGGCGCGACAGCTTATGGAACTGCACTGAGCCGCCCCCTTGCCGCGCTTTGGGTGTCGATTCGGACGTTTCCGGGCTTGATTTCGTTCGAATCAGTCGAGTTCCTCTTCAATCACGCCATCGTCCGTGTTCTCGGCCACATCCGCACCGTATTCGCCGGCAAGCAGCAGTTCGAATTGCGCCTCATCCAGCATGGGGATGCCAAGCTCCTCGGCCTTGGCGGCCTTGGAACCGGCGTTCGCGCCGACCACCACGTAATCGGTTTTCTTGCTCACCGAGCCGGCGGCCTTGCCGCCACGCTCCACGATCGCCTCCTTGGCGGAATCACGAGAGAAGCCCTCCAGCGAACCAGTCACCACCACGGTCTTGCCGGCCAGGGTCTGCGGCAGGCTGCTCTTGGCTGCCTCGCCCACACCCACGCCGGCCGCACGCCATGCGGTCAGGGTCTGGCCTCGCCAGTCCCCCGGTTCGCGCGCGGCGGCAAACCAGTGCACCACCGATTCGGCAATTTCCGGCCCTACGCCGTCGATCTGCGTCAGATCGTCCACACTCGCCTTGCTAATCGCGTCGAGCGATCCCATGGCGGAGGCGATCAGTCGTGCGGTGGGCGGCCCCAGGCGGCGGATCGACAATGCCACGAGCACGCGCCACAGGTCGGCCTGTTTGGCCTTGTCGATTTCCTCAAGCATTTTGCGCGTGTTCTCGGCGGGTTTGACGATGATCGGCGTAATCGTGGTCTCGCCGGACCGTGATGTCTTCGTTTCCTCACGCACCACCACGGCATCATCAGGCACATTGAAGCCCGGATAGCGTGCAACGAGTGAAGACTCGGCAGATTCCACGCCGTCAGTATTCTCGGCACCGGCCTTTTTGCGCATCTTGGGCGCGGGCGCGGCGGTCGTCCAGAAGGCCGGCACCTGATGCCATAGGCCAGATCCGCCGATCCTCTTGCGCACCTTGCGTTTGCGCCCGTTATTGCCCATGACTTCGCGCACTTCGATGATCGGCGCCTCGCGCCATACACGCACGTCTTTGAGGTCGACGGCGGTCAGATCGAAGATACCCGCCTCGGAGCTCAGCACCGGGGTCTGCACGGGCGGCAGTTCCAGCCCTTCCATCGGCTCGTATTCGTCCGGTTCCTCGCCGGGCGCGACTAGGATCTCGGTGATGTTCGGCGCGAATGTCGCCACCGAATCCGGCCTGTTCTCCTCCGGGTTCGTCAGCGCGATGGCCGACTGGTCGCCCAGATGCTCGATGTCGAACGCCTTGCGCATGCCCAACGAGATCACACGCTCGGTCAGTTGCGCCGGGCAGCTTTCCACATTCGGGCAGCGGATGTCCTTGTCGCCCTCTTTGGCGGGCGCCAGCTTCGCCCCACAGCTCGGGCAATGCTCGGGCATCACGAACTCGTGCAACTCGCTCTCGCGCCCTTTGCGGCGTTCCAACACCGGCCCCACCAGTTCGGGGATCACATCTCCGGCCTTGCGCACCACCACGGTGTCACCGATCAGAATGCCTTTGCGCTTCACCTCGAACGGGTTGTGCAGCGTGGTGCGAGCCACAGTGGAGCCGGCCACATGCACGGGCTTCAGCATGGCCACGGGGGTCACGCGCCCGGTGCGCCCCACCTGCACGGTGATGTCAAGCAGTTCGGTGTTGACCTCCTCGGGCGGGTACTTGTAGGCGATAGCCCAGCGCGGCGCACGCGAAGTGGCGCCCAGGGAACGCTGCAACGCCAGATCGTCCACCTTGACCACAATGCCGTCGAGCGCATGCTCGATGTCGCCGCGATGCTCGCCGTAATAGTCGATCATGTCAAGCACTTCGGCGAACGAGGCGACAGTGCGGTTGTGCGGCGAGACCGGCACACCCCACTTGGTGTACAGCTCATAGGCCTCGGACTGGTCGTTGATCTCGTCATGCCCGGCATGCCCCGCACCCCATTCGAGTCTGCCGATGCCGTGCGCGTAGAAGCTCAGACGGCGGGTGGCGGTGATGCGCGGATCCTTCTGACGCAGCGACCCGGCGGCCGCGTTGCGCGGGTTGGCGAACGGTTCGCGCCCGGCATCCTCCTGCTCGTCGTTGAGTCTACGGAAGTCGTCCCAGCGCATGAATACCTCACCGCGGATCTCCACGAAGTCGGGGATGTCTTCGGCGGGGCCGGCAAGATTGGCCGGAATGGTGCCGATGGTGCGCACGTTAAGCGTGATGTCTTCGCCGGTCACGCCGTCGCCGCGCGTCAACCCCTGTTCGAGTACGCCGTGGCGGTAGATGAGGTTCAACGCGAGCCCGTCGATCTTGACCTCGCAGCTCATCGGCAGCGGCTTGCCCTCGGACCAGTCGAGTCCGCGCAGCACGCCGTCGTACCAGTCGTGCAGCTCTTCGATGGAGAACACGTCGTCAAGACTCATCATGCGCGAGGGGTGGCGTACGGACACGAAGTCGTTGGAGAAAGTGCCGCCGACGCGACGCGTGGGCGACTGCGGATTGTCGAGCGTGGGGAACGCGGCCTCGAGCCGTTGCAGACAGCGTAGGCGCGCATCATAGGCGGCGTCGGAGCTGACCGGCGCATCGTCGATGTAGTAGGCGATCTGATCGGACTCCACCCATGCGGCGACCTTCGCCCACAGCCGGGCGGCGGTGTCCGCCTCCATGCCGGAGACGTCGAGCCGGTTCAGCCGCAGGGCGTCCTCGTCGGTGGCCTGCAGCACGGCCACCCACTGTTCGGAGCCGCTGGGGAATCGTGCGATGCCCTCATTGGCCACAATGGCAATGTCGGGTTCGCCGTTCCGTTCGTCCTTACTGTCATCCGCATTCGTCGATGCGCCTGTCAGACCGTCGAAATCCCATGCCAGCTGTTCGCTCTCGTTGCTCATACTCCCCGATTCTATTCGCTCAGCGAACGGATGAACTGCGCCTGCACCACGTCAATGCCGTTCGACTCCATGTCGTTCATGCGTGCCGCCGCCACCGCCAGCGTACGGGCGGGAACGAACAGGCCTTCGTCCACGGTGATGCGCACGGCCTGGCGCACGATGCCGGCGGCTTCGGTGTCCGGCCAGACGGGCAGACCGTGATGCTTGAGCACCATGGCGGCCTCCTGAACGTTCTCCGGCACGAGAATGCATTGCGAATCGGCTCGCGAAACAAGTTCGCGCAGCTCCTCCTCCAAGGTCATGATCTTCCCGGGCGCAATGTGGTTGCTCATGATGTATGCCGCGGCGGCGGTGTCGAAACGATCCTGCATCCATTCGGCATATGCCAGACGATAGTAGGCGAACGCGGCGTCGTCACGGTCGAGCGCCACCAGCAGCGCGTTCAGGCATGCAGCACGCGCGGAATCCCAATCCTCGTCCCGCGCCAATTGCACGGCGAGCTTGAGATGCGCCAACGGGTAGGACGGCGCGTACGCCACCATGGCGTTCAGGTGCGGCAGCGCCTCCTTGGTTCCCTTAAGCTGCGCGTACATGTCGGCCATTTCCATGTGCATGTAGAACAGATTGTCGGGGATGAGCACGGTATGCTCGTCGGGCGTGGCGAACAAGCGATTGTATACCACGCGTTCCGCGTAGGAGTTGAAATATCGCGGCACTCCATCGCCCTGCGCATACAGTGCATCCATACGCTTGAGCAGGTTCTCCGCGGACTCGCATGCCTGATCCGGCTGCCCGGAGAACAGCATATCGTGCATGCGTGCGCGTTCGTTGTCAATCTGGGTCGCAAGATCAAGCTTGACCGTTGGGGTATCGCGCCCGTCGATCAACGCGCCGGCGATCGCCGCGGACTGCTCGCTCAGCTCCGGATCGGCGATGGTGTCGATGATGCGCGTGGCCTCCTGCGCCTTGGCGACGGATGGCATGGCCGTATCCGAGGAGAGACGGTGGAATTCGCTGTCGGCACGCTGCATCACATCGACGCGTTGGATGGATAGTCCGAGCGCATTGCGCGCGCCCAATGCCTGCGCCGCCTCCGGAGTGAACTCGTGATCGGCCATCTCCGGTTCCTCCTGGGAGCCGGCTGGTGCGAAACCACGATCACGCAGGTCGAAGTCGGGCACGATCTGCTTGAGGCCGCCGTTCTCGTCAACATCGATTGTCGCATTGAACATACGGTACGTGTCTTGGGGGTGTTCAAGCCCGTCCTGCCTGATACGTTCAAGGAATTCGTTTCGGGTGAACCGGACCGTGGCCAGCGTGCGTACCGTGGGATTGCGCCTGAGCACGTTCATCGGGTCGTCTTGATTGCCGTCATCGTCGCTTTTGAATCCTGCCGGCTGTTCGCCCGGGTCGGCGAAGGTGGCCTCGTCGATGTCGATGCCTTTGACCAGATCCTCGAACCGCTGTTCCATGGAGGCGTCGCCGGCATCGGCATCGGATTCGTCATGAGGCGCGCCGACCGGCGGCATGAACGAGTCCGCACCCATCTCGGCAATGGATCGAGCCGCAGTACGGGAAGGGTCGCCGTGCATATCACCGTCCTTGGGCTCGGCCTTGCTGCCGGTCGGTCCCATATCACCGGTATGCATGCGCTCGAATGCGCTCAACGCCTCGCTCATCATCGCCTCGATGGCGGTGTCCTGTTCGGCCACGGCCTCCTCAAGACCGAGCGAATCAACATGCAGCGACACCTCCTGCACATTGTCACATGCGCCAAAGCTCAGCAACGCCAGCATCAGGCCGACGCGCAGATTATAGTCGGCACTGAGCGCCGCACGCTCGCGGTCCCTCAAGGTGACCCATTGGCCGGACTGCTCGTCATAGCGGGTCGCGGGCATCATCGAAACGCCGGCCGTGGTGAAGCCGACCGCCACGCTCCCCCGCGCAAGATCGGACCGCAATGCCGCGTCGAATCGGTACGGCAGGCGCAGGCTGCGTACCAGCAGCGACATGGTCTGCCGATACACCCATTCGGAATCGGCCGGCTTACCCGTCTCCTTCGAAGCTTTGCGAGCCGTATCGAACAGGATCTGCATGGAACTGTGCCCCGGTTCCGGTGCATGGTCGACGCCCAATGCCAGCAGGGCCGGGTTCTTCAGCAGGTTCATGTCGATGGCCGCCGCCTGCTCGCGCGTCACGGTCTCCTCCGTGGGTTCCAATCCAAGACGCGAGTTATGTTCAAGCCACGAGCTGACCATGGCGAATCGGTTGAGGTTGCCTTCGATGGCGAGCGCCCGCAGCGCTGGGGCAAGCGCCAGCGAGGAATCCCAGTTGAAGAAGTATGCGCCGGAATAGCTGGAGGTGTACAGGTGCAACGGTTCGGCCCCGTGCTTGGCTTCAAGTCCGGGGATTTCGTCGAGTGCCCCGGCTTCGCGCATGAGCTCGGCGAAGTGGTCTTCGAGGCCGGAGACGCGCATGTTGCGGGCACGGGCTTCCAGCATGTCGCGTACGGAACGGCGTATTGCGCCGATTGGCGCCTCGCGGTTGAGTCTGCGGAAGATGTTGCCGGCGCCGAAGCCGATCAGTGCGCCGCTCATCTGTGGCAGCATGTATGCAGCGAAGAAGGCGATGGCGATGGCGTCGCGGTATTCGAGGTTCTCCCGCATGGTGCCGGGCAGGTTGCGACGCATCTGTTCGAGCCGGTATCTGCCGTCTTTGCGTGACCATGCGGCCAGCCAGGTCATACGGCCGGTCATGTCTCGCCCGACCACGCCGCCGTAGTCGTGGCGTTCCTTGGAGAAGATGAAGCGCGGTTCGACGCCCTGCAGATCCATGCCGATCTCGTTGCCGACGAAGACGCGCCCCTTGCTATCAGCCACGGCAATCTGTGCGAAACGATCGCGCCCGGCGAACAGGCCGAGGGAGAATACGTTGCCCTGGTAGGTTGTGCTGGGCAGCTGCGCCCAGCCGAGGGTCAGTTTGCCGGGGACCTCGTCGAAGTCAAACATGTGGCGTTTGACCAGAGGGCCAAGCCGAACGGCATGTTCGGCGAATTGGTCGATGATGCGCTGTGCCGGCTGATTGTGCGCCCCGGTGTTTGATGCATCGTGGGATTGCGCAGGCGCGGTGGACTCGCTGCCGGCGTGGAACCTGTTCTTGTCTGGGCGCGGGTCGGACGTGGCGCCGAACGGGTCGACCATGCGCATGGTCGCCTTTCCTTGGCGCGACAACCGCGACGCCCATTGCCGCGCGCGCCCCAGGGCATCCCCGAAGGGGTCGGAGTGTGACTTGCGTGCTGACATACCCACATTCTTTCAATTCATTCAGACATGCCCGCCGATTATTGCCCTCGGAGAAACCCGGAGGCTCGGGATGGCTGCCATACTCGTTCCATTGCCGTGTTCGCTGCCGGGCATGGCTCTGGTGACGCCACGCCCGTCATCGTTCCCGTGTGCGGTTGCGGTTCTCTACGCAATCGTTTACAGGAACCAAGCGAATACATTGTAGAACAGGTTGGGCGCGGCGGAGACCAGCGCATCGTGACGGCCGATGGTGAACAGCGACAATACGGCCACCGCAATGGCGAACAGTGTCGCAAGTGCGATCACCAGTCGCGCCGCACGGATTCCTACCGGCGGGTTGCTGGCATGCGATGCGCCGTTGCCATCGATCATGCCCGGCTCCCCCAGCAGCCGCAGCAGTACCGGCAGGCTTGCCAATACGAACAGCCATCCGAAGTCCGCCATATATCTCCAGCCGAGTCCGGCGTTCATGGCGTCGAATACGACCAGGACGAAGGCCAGCGCCAATGCCGTCAGTGTGGTGCGCGTGCGCCCGGGCCGGCCGTCTTGAGAGTGCAGGAACGGCAGGGCGAATGCCAGAGCCGCCACCGGGCACATGGCGAACAGTCCTCCGATCATCGGTTCCATGTAGGACCATTCGGGCATGACGGCAGCCGATAGCGCGATCCAGGGGAAGCTGCCGGTGAAGCGCAATGGCAGCAGCAGATAGCTGCCGATTGTCGGCATGATGTTCGCCAGGGAAACACGGTATGCCGTCATATCGGTGACGGTGAGCTGGTAGCTGTTGCCGAAATTCAGTGGCGAGCCGAATCGCGCCGCATTGTAGGCCATGAGCGGCAGGACGGGGACGAGTGCCGCGATGATGACCACGATTGGAGCACGCAGCGTCGTCGCCATGGGTTCCGCTCCGTTCCGCAGTGCGCGGACGATGGCCTTCAGTTGCGGCCAGAATATGGCGATGCCCAGCAGTGCCGTCAGGCAGAAGGTGGGGCGACAGCCGAAATTCGCCGCGATACACAGCGAGCCGAGGCCGACCTTGGTCAACGAGAGCGCGGGAGCATCCCCCACCTGCCACCGGTTGACTGCGCGTATGGCGGTACAACGGCCGCGAATGCCACGCCGCCCGGTTTCGGCATTACCGTTGGCGTTTTTGCATTCCGCCCCAAGCCACAGCCAGATTCCCAATGCGCTCAACGCGAGGGACGCGGCGAACGGCACCGAATAGAAGTTGCGGCGGAACAGCAGGTAGCCGGCGTTCGACCCCAACAGCATGGTGATAAGGGCGATGGATGTGGCGGCCAGCGATGTTTTCGGCGCGATGCGGGTGATGACGCGGATGACAAGCAATGCCAGGAACAGCATGGCGAGCAGCATGAGCAGCAGCACGGCGGCGCCGCTGGACAGCATGTGGCCGGTCAGCAATCGATATGGCATGAACAGCAGCACGGCCGGCAGCACGCCGAAATACGAGTACCAGTGGCCGTTGTAGTAGGCGTAATCCCAGTAGATCGGGTTCACGCCTTCGGCGAGCAGCCGCGCACGGGCATCGGTATTGTACGGATTCGCGGCTGCGGCGAGCGCGTCCGGCACGTTCAGGTCCAGCGATGTTCGGCCTTGCAGCAGTGCGTCGGCGACATGCCCGTATTGGTCGAAATCGTAGGTGTACCCGCCCGCTTCGTGGAACACCAGTGGCTCGCCGGCCAGCTGCGTGACGATGCCATAGACCATGGCAAACACGATGGGAGCTGCGATGCATAGGCCAAGCGCCCGTTGCGCGGTGCTTGCCGTGTCAAGCGGGATGCGCCAGAGCCGCGATCCGGGTCGCCAGCATGCCACAGCAAGCAGTATGGCCGCCATAATCGCCACGCGTGCCGGGTTGAAGTCGAAGGGGACTTTGACATTGGCGCGCACCGCCTGGATGGGGATGAGCGAACCCTTGGGCTCTTCGATGCTCATGCGCAGGGTTCCCGATCCCGGCGCATGGACGTAGCAGGAACGTGGGGACTGCGGGCTGAACGATGTCGCAGACAGGCTTCGATGGTCGACCGACACCCTGATGTGCACGGCGGTGAGGGCTTTGCCTGTGACGAACGAGGGATCGATGCGGGCGTAGTCGGAGGTGCCGTCGGCCTGTACTTCAAGCCATGCCTCGGTAGGGTCGGTGATGCGTAGCATGCCTTCCTTGGTACGTTCGAGGCCGGATCCCATGGCATTGGCATATGCGGCGGTATCGGTGCTTGCGCCGACCGTGCGCCAGAACGGCATGTTGAACGCCACGCATTCGATGAGGAGTATCGCCAGTATCGCGGCCAGTATCGTGCATAGCGTCCGTCGGCGTACACGACGGCCCGTATGGATATGCCGAGGGTTCCTGGGCGCTGGGCGGTAGGGAAGATGAAGCACCCCCTCATTCTATATGTCGGTGCAGGATATGACGGTGGCATCACGCACGCCATGCACATGCCTCGTGTAGCCGCATGCGTAAGATGGCGGTATGCCATTTTTTGCCAAGCGCACCATGCAGCCGAAGCCGCAGCAGCTCACTTTCGCCCTTGCCGATGCGGGGCTCGTCTACGATGACGGCACGGCCGGGCTGAACCCCACCTCGCTGACCATCGCCGAACGCCGTGTGGCCGTCATCGGCTT
>ERZ1106948.646-NODE-646-length-14315-cov-33.551262_pt1 | contig 14315 bp, 24 predicted proteins | sample MGYA00403673_ERZ1106948 | MGnify/ENA primary metagenome ERZ1106948 (study PRJEB35170, sample SAMEA104062409) | human gut metagenome | biome: human gut; feature: human-associated habitat; material: faeces | place: Denmark | collected 2012-05-07 ...
ACGATTTGGTGGAAAGGAGAAATGGATTCCGGGTCCTTTCGGACAAGAAGGGCCCCAATTCGGTAGATTGGGTGTTGAGGGATGGGAGGGTTTGGAAGGAATGGAGTGGGAGGAAATGGTTATAGGAGAGTGAGTGAAGGGAAAGGAATTGGGAAGAGGAGAATGAATGGAATGAAAGGAAACGGGAGAAGAATGAGTAATAAACTAACAGAAACAGAACGGTAATAACGAGTGACAGAAAAGAAACAACAGCAATGCTAAAGGACTTTACTCGTCATCCTCCTTCTTCGCCGTCTTCTCCTTCTCCTCCTTCTTTTCAGCCTTCTCCTTCTTCTCTCCCTTCTCCGCAGCCCTCTTCTCCTCGTACTGCTCCTTCGGCAGGAACTGGCGGATACTCACGGGGCGTCCCTTCAGCTCCTTGCCGTTCATCTCCAGAGCCTTCTTCATGCCCTCCTCCGTTTCAAAACGAATGATTCCCTGACCCTTGGACTGGTGCGTCTTCTTATCCTTCATGATAAAGAGGTTAGCGATCTCTCCGCAACTAGCGAACTCCTTCCTCAAGCACTCCTCATCCACGCTCCACGCCAGATCTACGCTAAACCAGCTACAACAGCACCTACTCGAAATGGCAATCTTGTTGGTGTCGTTGTATTCCTTGCGCTCTCTCGCGAAGAAACTGGGGGCGCTATCCTTCTCCTTAAACTGATTCACGCGGATCGCACGACCCTCCACTTCCTAACCCTCACGCAAACACACGAATCGTACACTGCCATTCTTTTCAAGAGCCTTCTTCATCGCCTCCTCAGAGGAGAAGGTGACGAAGCCAAATCCTCTCGAACGCTTGCCGTTCATAACCACCTGCACATCATGTCTCCAACGAAATCCCGACAACCGCCTCCACAACGTCACCGCAGTCCTTGAACACGTCCGCAAGGGCGGCGTTGTCGCAAGCAAAGGGAATGTCTACGGCTCACCTCCAACTTCCGCTCCCTACTGCCAACAGTAACCTTGTATTCGCTCATGCTCTATGAAGAATGGCTATCGATTCTCAGATAATGATAAGAACCACTCGCTCTGATCTTCAAATCGACTGGACGCCCCGGAATCCCCGACCAATCAGCGCGCTTCGCGCCAAATACTCAATCCTAAGGAATCCTCTATGGACGGGGCGAATCTACCCAAGAACTTGAACACTTTTCTAGAGGAGTACTTGGAGAAGATAGGAGATGATTCAAAAGAAATAAGGCGAGACTTGGAGCTGATCCAAGAACTGGACGAAGTACTGCCTTCTCATTCGGTATTCACCATAGAAATACACATCGCTTCTTTCTGAAATCGAAGTACTGAAATCGGAACTCCTGGAAACGGCAGATGCCCGCGTGAAGTCGAGCAGTAAGCACTCGTCCCTTTTCTGACTGTGCAGACACGGACAACGTCGAAGAGCTCCTCGTCAAGGACCCGCTGTTCCTCACTTTCAAAAGCAAAACCGACGAGGCGATCGCGCTTTCCGAGGAAAAGGTGCAGCTGTCCCAGCGCATCACGCGACTTATGGACAACGCGATCACCAAACTGTCGTCGAAGATTGATGAGTACGGAGAGGAGCGCAAGGTGATTGAGGCCGCGCAGGCGGAGATTATAAAGAGCACGGAAACCAAGAGCTCGAAGAAGAAGCAGAAGGAAGAGGTCAGTCTCACTCCCATCGACTCCACGCCCACCGAGGAGACGCAGACCTATTGCCTGTGCGGTCAGGTGAGTGTGTTCTTTCCCGCTCTCATCCGGTAGCCCTCTTACGGCGAGATGATCTGTTGTGACAATGAGGACTGCGCCATCAAGTGGTTCCATCTGCGCTGCGTTGGCTTGGACACGATTCCAGACGGCACGTGGTATTGTCCGAACTGCAGAGCGATCATGGAGAGCAAGAACGCGACGTATGTCTGTTTGTTGAACAAAGAGTCGAGAGTGAATTGAACTTCTGCTGCAACGACGTCCCCGTCTTGTACTTCAGGTCCAGCTTCTGACACAACTCCAGCTCTCTTCCCTTGTACTTCGTGCAAATGCCAGGCACTTCGTTCACTTTCGTTGGATTGTACGCCGTGTAGAACTCCATAATCAGGTTCCTGAATGCCTCCTACTCCTCACACCACGCCTCCTTCCCTACGGGATTCACCGTCTTGTTCTGGTTCATGCTGTTCCCGAAGAGACTCTGAGAAGGCTGCTGCGAATTGCCGCTGAACAAGCCGTACTGCTGCGGTTTCGTATTGCTTCCAAACAGGCCCTGAGAGGGTTGCTGCGCACCGCCACTGAACAAACCGTACTGTCCGTTGGGAGCAGAGGCGCCGAAGGCACCCTGACTTGTGTTGCCGAACAGACCCTGATTCGTCTTTCCGAAGAGGCCTTGTGAGGGTTGAGCGGGTTGTGGCGCATTGTTGAACGTGTTCTGATTTGTCTTTCCGAAGAGACCCTGAGAAGGCTGTGCGGGTTGTTGTGCGTTTCCGAATAAGTCCTGGTTTGTCTTTCCGAAGAGGCCTTGCGAGGGCTGAGCGGGCTGTGGTGCATTACCGAACGCACCCTGATTTGTCTTTCCGAAGAGGCCTTGGGAGGGTTGCGAGGGCTGTGTTGGCTGCGTTGCATTTCCAAACAGACCTTGAGAGGGTTGCGTCGTTTCCGTTGATTTGCCGAAGAGACCCTGAGAGGGTTGGCTTGTGTCGGTGGACTTGTTGAACACTCCTTGAGTCGACTTTCCGAAGAGGCCTTGAGAGGGCTGAGCTGGCTCAGATGGCTTGCCAAACACTCCTTGAGAGGGTTGAGCTGTCTTGCCGAATAGGCCCTGAGAGGATTGCGTTGGTTGAGTGGGTTGCGCTGTCTCTGTTGATTTGCCGAAGAGGCCCTGAGAGGGTTGCGTGGGTTGCGTTGATTGCGTTGGCTGCGTTGATTGCGCTGGTTGCGCCGCCTTACCAAACAAGCCCTGCGCAGAACTACCGAACGAACTCGTCAGATTCGGCTTTGGCGGCTGTGGAGCTTTGGGAGCCTCTGACTCCGTCTTGACAGCCTCACTCTTCTCCGTCGACTCACTCTTCTTCTCTTCAGCCTTCTTCTCCTTCTCTTTCTCCTCTCTTTCCTTTTTCTCCTTCTCCTCCTTCTCCTTTCGTTCTCTCTCTTCCTTCTCCTTTTTCTCCTTCTCTTCTTTCTCCTTCTTTTCCTTCTCTCTTCTTTCTCTCTCTCTCTCTTCTTTCTCCCTTTCCCTCTTCTCCTTCTCTTCTTTCTCCCTTTCCCTCTTCTCCTTCTCTTCCTTCTCTTTCAACACCACCAATCGATTCTTTCTCTTCACCATCACCTTCGGCGACGCTTCTCGCTTCACTCGCCACTGCTGTTCCAACACCGACGCCATCGCCTCCACTCGCTCATTCGCGTTCACATAGCACACACCCTTCTCTTCCCCTCGTCCCATCACGTATGCTCGCTCTTCCTTCTTCTCTTCTTCATGCACCACTCTGAAACCGCCTGCAGGCACTCCCGCACGAGCCAGCGACGCAAGCGTGTTCGACAACAGGGTTCTCTTCTGCGCCTCTTCCAACACCTTCATCTCCTTCTTCTGGAACACGCTGATTTCATTGCACGTGTCGTACTCCTTTCTATCGGTGACTCACACCACACACACGCACTTCAATGACGAAATCAACACCGCTAGTCGATTCATCACCTCCTTCTGTCTATCCCTCAAACATCACCTTCTCCACAACCTCTCATTCTCTTCCTCGCTCAAACTCGCCTTTGTCGCTTCCCGATAACACACCAACTCCTTGATCACCTCCAAAATCTGAGGTAACTGCGCGTCTTTCTTCATCTCCACTCTCTTCTTCGCCTTCACCGCCCTCGCAAGACACGCCACCTCGTCGCCGATTGATTGCAACAGCTTCAACGCGTGTTGGTGGTGTTTCACGTACTCCACCTTCAGGTCCAGCACGCTGTCCACCAGCTTCTGACGCAGACGCGTCTCCTCCAGCATGAGCGAAACCTTCTTCTCCTGCGAAAGAGTGTTGAAACTCTTCACCTCCGCTGTGTCGAAAAAGGCCCCCAATTCGTCACTATTCACACAGCACTGCCGAATCGCGCTCTCATAATCACCACCCGATCCCTCGCATCTCCAACAGTCAATCACCTTCTCCACCACCTTCCCTTTCTTACCCTCCATTCCCACACGCGCGCTGTACAGCGTGCCCGACTCCGTCTCGTACACCAACGTCGCCGCCTCCTCAATCCACAATGACAACAGACCACTCACACGCTCCGTCTCGAACTCCTCCTCGTTCATCGGCACGCTGCAGTTCGGCTCATCCGTCGTGTCCTCCACGGTGTATCCGGCTTCGGTCAGACGAACGAGACACAGCGAGGAAGTTTGGTTGTGCGTGATTACGAATGTCCGGTAGGGGAGAAGATAGGCCACGCTGTAGTGTGTAGATGGATCGATCGGGTCAAAGCAGCACAAGCGATCCGACAGATCCGAGAAGGACCAGGCGTTGGATCTGCTATTCCGTGATGAGGTCGCAATGAACACGCGAAGTGCCTCACCGCATCGGAAACAAGACAGAAACGCGTTCTTGCCAGCATGCAGACTCATTCCCGTAACAGAAGCACAACTCCTGAGTTCAGGGGGATCCAAAGGAACATATTCCGTAAATGATTCAGATCGGAATAGATTTCCATTGCGGAGAAGAACGAAGAGAGTGGAATCACACATCACGCAATCAGCAATAGGACCGTCAAACGCATGCTTCATAGGTGCAGCCTCCTTTGTGCGCACATACACCGTACAGTCTTGAAATCCGATGATCGCTTCTAGGCGTCATTCACGAATCACTCAGTTACTGGGAGCGACTCTTACACGCGAACATGCAGCAAGCTCTGGAATGGACAGAATCGGAGTGAATTCACCGTTCACCAGATCCGTTGCGGCGTAGAGGAAGACATCGCGAGTGGTACTTACGCAAACGGCACTCCCATCCTCTGATACCGTCACACTTTGAATTGGATCGTCGAATTGATGATGAACACACTCGGTTAACGTCACAGCGTCGTTTTCACACTCTGGGTCCCTCTCAACTCGGATCACCGATACTATCCATTACTAGAATAACAGGAAGCAGATTACACGTCGCATCCTTATAATCAAAGAGGACATTGCTCGTTTGAGAAGAAACGAACGAATGATCGTGGAGACACTTTCTTCCCTTTTCGATGACCACGGGGTGACCAAAACGATACGGAAACTCGCTTTCCATATTCAATTGTGACAAGCCTGATACGGGGGTGGCAAGAAACACATGTTGAAAAACGCACACACTGAAAACACATGCTACACTCTCCTAACTCGATGAGCAGTAATGCTGAAGCAAGGCTCTCCATTCCTCCTCCAGAAGAGTGTCGAAAACATACAGATTGATCGCGCCATTCTTGCTGATCAACGGTGGAATCAAGGATCGCATCGCGTCTCTGTCAACAGGATATACAAAACATGCTCCTTCCTCTTCGGGGCAATGCACACCTCGTCCAGCTTAAAACTGCACTCGTACTTGAAGAGGCGGTTGAACTTGGTAGCATTCACTAGTCCTCACCACCCCACACTCACCCTACAAGCACTAATCGAGCCGAGAAGCAGCAGGTTGTCAAAGAGGAACACACTCAAGCACTTCGCCATCATTCTTCCTTCTCTGCTCAATCCGAACAACCCAGAGCGAATCAACCTCCCCAGAGAGGGAAGGTCGGACGGAAGTCCATAAAACTCGGGCTAGTCATCACCTCCCCAGATCACATGAACGATCATCACCTGAAGCAACCGACGACCATCGATCTCGCTCAGCTCAAGAGACGCCTTCTCCTTTCCGGAGGAGTAACATCTCGCCATCTCCTCCTTCACACTGTTCACGCTCACACAATCCAACACACTACGCGTCAAAAAACGGCGCTATTTCCGACTTCTGGAGCAACGACTGATGCGACGAAAAACAGTCCTGATCCACCCACAGCGAGGACCCTCCTTGCATATTGCTTTCAATGTAGCAATCGTTGCACAGGCACAAAAACTGCTTGCTCTCTGCAAATCACGCCGTTTTCGGTCACTCACTCAAACTCAGGGCACGCTCGTTGCAGCAATTGCGGCAGAACACGCGGCCACACCGACTGCACTGCACGCTCTTTGAGAAGAGCAGGCGCGCGGCACAGTTGGAGCACAACTTGGTGTCCGACACAGGACTGGCATGAACCTCCGCAGAAGGCTGCGGGATGATCTGATCTGCCACAAAGTGAAGACCCTGGATGCTCATCGCCGAGAAATAGAGGAATTTCGGGGAGCTGAACGAGTGGTACAGATTGTCGCTTCGCTCCTGATTCCTCGCATTCCACAAATCGTCTCCATTTTCGTCATTGATCACGCTCCGAGTGATCTTCGACAAGCACAACAGCCACAGCCTCTTCTTCGCGTACGTGCTTGTCACACTACGCCTCACGCACCACCTCGGCTCCTACACACTCCACGACTCCGACTCATTCACCACGAGGTGGAGCGCGCAGTCGGTGGACGAGTACACGGACTCGGGGCTCTGTCGCGTCACCTGCGCGTCCTCGTATCGCACCGATTTGGAGGGATAGACGAAGCGGAGCGCAAGCTTGTCGCCCGAGGTTCTGCGCGTCACAAGAGCCAACCATCCCTCACTTGCAGAAACAGAGCACGTCGTTGCAGACGAGAATGTGGTAGTTCCCGCTCTTCTTCTATCCCTCACCTCACACACTCTCACACACCTCGTCGTTGCACGTGCACTGCACGTCGTCCTCAAGTAACAGAATGCGACCCTTGGCGACCAGCGCCGCCTTCCCGCTGATCCGCTCGTTCAACTCGATCAGCTTCGACCGCGAGTCCTCCTCCTCCAACGCCTCATTCATGCTCGTGATCACGCCGTTCAGCCGAATCGAACACTGCTCCGTCAGTCCCTCACTCCAATCCCACCTGATGAATCAACACCACGCACTCGGGACTCGTCACCTCCGTCTCAAGCCGCTTCAGGTACTGCAGGTAGAACACGATCTACGCTCAACGCCTCCTCTTCCTTCTACACGCTTGATCGGTGTCGCCAGCACATCGAACACCACGTGCGTTGACGTGTGCGTGGAGGAGCCGACGCGCGAGTATGCCTCCACGAAGTGCGCGAACACCGTGTTCGTCATCTTTCTAGGTGTCAGCATGGCAGGAAAGCGCAACGCGTTGAGGTAGTTACAGCACAACGTCAGCACGGCGGAATAGTACACGTACGGAGAGAGGAGGGAAATGAAGAGCGAGAAGATGGAGAGGAAGGAATGCACGTCCACCGACTGACGGTTGATGCGTTCCCACTGAAACAGGAGGTTGTTGTGGATGTCCAGAATCTCTCGGGTACTCTGAATCAAACGCGCCATCTGCGTCTTAAACGACTCCTTCAGCCTCACGTGTCGGTTGTCCGAAATCTCCCTGATTTCCGGATTGTTGCTGTACTCGATGTTCATCAAGAAGTTACTGTACACGTCGTTCAGCTGGTTGTAGTACGCCACCTCTGCCCCTCAGCACGCCTCCTCAAACCCACCCGTCTCTCCAAACTCGCGCAGAATCGTCTGCACGTCGCTGGTGGCTCGCACTCGATCCATCTCTGCACATCACCCTCCAAACGCGTCACTCACCCTCCTTGATGTTGCGCTCGAACTCCTACACGTCACTCCCTTTCCACACACTCACGTTGTTGCCCGTCTTGTCCACCATGTTCAGCACCAGCATCGTCACGCGCCCTTCCTGCCACTTCGGCACGCCCTCCTCCGTCGCGTCCTCCTTCTTCTCGCGCAGCTTCACCACCACGTTCGATGTGGACAGACGCGTCGTGTCTCGGCTCGTGTTCAACGAGAAGGGAGTCACGGGCAGTGCGGAGGCGCCTGGTGTGTGCGAGGGGCTTGGGATGTCGCGAAGGTTCATGCGAATGGCTCGAGGCGGACGCGCCACGAGGAATCGGGAGTGTTGAGGTGGGTTGGAGTTTCGTTCTGGACGAAGCGGAGAGTCGGTGGCGTTGAGGGGCTTCTCTGCAGGGAGATCTTCGGGGATTGCGGGCTTCTCTTCTTCTTGGGGAAGAACGGAGGGTTTGGTGTGTTGGGGGTTCTCGTGAGTGGGTTGAGGCTTTTCTTCGGGGATGTTCTCTTGGGAGGGTTGAGGGTTCTCTTCTTGAGTGAGTTGAAGGTTCTCTTCGTGAACAGAAACTGTCTCTTCTTTGACAGGCTGAGGGACCGTCGTCTCCTGAACAGAAGCGAGGGTCTGAGCTGGTTGTGGTTCCTTGTGAACAGGATTATCAACAGGAAGGACTTCTTCGTGAACAGATTCATGCTCTTCTTGAATAGAAGCCGGCTTCTCTTCCTCAACGACAGGCGCAGTTGCCACTTCTTCAGAGACAGAATCTGCCTTCATCTCTTCAACACTCACAGGCTTCTCGTCCGCTTGAACAACTTCAGGTACAGATTCCTCTTCTTGAACCGATTCACACTTCTCTTCAGGGACAGATATCTCTTCTTCTTGAACATGCTCTTCTTCTTGAACCGACTCACACTTTTCTTCAACAACAACAGGCTTCTCTTCCTGAATCTCCACCTCATCAGGTCCACTCGCAGAAACAACCTCATCGCCTCCATTTACAGGAACCACACTCTCAATCTCTTTCGACTGCTCTAACGAGACGTCACGCTGCACAGAAGAACCCTCTTCACCGCCAGTTGATGGCTTCTCTTCCTGAACAGCACTCACAGAAGAATCCACTTGATCACTCGTCTGAACCACTTCCGACTCTTTCACATCATCACTGCACTCATTCTGCTTCTCCTCATCGTACCCAAGAACAGATCCAGCTTCTTCGTTAGATTCCGTGGCAGGTTGATTCAATCTTGTCGTATCCTTCTCCACTTCTTCTGGCACATCATCTACAATGACCGTTTCACACGAATCCACCCTCTTCCCCGGAACAACCTCATTCTCCTTTTCTGTCATTTTACCCTCATTTGTGTTTTCCATATCAGCTTCTTCCTCTTCATATTCTTCATCCTCCTCCTAATCCTAAGCACAACGATAAACACGCACAAATTCAAGATATGACGTGGGATAGTACCCATACTACACGTCAACAGCAACAACAACACCCACCTTGTCACCGTGAAGGCAGTAACACCACGTATCGCCGTACTGAATAATGATGACCTCGTCGTCCGTTTGAAGACTCAATTGCGTATCGTCCGTGCCGTCATAGTCGTAGATTACCTACGGAGTGAGTCCACTAACACGGTATTCGGTACGTAGGCAGTCTCCACGTCAGTCATATCACAAGGGTATCTCTGGAATCACTCTTTCTGCAGTCTAACGTTTTTCAAAAGAAGTGCCTTTTTCTGGAACTCGGAGCACGGAGGCGGAATGCAACAAACAAAGGGCATAGAGTCTATCGCATACTTGTTCTCGCGTTATGAGCAATTTCGAGCATCGTTACGAAGAGATCGCCAATACAACTCTCCAGCACCTTCTTGAACTCGTTCTCTGCATCCTCGTCGCTCATAGATAGGTTAAAGCGCTCGATCATCCGGTTCAGATACTCGGGCTTGCAATCCTTGATGTTGGCGTCGAGCATCAAACGCAGCAACGTGATAATCAGCATCGCATTCTGACGAAGAATGTGGTACGCTTGGAAGGCGTATCCAAGGAAGATCTGGTAATTCTTGTGCGTCTGTCCGCCCATGCTCTATTCCTCACGCCATTCACGCTCTCATACATCAATCATGTCGTTTGTGATACGGATCTTCGCCTCCTTCACCTTGGGATCCTGTCCGAAAATGTACCCGAAATCGATGTGGAACAGGTGTCCCGTGTTCTATTTCTCACTTCTTCCACACACCCCGACGTCAATCATCACGTTATCCAAGTGTCGGTCGCCAATGCCCAACAAGTAGGTAATCACGGCATAGCCGGCACAACTCTTCACGTACGTGTCCATCACCTCCTTCTTCACGCCCAGGTCGCAGCTGCTGTCAGGGTGGTTCTCCTTCAAGAACTGACGAATGGACTTCACACCCGACAACGCCTTGCTGTTCTGAACCATCTCCAACATACCCTGAGAGGAACTGATCGCCAGCACGGCGTAGGGCGACAAGCACAGGTCCAGGTTCATGTCCTTCATCAGCTTGTCCATCAGACGGATGATCTGAATCACCATCTGGTCCTGACGCACGTCGTCGCCGTTCTTCACCATGATCGACAGCGTCAGGTGCGAGCGCTTCTCGCACGAGTCGCGGTTCACGCACACGCGCACGTTGTTCTTCATTTCGGAACACTTGCTGCAAATCGCGTAGCGACAGTCGCGGCAGTGGTGCTTCTACGCCTCACGACCCTCGCCCACACTCACGTTCACAGCCAGCACGTTCTTGCACTCGATGCACATCAGGCACGTGCACTTCGGGAACGTGTTGCCGCAGCCCTTGCACGTCTCCACCGCGTTCTCCGAGTCGCTCACCGTCGACAGACTGTCCTTGCGCAGACGCTTCACCGGGAGCGCGCTGCTACACGTCACGCCCACCACACGCCCTCACCGCTCACTGCCCTCGATCACGAACTCCAGGCAGAACGGCGTCATCGCCGACTGGAACACCTTCGCTGTGGACGGGAGCACGTGGGACAGCACCAGCTCGGGGCGGATCGGCAGCAGCGGGTAGTCGCTCAGCGGCGCCTTGTACTCGCCAGCCAGCAGCGCGCGGAGGTTCTCTTGCTTCTTCTGCGCGCGACCGCCGAGCTCGAGAATGCGGTCGCTCAATTGGAAGATCTACGGGTAACGCGGAGAAGGCGCACCTACGATCTCTACCACCTTCTCCTCCTTCAGCAGCTCGGTCCAGACGATGTGGCACTCGGGCGTGTTCTGGAGATAGTCGCAGAACGCCTTCTCCATGTCGATGTAAGCTACGCCTCAGCAAGAACGACAGAAATCACCCTGATTTCGCTCACTCGCGTTCTTGGCGTTCTTGTTGCCCTCCACGCGGATGTAGTGGAGGAGGAGCGAGGCGAGCGTGCGCTCCACGGCGCAGCGACGGATGAGGAACTGCAGGAGGGGCGAGTGCGGCACCATCACCTCCACCATCTTCTTCTCCTCGATCTCCTCCTCGATCACTTCCTCTTCGGTGGGTTTCGATTCTGTTTCTTCGGTGGGTTTCGATTCTGTTTCTTCAACAGGCGTCACTTCAGGAGCAGGTTCAGGGGTTGTTGTGGGTGCGTCTTCCGTCTCCGTCTTCTCGGGGGTTTCTTCAGGCGTCTGCTCTTCCGTCTTCTCCACATTCTCAACAGGCTTCTCCACACTCTCAACAGGCTTCTCCTCCACACTCTCCTCGCTCTTCTCCTTCACAATCCTCACCACGCGCTTCTCCACCACCTCCTTCATCTCGCGTCCCATCAAGTCGCTCTCATAGCGCAGCGCCTGCACCAGCTGCAGCAGGTACAGCTTCAGGCTCTCGTCGTCCAACAACCTACCCCTCACACACGCCACCGTCTCCCACGCGTCCAGCTTCTTCACCGCGAACGCGCGCACGTCCTTCTGCTTGATCGAGTTCGACAGCAGCTGCAGCGCGTCCTCCAGACACAGCTCGGGCCACTGCTCCAACATGTCGATCGCGTTCTTCTCCTCCATGGGGTCCGACAGGTCCATCGCGTACAGGATCTTCGGCAGCGCGTGGCGCAGTCCGTACAGCACGTGTCTACTCGTCACACGCCCGCTCCACGCGCACCTGAAGTCCCACAGCAGGTTCTTGTCCTCCTCCGTCAGCTCTTCGGGCTGGAGTGGCGTGTTGATCAGTCGCAGCAGACGCGCCTTCTCCTCGTTCGTCGGCTTGTCGTCGGGCGAGTAGAACCGTCTTCCCACGGACTGCTTCAACTAGGGATGAGGCGTTGCTGTCGCTACCACCTTCATCACCTTCTGGTCGATCGGGTTCATGCAGCCCACCTCGGGATCGTAGTACACGGAGGAGAAATCGTCCCAGAGGAGAGAGGAAGAGGAGAGGTGCGGCTCCGGCGGCGAGTCCACCACGCACGCGTTGATCCTACTCCGTGACGAGGTTGAGTCAGCCCTACAGAGCGATCTGGTCCTTCGGCTCCGCCTTGTGATGGTACTCCAGGTACCCGAAGGTGACGTCGCCGTAGTGCGGCAGACGGAACACCATTTCCAGACAGATCTCGTTCGCCTTGATCGCGTCGCCTAACCATCACGGGGAGGGAATGACGGTACGGTCCACGGAGTCGGTGGGGATCGGAGGGAGGGAGAACTTGTGGTTGTAGAGCTTGCGGCCCAGCGCCTCGAGGTACTTCTTCTTCTTGTTCACCGTCATTGTCGTCACCTCCTCGCACTAGGAGTTAGAAACACCGCCATCGCGCACTCTATCGTCCGTGATGTCCGCCAGCCACTGGCATGTCTTTTCGTTTGTTGTGTCTACACATCACGGACATGCGTCACGACAACCCTTCATATCCTCCCACTTCAGGTAGTCGCTCACCTCCTTGTATCCACAGTCGTAGGGAACCGTGCTCGCGCAGTCTACACTCAACCAAGAGACACGAAACACACCCGAAGTATACGCGTAGAACTCCACCTTCTGGTAGCCCTGACGCAGTGACGCGTGTTCGTCAAACAAAGCAAACGAGGTTATCGCAAACGGGGACATGTTCTTGTCCAGCAATGTCAGCACCTACACTCAACTCCCACGACAATGTGCTACGATTGTGGTGTCCTTGGGACAGTCCTGGACGAGCAAGGGATACAGCATTCTCCCAGAAACGGTGAAAAACTCCTTACTCGATCGCGTGAATTGACACCTACACGCCGTGAAGAGGGGAGAGAAAGAGAGTACGAAGCAGGCGTTTGATGCAACGGAGCGTTCCGTGAGTACAGCGTTCCCAGCATGAATATACCCTCCTCTCCGACAGAGTCGAAGATAGGATAGAACAGCTGTAACGCATCTAACTATCGATCACCCCAAACACAGCTCCATTCACTTCTACTAGCTCCGAAATGCTCGATGACAGGGTGATGTCCATGGATTGCACTTCTTTGAAGTCGATCGAATAAGATCTATGCGCGAATTGACAAAAAACAGAATGTCCCTATTTTGCTCACTGGGACCATCTCAATTAAAACATCTTCTGCACTTACAGAGGAGGCGTGGGAACAAACAGAACACTTCACTAGATACTCACTCTCCTCCTCATCGGAATCAACCAACTCCTTGCTGTACCTCCTGTAGCTGTGAAGCGTCGCAGCGAAGATAGCAACAAGGATAAAACACAGGACTGCAATAAGCCAGACAAAGAGAGACGAAGATTCGCTCTTTGGAGTCGATTCCACCGGCGCTGGCCGCAACGCCATCTTGGTAGGAGTCACGGGAAAAAGAAACGCTTCCTGGGAGTAGGAAAAGTGAGAAAGGGGGGCATTGGACTGAATGGCGTCCCGTCTATCCGATATTGAGTCTCTGCATCCCTTACGCTTTCTTCGCGGCATCCACAAAACTGTCAACCGACCTCAATCCAGAATAGGAGTAAACCGTTCTCTACGATGAATCCATGACGCAGCAACGAACGTTGTGAAACAGGAGAAGCGTGGGAAAGAACTTGATGCTGTAGACATCGGCGAGCTTCAATTCAACCGTGCAGTCGACCTATTCGTGATGAGTACAACACGCTGAACTACGTCACCGACGTGCACCACTCCTTTCAGCGCCTGTGCCGTTTCTGCCCAAGGCGTATCCAATTTCCTGCAGTGCGGACACCACTACGCATGAATCCCAGCAGCAGTCCTCAAACGGGCGCAAAGAAGCGAATGAACCACACTCCCGAGTCCTTTCCGTTTACCAAATTATCGAAATTGGCCGTGGTCAATTTCACAACACCTATTTCACACGCAGCAGTCGCTTCCCACTTGACGATGACACAACACTCAGGACGAGGAGAATCAAAAGTGGGCGACTACAGTGTCAACATACACAGAGGAGAGCAACAGGTCCATGAAACAAAGAGACGAGAAATCGTAAATGACAGTTAACGCAACATAAACTCTCCCGAACCAAAATGAATCGCCACAAGCAGCCGCTCCTTCATAATCGCGTCCGTGGAATACGGAGGAAGCTCCAACTGGAAGAAGCACGTGTGCGCTAATGGCAGCAGCTCGTCCCCCTCCTCCTTCATGCACAGCTTGAACGGCCGCGGCCAGTTGTTCGTCTTCGGCAATCGCGACCGGCCCCAG
>ERZ1106948.647-NODE-647-length-14310-cov-33.746475_pt1 | contig 14310 bp, 21 predicted proteins | sample MGYA00403673_ERZ1106948 | MGnify/ENA primary metagenome ERZ1106948 (study PRJEB35170, sample SAMEA104062409) | human gut metagenome | biome: human gut; feature: human-associated habitat; material: faeces | place: Denmark | collected 2012-05-07 ...
GAGTGATTCTCATCCACTATGAATGATGTTTAGACATGCCCAGTCTCACCAATGTATATCTTCCACATTCATTCTACTGCAAGGATGACGTCACAATCCGAGGCAGTACTCACTTCATCCTTCTCTCACAAATAGATATCGGAGCTCTTCAACGTTTCTTCCACTATCCTTCTTTCTTCCACACATTCACCCTCACATCTCTTTCTCACGCCACCCCCTTCTCACACATAATCCCCCACTTCAACCCTGCTCAACAATACCCTCACATCTCACTTCCCCCTCCTCAAATCATCATCTGCAAAACTCTCCGCATCCCCATAACACCACCCTCCACCCCACACCAAGCACATTCCGCCAGCAACATGAATGAGAAAACGCAAAAACGTGGAAATGCGAAGTGGAGTTTCATTCTCAATTGTATCCACTCTTATCTCTTCCACAAATAATCGTCTTAGCCATGTCCCGACTCTATCTTTTGATAGCCCTCTTCTTCTCTATTGCTGTGTCCGCAGAGTATGTTGATATTTCCTGCGATGACAAGAACGTGGTCAAGGCCATCAATGTATCTCCCGTCACCCCTTCTCACGACCTAGGTGGCGGCTATCGAGATCCAGAAGTCGCTGCATGGATTTGCCGAGTACAGCGTTGTCAAGGCCCTGAAGTGCAAGGAGCAGACCTCTGACGCTTCTACTGACTACGCTTTTAGCGTGTTCGGCAAGGATACGCGCCAGTACCATCACGTAGACGGTTGGAGTGGGAGATGAACGAGTAGGTCCACAACTGCTACGTGAATCGCTCGGCGGGTGGTGATTTCACCATTACGAACTTGCAGTCAGTCTACAATAGAAACCAACGAGAATACAAGCATTACCCTTGGGAGGGAATGGTGTATTAGACTTGAATCTTCTTCTCTGAAATGTCTTCTGTTTGTTAAGCACTCTCTCCAACAAACACCCCATTCACTTTTACACAACTCAAAAGGATTGATAGAGACGGAGTCCGTGCAGTTGTCCGTTTTATATATGCCAACTAAGCGATCCGCCAGCTCAAACATGTTGTTACGCAGCGAGATCACGATGAACTGCGCATTCTTCGTTCTCTCTTTGATGTAGTGCGCCACGATGCTCACGTTGCGGAAGTCCAGTGCGGCGTCGATCTCGTCCATCACGTACAGCGGCGTGGGCTTGTAATGGTGCAGCGCGAACACCAGCGCGAGCGACGACAACGTCTTCTCGCCACCACTCAGATTGCTTATGTTCTTCCACGACTTCTTCGGCGGACGCACGCTGAACACGATGCCCTCCGAGAACGGGTCGAGCGAGTCCACCAGCTCCAGCTCCGCGTCGCCGCCCAGCGTGATCATCTGGTACATCTCCTTCAGCTTCAGCGTGATCGTGTTGAACCCGTCCATGAACTCCGCCAGACGCTTCTTCCGCAAGTCGTCGAACTCCTTGCGCACTGCGTCGCGCTTCGCCGTCACCTCCTCCAGCTCCTTCTCGCGCTTCTTGAACTCCTTGTTCTTCGCACGATATCTACTCCTCACGTCTCGTCTCCACTCCTACTCCGCGATCGTGCTCAGGTTCACGTTCTTCTTCAGGTTCTCGCGCTCCGCCTCCAGCCGGATGATGTTACGTTCGATGCGCGCCTTGTCCACCTGCGCCAGCTGCTCCTCCTCCGCGTCCGGAATTACGCGTTTGTAGGGATCCTCCTCCACCTCCATCGCCTCCTCCTTCTCGTCCTTCTCGTCCTCCTCCTCCAACTCCTTCGTGTTCTCCCACGTCTTCTTGCGCAGCGCCTCCAACTTCTCCATCCACACCTTGCCCTGCGCCTCCGCCGCCTCCAGCTCCTGCTTCAGCGCCGTCTCCTTCTCCTCCAGCTGCGCCAACTCGCTCTCGCGGTCCACGTTCTTCTTCTTCTCCTTCGCGTACGCCTTCTCCACCGCCTCCAGGTGCTCCTTCTTCTCCGCCTGCGACTTCTGCGCCAGCTCGAACGCCTTCAGCACATTCACCGCCTCCTTCTCGATCGCCTCGAACTGCGCCTTCGCCGCCTCGATCGCCTGCTCCGCGTCCGTGATCTCCTTCTTCACCCGCTCGCTCTCCTCGCCCAGCTGCACGATCGCCTTCTTCGCCGACCGCAGACGCACCTTCGTCGAGTTGATCTCCTTCTGCGTCGCCGCGTAGCGGTCCGACGCCTGACGCACCTCCGTGCGCTTGCGTTGAATCGAGTCGCCACCCACCAGCTCGATCTCTCTGTCCACCGCCTTGATGCGGTCCTCGTACGACTTCATCTCCGCCTTCAGACCCTTCAGACGGTTCTCCTCCACGCGCAGCGACTCCTCCAGCGCCGCGCGACGCTCCAGCTCCTTGTCCGTCGCCCTGAACTCCTCCTCCGCCTGCCTGAAGTCCGGCTCCTTCTTCTCGATCGTCTTGCGCGCGCTGCTCACGTCAATCTCCAGCTTGGAAATCTCCAGCTGAAGGGACGGCAGCTCGTCCTCGTTCTTGCGCGTCTCCTCCTATCACTCACTCCTCCTCTTCGCCGCTACCGTCAGCTCGCTCGCCTGCTTCTGCGTCCGCTCCACCGCCTCGTTCAGCACGCTCACCTCGCGCTCCAGCTCCTCCACGCTGCTCGTCGGCACCTCCTCGTCCAGCGACGCGCGCTTGCTCTTGTCCTTCAGACGCATCAGTCCGTGCTTGTTGGAGTTGCCACCACCACTCATCGTGCCCGACTTCTCGATGATCTGACCGCTCGTCGTCACCACGCGGTACAGCACCTCCTTCTTGGAGTACGCCAGCTTCGTCGCCTGCGCATCAAACCATCAACCATCTCCCACCAGGTCCAGCGAGGTGGTCACGAGCGTGTCCGAGAGCGCGAAGTAGAAGGCGGGCAGGAACTTCGGGTCGTCCACGCTGATCAGGTCGAACAGACGATGCGCGTTCGGGGGACACGTGAACGGCGCCTTCATCGCACTCACGTGCTTTCTAATCGTTGGGGCACCCCACAAGACCTACTGCATCTCGTCCAGAATGAGGAACCGCGCTCTGCCCGCGTTGTTCCGTCTACGCCTCATGCTCGCCCCTCACCCCCACTTCAAGTACTCCACGCAACGCTGCGCCCCTTCCGCCGAGTCCACCACGATGTAGTCCAGCGCGCCGCTCGCCGTGCTCACCGCAATGTCGTAAAACCCGTCGATTTCGCCCAAGTCGCCGAGCCGTCCGTAGATGCCCACCTGGCTCAACTCGCCGTCTATGCCTCACCACACGCTTCTGCGCGCACTTCCCTTGGCCGCGCGCATCAGCGACTTCAGCACGCCGCTGCGGTTTTCGCGTTCCTTCACCTGCGTCTGGCGCTCGCGAAGCTGTCCATGAGTCGGATGGATCACCGCATACCACTGAACGCTTCTGGCGCAGCTGGGCTTGCTGGGTTTGGAGTTCGGCAGCGAGACGCTGCAGACGCTCCTTCTGCTGCTCCACCTCGCTCGACTACTCTCATCACACTCGCTCGGAGCCCTACGCGACGCGCGAAGAGGATCTTCTTCTGCTCCAGGTCCATCATCTTCTCGTTCAACTACTCCTCACGCTCCTCTCGCGCTCCTACCAGGCGGCGCTGGCTCTCCAGCAGGCTCTCCAGCTCCTTGAACGCCTTCTCGCACTTCGTCCGCTTCGTCACGATCAGGTCCAGTTCCGTGCGCTTCTCCTGCAGTGACGAGTCCTGCACCGCATAGCGCTCCTGCAGCGGCGCCAGCGTCGTCTACACAACACACCGACACGCCATCCCTACCTCGATCTCCTTCTTCTTCGCTTTGAGGCCGTTGATCTCCTCCTTGAAGCGGTTGAGCATCGCCTTCAGCGCCTCCTCCGCCGCCTCCTTCTTCTCCTGCAGCGTCACCACGTCCTTCTCCAGCTGCGCCAGCGACTGCTCCATCGTCTCCACGCTCTTCGTCTTCGTCTCCGCCGCTTCCTTGTTCTCACGCTCCTTGCTGCGCAGCTTCTTCAGGTTGCTCTTCTGCGCCTTCATGTTCTCGTGGTACTGGATGTCCTTCCGCTCGTACGAGTCGTACTCCTCCTTGCACGCCGCCAGCTCCTTCGTCAGCGCGTCGTACTCCGCCGTCACCTTCGCCTGTTCCTCCTCCATCTTCTTGATCGTCTCCGTGTACTCCTTCAACAACCCCTTCGCCTCACTCGTCGCACCCAACACTCACCCGCGTCTCCTCCAACTTGTGCGTGGTTTCATCCAGCTGGTTGCTCACCGCCTCCTTCTTCTTCCTTCCCTCGTACAGGTAGAACTGGTACAGCGTGCCCTGCTCCTGCGCCACCTCGCGCTCCTTGCGCAGGTACAGGTCCGCCTCCTTCTTGCCGATCTCCAGCGTGTTGCGCTCCTTCTCCACAATCTAGTTCTCAGGAAAGGAGAACGACTCCACCTTCACGCGATTCAACACCTCACCGCGGGAATCGTTCAGCTTCTCCACCTCCACCTCCTTCTGCTCGATTAGCGGCACGTATTTGGCGCTTCCGATGATGTCTTCCAGGTACTCCAGCAAGCCCTCGTCATTATCGCTCGTTCTCTACCGATCATGAGCACTGCGTGAACGAACCTTCGGCTTCATCAGGGAGATTTGCTCCACCTCGCCCTGCAGGATCAGGAAACGGTTGTTGTCGAGATCGATGCCGCGCTTCCGAAGGAGCGTCGTCACATCCGTCGCATTGCTCGCCTTGTTGTTGATGAAGTATTTGCTGGTATTGTTCTGGTACGCCACACGGCTGATCACAACGCTCGACTTGGGAACCACCTCATAGCTACACCGTCAGGAAACGATGAGGCATCCACTGCTCGTCGTCAATGTCGATGATATCCTGAAAGTGAACAGACACGCGGGCAAATTGGCAGGTGGGAACGTTCGCGCTGTTGTGAATGAGCTCCGAAACCTACTTCATGAGCAAAACACGAAGGCAACTCACCTTCTTCAAACGGAGCTTGGAGGCGCGTTTTCCGAACACAAACAGAAGCGCGTCGATCACGTTTGACTTTCCGCTTCCGTTCGGTCCGACGATGGACGTGAAGTTTTTGTGAAACGGACCAATTTCCTTCCGCTCAAGAATCAGCAGCACGCCCTACCTTCACGCCCGCGTACGACTTGAAGTTCTCCAGCACGAGCTTCTCAATGATCAGACGGGGAACGCCCTTCTGGGGCAAGTCCGCATCCAACTCGGGAGTCAAGCTTTCCACGTGCTCAGAAACACTCGTTTCGGTATCCATACGATGATGTGTCGCAAAGAGAAAGAGGCACCAACGACTCCCAGAGGACAGTGGGAATTCAAATTGGACATTCGTGGATTCGAATGTGGGGGATCCCTTGACCCTCCGTTTGTTCGAGTAGCGGGTCTATGTTGCTCTCCTTTTAATGAACCTCGTAGGAGAATGAAGGAAAGCGACACTCACGGGACAACAGAAAGAGCCCCGATTTTTGGTCCACTGTTCCTCAGCGACTATTTCGGTATTCGGGACCTGAAATGAAGGGACCAAACTTCATTCACTGTATTATGGGTGAAATCAACGCCATCCTGGCGCAAATGAAGCTCAACACCCGTTATACGTCGGTTCAGCGGTTCTACAAGGAGATTCCCATTGTAGTACGCGTCGCTTCGCATTGCATTTATCGTGTAGTCGGAAACGCCGCTCATGAGGACCTTCAAGTCCCTTCACGAGCGAATGAGCGTTCTTACCGACTTGGAAGGAGTGGATCCCATGGAGTACTTCGGTCCCTTCCTCGATTTGGTGAAAAACCCCGAGACTCCGTACCATGTGTGTCTTCTGTGTGAAGAATAGGGCGGAACTCACGCTAGTGGCGTTGACGTCCATCGACAAGTTCATTCTGTACGGACTTGTGACCAAGGACGTCATTGCTTCGTCGCCCGATTACGCGTAGACTGTCGATGCAATTACCGTGATCAACGCCATCGCGGATGCGTTGTGTCAGTGCCGTTTTGAGAGCACGTACTCCACCACGGAAGAATCCGTGTACCAGTACTTGTTGGACATCATTCTCAACTGCATTCGCTGCGACGCGGGAGTGCTGCTCACCAAGAAGCGGTCATGGAACCTGATCGACACCATCTTCAACATGGCCTTTCACAGCAGTGTCACTCCCGTACGCCCTCCCCTCCGCGTTCACCCTAGTTGCTCCAGAAGTCCGCCGTCAGCACGCTCACCCACGCGATCCTCACCTTCTTCGCGCGTCTTCGCCACGCACGCACTCTCTCTCCAATTCACCTCGTAGCCTGAATCGTTCCAGTGCGAACTCCCTCCACAGGACGTCTCCGCCTCCTGTTCTCTCTACACCTCGGCTCGTCTCGAAGACTCCACGCCCGAAAAGACGCCCGAAACGCCTGACGAAACGCCTGCTGCATTGGAGCCTCAAGAAGAGGCGGAGGGCAGTGACAACGACTCGGAGGATTCTGACGAAGAACCCGAGGAGCTGAAGCCGTACGACATCTCGCTGCTGTGTCAGATCCTCGCGTTCCTCATCAGTCTCACCGACACCAAGAAGTGCTCGTGTGCCATCACCGTGATGTCTAGTCCCGACCTGCCCAGTCTGCGCTACGGGCTGTCCACTATCAACACGCTTCTGGAGATGAACGGCGACGTGATCGTGAACTTCCTGCCTCTCATCGAGCTCCTTCAAGGCAGCTTCTGCAAGTACATCATCCAGAACACGCAGTCGGACGATATGATGAATCTCTCGCTGTCGCTGCGCGTGATCTTCAACCTCTTCCAGAACCTCAAGTCCTTCCTGAAGGTCCAGCTCGAGGTCTTCTTCACCTCCGTCCACATCCGTCTTGCCGACATGTCGCTTCTCCTCCTCTCTCTCACGGCTAGCCAACCCACCTCCACACACGAGTTTCTCCCCAAGGAGGCGGCACTGGAGAGTCTGCTCGATTTCTGCCAGGAGCCCACCGTCATGATCGACCTCTACACCAACGTCGCGACTGCCTCGCGGCCTCACACGTAGTACGACTGCGACACGCAGTGTACCAACCTGTACGAGCGGCTGTGCGACTGTCTGTACCACAACGCGATCCCCGACGAGAAGAAGCCGCTCACCTCCATCCACACGCTTGCCTGTCAGGGCCTGTTGGCGGTGTGTGCTTAGCGCCTGCTTCATCCGTAGATCCTCCACTCCATCGCACAGCGCTGCAAGAGTCGGAACGACCGCGACTGGACCGAGCAGCAGAAGGAACAGTGCGTGTTGCGTCCCTCTCTGACACATAGCAATCACATCGTGCTGAAGCGCCGCCACCGCAAGAAGGTGCTCCACGAGTTCGCGCTCCTCTTCAACGCCGCGTACAAGAAGGACGAGTGGATCCAGTACCTCATCGTACGTCGCGCTCGCCTCGCGTCTCTCGTAGAAAGAAGACCTCATCGCCTCCAAGGACGACTTCCAGTCCATCGCCGAACTCCTCAAGGAAACCACCGAGATCGACAAGACGGTGCTGGGCGAGGCGCTGGCCTACAGCGAGGACCGCAACCCGTACTTCGCCACGCTCCGCTATTACTTCATCCGTACCTTCTGCTTCGTCGACATGCCGCTCGACATGGTGCTTCGCACCTTCCTGGGCACCTTCCGCATCCCTGGCGAGGCGCAGGCGATCGATCGGATCATGGACGACTTGTCGGTGTACGTTTACGAGACCAACCCGGGGCCCTTCCTCTCCGCGGGAGCGCTGTTCTCCGTGCTGTTCAGCTGTCTGTTGCTGAACACGGACCTCCACAACCCCGGTGTGAAGACGCGCATGACGTTCGACGACTTCTGCCGGAACAACCACGGTATCAACGACGACCACGACCTGCCCGTGGAGTACCTGCGCTACCTGTACGACAGCATCAAGAACGAGGAGATCAAGCTGCTGTCGTCGTCGACGGACATGCTGGACCTGAGTCACTGGGAGGAGGACATCAACTACCGAGCGAACAAGGTGAGTCAGGCAGTGTTCATGGGCGGTGGGCCATGCAGGCGGAGGTGACGCGTAGACAGCAACATCCTCGCGGGCGACTGCGACCAGGACATGTTCATGCTGATGGAGGAGAAGGCCTTCGAGGCGATCAAGGTGGGTGTGTGGGGCTTGATGTGACGCGAAGATGATTCTCGTGACGAGCGAAGACGAGCAGCTTCTGAACCGCGCGCTGGGCGCGATCCAGGACTTCGTCCACGTGGCGCACTACTTCGAGAACAAAGCCCTCGTCACGAGCACCTTCACCTACCTCGCGACCATCATCACCTCCTTCGTCCTGCAGTGTTCCTCGAAGCCCTCGCAGTCCCAGCAGAGTCTATCTCCACTCGACTCCACCACCACCGACATCAGCGCGTGGAAGTGCATCCACACCATCCAACTCCTCTTCAAGCTCACCACACAGTACGCCACCTCGCTCGAAACGGTTCCCGCGCTCTCTCTCTCTCATTCATAGGAGTGGAAGTGCATCATCGATCTTCTCTTCTGGCTCGACGCTCGCTCGCTGCTGCCTCCCTCGCCCACACTCCTCGACATCGCCTCGCCCGACTCCACTGTTTTTCCCTCTTTTGCTGGCAGCTGCGAGGCCAAGTCTAACGAGGAACGCGGGCTCTGGACGGCAATCAGCTCGCTGTTCGCTTCGGAAGTGGAGGCGGTGGCGCCGCAGTTGCAACAGTCCATTCAGGAGGCTGTGATGAGCTGCAACGTGGAGGACATATTCACGAAGAGCAACCGCATGAAGGTGAACAACTGGATCGTCCTCTTCAACGCACTGATCTCGCCCGACCACGCGCTCGCCATCTCGCAGACGCACTGCTCGAACCGCAAGCTCACCTCGCTGTATCTGCTGAAGCTGCACTGGCTGGTGCTCCTTCTCTCCAAGAACGTGGATCGCATCGGAATGGTGTGGGGACTCGTGATCAGCTTCTTCGAGCGCGTGCGGGGCATCGCGATCGAGATGGTAGTCGTGTTGTCTCCCTCTCACAAGCAGGACTTCAAGTACGTGTTGGAACGCTTCATCGTGGAGATCAACACACTCGCTAACATCCTGCTCTCCAAGCCGCAGCTGGTGGAGCAGTCGCTCTCGCTCATCGCCCTGCTGGAGCCCATTCCCTCGCACATCTGCCTCTCCTCGCGACGCGTCGCGGGCATCTACTACCTGCTGAACCACCTCTACCCGTATCTGTCCACGCCCTCCAAGTGGAAGCCGATCATGACGCTCCTGCAGAAGGATGCGGGCAACGAGACGGGACGACCGCTGGTGTGGCAAGTGCTGTGTCGCCTGCTGGAGGAGAAGAAGGTGAGCGTGATCAACTTCGTGCCCGTGTTGAAGTGCGCGCTGTTGACGAGTGTGTGTGGCGAGTGTGACTCATGGATAGTCGAAGGGAATCGCGACGACTCGTGGGGCAAGCAGATCATCGAGTACGTGTAAGTGTGTGTGACACGCGTCAGAGCGTAGCTTCGCGCTGACGATGTATCTGATCAAGTCCTCAACTGACCAGGATGTTGTGATCGACTCCTCTGACTCCGTGGACAACATCCCGTCGCTCGATCAGTGCTGGCTTCAGTGTATCACCGTTCTCTCCACCTTCGCCAACAACTCCTTCCACATGTCAAATCAGGTTTGTCTTTGCCTCCTCCTTCATTTCCAGGTTCCCGAGTTCGCTGTGGACCGTCTCCAGCGCTGTCTGTTGCGTCGCGGCGAGAAGGTGCCTTCGGGCATGGCGCTTCTGAAGTGTTACGATTCCATCATTCTTCCGCTTCTCTCCCACTACGGCACCAACGAACGCGATCGCTCTTACATCATCGGAATCACCACCTCCACCATGCTCGCCTCCAGCGAGACGCTGTCGCAGCAGCCGGGGTACGCCTCGCTGTGGCTGCGATTCATCGACCTGTTGTGCTCGTACATCCGCGAGGAGGGCGGCATTGGAGAGATGACGACGGAGCGCATGAAGAATTTGTTGATGGTGATGATTGTGGAGAAGCGGTTCGATATCATGAACGAGGTGTCGGGGCAGAACGTGCTGGAGGCGACGATGACGATGCTGGACAGCTACTGTCCGTCGATTCGGCGAGATCTGGAACAGGCGTTCGATCACTCGGAGAACCCGAAGGGAGGTGAAGATGGTGTGAAGAGTGAAGAGGTGAAGGAGAGTGAAGAGAAAAAGGAAGAAGTGAAGGAGAGTGAAGAGAAAAAGGAAGAAGTGAAGGAGAGTGAAGAGGTGAAGAAGGAGGTGAAGAAGGAGGAAGAGAAGGAGGAAGTGAAGGAGGAAGAGAAGGAAGAAGTGCAGACAGCTGAGGAAGAGAAGGATGATGAAACCCACCCCACAGAGAATACACAAAACACTCCCGAAACCACGCAGCACGTTCCCGAAGAGAACGCTGAACGAGAAACGCAACTGCCTTCTGAAGAGATTGCCGAAAAGACAATCACCGTTGAAGAGAATGAGAACGACATCGTTTCAAAGCAGGAAGAGGAGAAGAAGCAGGAGGCGGAAGAAAACCTGCAAAAGGCAACGCAATCGGGTGATATCCAGAACAGCGAAGACGAAGTCATTACGATAAAGGAGGACGATGTGTGTGATAGTACGAATTGATTTAGTTCTCTGTTTCGCTCAAATACACTCTCATTCCCACAAATGCTCTATCCTCGCCCAAACAAAATGCATTCCCTAAACAAACAACACAAAAGGAAAAGAAACACAAAACTGTGCTAAAGACCATTCTCCTAAAGGATATAGCAATGTCAAACAGAAGGGAGAACGCTCTCGATTCGATACGTGCAATTACATTACAAGGGAATCGTCCAGACAGGGAATCGCATCCGTGTCTTGCAGCCCATTCCCATTCGTCATATCAACGCCATTCAGCATCTCCTCCATTGTGGGCTGAACGATCGAGGTGATCGTGTGATACTCCATCGGCTCCTTCTCCGCCTCGAGGGCGTGCTCCCTCTTCTTCTCCGTCGGAACATCGTCATTCGACACCGCATTCTTGTAGTAGTCCTCGTCGGGCTGGAACGTAATATTCTGCTCGTTCTCCTTGTCATCGTCACAGAAATAGGAAACATGGGCAGCGGACAAAGAATCATCTTCATCGAAGGAACTGTCCTCGTCCAAGATCTTCATATTCTTCAAATAACGCTCTCGTGACTTCGCCGATAGCTTCTTCAAGTCGTCATTCCCGTCCGGGTTGTTTGGATCCGATAGCGGGGATATGGCGGAAAACTGGGAAGGCGAAGAAGTTGGCGGGAACAAGGAACGGGAGTTACTTTCGAGAATGGAATTCGCTTCAAGGAGCGTCTTCTGCTTCTCCGTCTTCTGATCCGGAGTCGTCACCTGGCACGACGTGTTTCCCTCCTTAATGGGGGAGAAGAGATAGTCCTGGGCCGGAAGGGCTTGTTTCGGTTCCTCCTTTGCAGAGCTACGTCTGAAACGGACAGAAGAGAGATACTTCGCTCGTGAGTTTCGCGTGATCACGGCCACCTTGTCAGGCGATAGCGGCTTCAAGAACTAGGTCATCAGAAGTCAGCCACTGTCCAAACGAGTTCGCTGGGAAGGGAGAGGCGATGCTTCTACGCATCACGCACACAACCAAATAGGGACCTTTTCGCTCACAGAACGCTTCTCCTCGGGAGGATTCTGCGAAAAGAAGAAGTCCTGCGTCTTGTTCGCCTCGTAGACGGTGGAGTGAATGGAGTGAAAACGGCCGAGCGTGCTTGTCTTGCTCAACGACGATGCGTCCGTCTTCTTTTGATTCTCCGTCGGACACGAAGAAAGCCCAGGAGTCATTTCCGCTGCCGTTGCTCCTTCTTCCTCGTCAATAGGCAGGGTCTTGTTCACTAGTCCTGACTCGTTCATTTGCATGAAATACATCCAGTTTCGTCGCTCTCCACGGCCGTTTGGGAGGATTGGGAATTCTGCAACTGATATCATCGCAAAAGGGTTCACGTTCGATGTCGAGCAATGGGCGGTGTATCCCAGGCGACTCAGATACTCGCGCTGGATGGGCGTGCTAGTCTCAGTAATGCAAAGAAGATATATACAGCGTTTCGTCAAACTGCTGCGAGACCTCTCGCAGATAGGAAGACAGCCGACTCTATTCGATGAGGCCCACGCGAACCTTCCCGCTACTGTTGATACATCCATCAGTGAAACTTCAGCAGCACGACCTCGATCTCTTCAGCAAAAGGGGATGCGAAAGGGGGACGATGGCGTACAATATGACGAGAATTCCTTGGAGATGGGGAGCACAGTTTCGATGTACAGCAGTATCCATGAATAGTGGGGATCCCACCAATACAAAACCAAAAACGGCGAGAATGAAGTGCCTGGAAGACCCTGAGAAGCAGAAACAGGTGGAAAAGGAGCTGCACAAACTGCTATCGCAAGCGACGTTCATTCTCCCTCTCTGCATCACGTGTAGGAGTATCGGCGACACATCCTCCATTATCACATACATAATGGTGTTTCTCAATCAGATGCCGGGAGATATCACCACTCTTAGGAGTACGCTCAAGAAGGAGACCAACGTCTTCCTCCAGTCCGGTAGTGGCATTCTCGCATCGTGAGGAATAGACACAGACAGAATTATCGATTCCCTTTTCGCGTTCATTGAAACACTCGAGGATGACAAGACAGTGCCGGATACAAACGTGGAGCATATCGACGATGCCAACGAGGAGGAGGAGACAAAGCCTGAGCCCCCATCCACAGTGAGCGACGTTACCGTTTTCTCTTCGCGTCTCTGTTGAATCATAGAACGATATTGCGCATGAAGAAGAAACACCTGCTTATGAAGCCGCTCCCGTTGATCACTCTGAAACTGTTCCCGATGATCACTCTGAAGCCATTCCCGATGATCAAACTGTAGTGGAAATGCGATAAAGTCATGGAATAGAATGAAGACGCAAATATGTCTCCCTCAAAGCCAGAATCAAGCCAGAATTGGAGGAAAGCAAAGCGACCTCAGAAGTCGTTCCTGTCCATCGAAAAGGCGACACAGCTGCTCCAGGGCATCATGGATCCCAACACCTCGTCCCTGCAGAAGGCGAAGCTGCAATTCGAGCTCTACGAGAGTCGTGCTCCTCCAACTCGGTAACGAATAGAAACAAACGTCCGTTTCCGATGCGTGATGGTGCGCAATATCCCGAAGGAGTACCTCAGTGTCGCATTCCTCCAAACCCCTCACACCTAGATTATGGATCTTGCCAAATACTTCAAGCACTACGGCGCAATCGCAAACATCACCGTTCCTCCTCCTTGTCACAATCATCACTAGATCCAAGAATCAGCCTCCAGTGCCATCATTCAATTCTTCCTCTCCAAATACGCCTACCTCGCCATGCACTCGCGCTCCGCCGTCTTCAACAGTCGCTCGGTGGTGGTGGAACCCTACTACAACGCCAACGACCCCGCGACGTTCGACACGCCGGAGAGCCTGCAGCTGGCGCGCAAGGAGGAGCAGCAGCAGCTCCACCCCGAAGACAAGCTGAAGTTGGTGGAGGACCGACAGAGCCTGGTGAACCAGGAGATCGCGACGCTGCGCGCGACGATCGAGAAGAAGCGGGAGTTGGCGGGAAAGTACGCGAAGCTGACGCCAACGATCGAGGAGGCGAAGAAGGGCGAGCTGGAGGCTGCGGTGATGAGGGTGATGACGTCGGTGTTCGCCCTGACGCGGCAGCTGTATCAGGTGCTGAAGACGAGCGGGAAGAACTTGGAGGGAAAAGTGGTGGCGTCCAGCGAAGTGGGCAGCGTGGAGAACGAGGTCACGTCCCTGCTGGAATCGACGGTCGTTCCTTTTGCGGGAACGTTTTTGCACGAGTCGCTGAACCAGGCGGTAATGAACGAGTTGATTGCGATGTTCAAGGAGTATGCCGATAAGGCGCGACCGGCGCCCCAGACGAAGAGAGGCTACCCGGGGAAGACGTATCCGTCCAAGAAGGCGTTCACGCGGTCGATGTACCAGATTGACAATCGCAGTAGGGAAGTGGTGGTGAAGGACTTGCCGAGCGAAGCCACGGAGACGGACGTGATCACCGCTATGAGAGGGTACTTCGGAGTGAAGAGGATTGAAATGAGGGGGAATGAAGCCGTGATCGAGTTCGAGGAGCCGTGGCAGACCCAGAAACCGACTCAGACTGGTCTCTTTATTTGTAACAAAGTGGGTGCGTGGAGCGGAGGTGACTTGTAGAGGTTTTACCCAACAATAGTGAATAAGCAGTACTCCTCCTTGTTCCAACAAATACGTCACCCATAAATGTACACATCTTAATACATGCCACCCATTCCCTGAGGCATCGCGG
>ERZ1106948.648-NODE-648-length-14295-cov-40.033146_pt1 | contig 14295 bp, 19 predicted proteins | sample MGYA00403673_ERZ1106948 | MGnify/ENA primary metagenome ERZ1106948 (study PRJEB35170, sample SAMEA104062409) | human gut metagenome | biome: human gut; feature: human-associated habitat; material: faeces | place: Denmark | collected 2012-05-07 ...
CTTCGAGGACAACGCCGCGATGACGAAGCTGGCTGCCGCGTGCGGCTTCGAGACCGCCGCCAAGGACGGAGTGGTCGTGGCTACTAAGACTTTCTAAGTCGGTTGTGTATTTATACGATACATTTGGGGTGTTTGTTGTAATGAGTGCTTCCAGTGTGTGAGTTGTAGGAGCGAATGAACTGGAATCGAGTGGCTTTGGCTGTCTTCTTCCTTTCCTCCTTCCTGTTCCTTCGCGAAGTGGTTCTGACATGGAATTACACCGTTCGCACGATTCAAGCGCGTCCTCGTTTCCATTCCGCTTCTTCCTCTCTTTGGAGCGGCTCGTTTAGGCAAGGGATTGGGCTAAGTGCAAAGAAGGAATACGACTCAAAACCAGCGCCAAAGAAGGGGAATCGTCCTGAAGGGAAGCAGGATGAGGCGCTGCATAACGCCTCAGTCCAGGCGGCCAATGGGAACTCAAATGCAACGGTGGGAGCGAATAAGCGGAAACCCAATGCGTATGAGCGGAAAGTGCAACGGAGGAAGGAGCAGAGAGAAGCGTTTCTCAACCTGATACGGAAACAACAGAATGTGGAACTGTCCCAGGAATCAGCGGATACGCGTTACGTCGTGTACTACCCCGTTGAAGCTGGGTTTGGGAATGTGATTTCGGTGATGGTGGAAGCGATTCTTGTATCGTTCATAACTCGTCGTCGGTTTTACAGTGGGACTCTTTGCTTTTCCTTATCCGTAGTATACAACTACCCCATTTTCACGCACTATTTTGACTTGCCATTCGATCACTTCATCTACCCGAATTCCTGTTGTATTATCATTGAATGCTCACACCTAGCGTTTTTGAAGGAGGAGAACATCATTCTGAAGGATTCGTGCCGGTTCTTGGAATCCGACATCCTCAATTGCACGAAGAAGTTCATCGTGTACAGCACGACATGCAACATGATCGACTACCTGACGTACAGCGACGCGTTCTACTCCTTCTTCTACGAGCACGGCTTTGTGGTTGATGAGAAGGGAGACATTTCGGCTCAGATCCGCAAGTACCTCCTGAACTTTTTGTACACGGAGGTGGTATCGGTGAAACCGTTCGTAAGGGAGTACGTGCTACAGAACAAGAATCGCCTTCGTTGGGACGAGTACTATGTGATCGGAATGCAAATTCGTTCCGGATTCACAAACGTGGACAACTATCCCTACTACTTTCTGAATCGGGAAGATGTGGACTACTTCATCGTACGGGCAAAGGAGTTGACGGAACAAGCGAAGAAGAAGCAGTCCAAGCCGGTGAAGTGGTTTGTGTCGTGCGACAGCCAACAACTGAAATCGGAATTGGTGAGGAGGAATCCCGACATGATGCTGTCGTCCGATTGCTTCATATCGCATTCTCTATCGGACATGTACAGCGACCACAGAACGAACGGAATGCTGTGTACTCTAATTGATGGCTATTTGCTGGGCTCGACGGATGTCGCTCTGATTACGGGGCGGAGTACGTACGGAATCTGGGCGACCAACCTGAATATGCATCTGAAGCGAATCCAGGTTCTCAAGGGCTCGTGGAAGGAGTATCTGCGGAAACAAAAGTCGTAACGTATTTGCTCAACAGTTCGCGTGCTCTTTCCAGTGCTTTTGTTCAGTAGTCAATTCGCATAGTCTTTCTCCTTTGTTCGACATTTCACATCGTCTTTTGTTTCACCATTCACATCACCATCCACTTCTTTCAACAAACAAATCACATATTCTTCTCTTCGGCAGGGGAGATTCCGTCTTTTGTGTGGACAGCCGTTGGCTTGTTTACAGGAATCGGAGGCAGCATGCTCGGGTTTTTAGAGTAAGATACAACGCTGGGAAAGGGCTGGAGTGTCTCTTCCTACACGTCACCGATGATTCACACATCCACCTCCGTTCGCTGTCTCTTCCGCTCCTGCAGCTCCTGCGTCTCCCACAACACGGTGTTTCCATCCGAAATGTCACAAATCGATTTCTTTACGCAACGACGCTCTTCCAGCAGACGTTTCCGGTTGAGGGAGTTGTCCTTCTCTCGTGCGACGGCCAGAATCTACCCGTAACGCATCCTTTGAAGAGCAACATCGGAGGATGCTCTTGTGTGAAGGGACGGGAGGATGGGAAGAAAGGTCGGTGTCTCGGCATTCCTTAGGGTGAGCAGCATTCAACTCATCCTACGCATCCATGTCGGGAAGCGTCATCACATCCTTAAAGCCAGAGTTGGGAATCGCTACGGTTTAAACGAACACACTTCTCCGCACTGTAACCAAACACGGATGGCAGGTCCTTTCGCTGTACATAGTTGGTTAGGTCGCTGATGCTCTGCTTTGATTTCTACGCAATGAAGAGATTTGACAGTCTGATACTATTGCCAGCACGATGTTCTGGAGGGATACCGTAGGCTTCATAGCCATATTCGCCTCTTCGCAAGCGTAGCGCCCAATGTCCCGTATATCTGCCACTTATCACCTCCCTTGGGTTGTTACATGATTTCAAGATTTCAGATATGCAATTTAGCGTCGTTTGCGAGATGAAATCGATTTGGTTCAGCTTCAGCAATTCCGCAACGATTTTGTCGATTATGTCATCTACTGGATTTCGCTCCATCGCCGACAAGGTTAATGGACTCCTCCTGCTGTTTCTCTTTGGAAGCCAGAATTTGTCTCGTTTTTTCGCACTCTGATGGGAACAAACATGTAATGAGCGTATCGTCTTGTCTACTAGGGAAGGGGCTTGTGGCAGCGTGGGCAGAGAAGAACGTCCGTATTGACCGTCTGTGTCTTAGAAGTGATGGCATTTCCTACGCCCTGGAATCCGCAATGAATGCAACGCACGGTCATGGGGGTTTCTTCCTCGTGGAAGAAGGATCGCACCGTGTTCGATAGCACGGAGTAGAGTGTGGAGTATTCATCTGCGTCACGAGCCGATATCTGACTATCCAGGTTTTCCTCGTGGAAGTCCATGTCGATGGAGTCCTCCTGTTTCTACGGTTTGCGCACGACAATCGCCCGGTACTTGGGAGAAGAAAAGGAGGACGGGAAGACACTTCCACTGGATGCAGTTGGCAATCATGTCCTCATGGTCGGCGAAGTGAAAGGCAGTTCCGTCACTATACTCGATCCAATGTTCTCCTTCCTTGCATATGCTGACGTAGTGGTAGCCTCTATAGCAGATGAAGGATTGGAGGTGGTAGGGCGGGGAGGGAGCGAGCATGGCTTCAAGAATGGTCTGGACAGCGAAGGACGACGGCACAGAGGACACATGAACGAGACTGATCACGAAGACGGGGGGTGTGCGTTGAATGGCTTCTCTATCATTCAGCAGTACTGCAAAGAATACGTGGTGCTCACTCTGCTTCGTGTTCCGCTCTTTTCGCAGTCGTCGCAGGTGCAGTTCTGCTCCTTGCTGTTCAAGTCTTCTTGCTTCTCCAGCACGTTTTGCAGTCCCATAGGCGTTTCGGGAGAATCGACGATTTGCGACACGACCACGGGGTAGTGCCACAGAGAGTCCACGTGCTGCTGGATGTGACCGCATGTGTAGCAGATAGAGGTTGTTTTCTTTAGGATCCCAAAGATCTGGGATTAACACGAAGGTTGTTTCACTACTCTGTGGGCAAGACAGGGCGTTTCACAGTCCTTGTGAGAATAGGGAATGGAGGGGATTTGGTTTTCGGTAAAGAGAGAGGTGGACGTTGCACGGTGCAGCAACTCCATGATATCCTCCTATTCGTGAGTCCACACGACATCACCAACATAGGCTTCAATCGAGTCTCCCATATCCATGTCTCGAATATGCTTCGTCTCCTGTAGAGCGTTTCGAATCTTCTTGGAAGAGAGCAGTGCGGGGGGATTTCGCATTTCCTGTTCAATCGTCTGTCACATGAGAAGAACTCGCGATTCCAACTTTCAGAGAGCACACGATGCAGGAGCAACTACTCGCTTCGTCGTCACTGTCTTCGGAGTGCTCTACTGACAACCCCTTTCCACTGCACTACTCGGAGAGTGGAGTATCTTCGTGTCGCGAATCGCAATGCGAAAGAGCGGAAGGTGGAAGAGAGACTACTGGGGATCGGGGAATGACGGATCCTACTTGTAAGACGGCGTTTATGAAGCAGTTATTCGCATCCGGTTCGTTCGAGAAGCCTCTGTACATGGTGAAATGAATGACAATCTTCGTCGCCTTTGAAAACAGAAAGCAAATCGACTATGAGACTGCTCATGGATGAGAGCATGAACGATATCAAGATAGAGAATAGAACAGGAGATGCAGCTCCAAACAAACAGGAGAGTACGATAAACTTAACAAATCACACTCTCAGCCATAGTTACGATTTACAGGAAGTCCTTCTTGTCGGGCAACTGTCCGGTGACCTTCATCTCCTCAATCTATTCCAGTGACGAGAGGAGTCCCAAGACTTACCATACGAACAGCCCTTCTTTTGCCGTACTGCTTGACAGTGGCCTCAAATCCGACAAATCCAAAGGCGACGACTGCGGTAGTAATGAAGAAATTGATGACCTTCTATTGCGTAACAAAAGCGCATCGGACGACGAACCATTTTCACACTCTTTCGATTGAACTACAGGTATACGAATCGAGAAATGAGCGCTGCAAGGAAGATGGAGAACCCGGAAATCGGGGCGATTTCGGCGGACGAAACGCCCGGCTGTGCATGTTTCTGAATCAACCGTATAACAAGTTTTGTGCTTTCGCATATATGCCTATCCTCGCCGATTACTTTATTGTCGTATCTGTGCCAACAGATCGTGTGTTTTCTGTGTTTTTCTGATTTGCAGAGTCGAGTATTGAAGCAGAAGATGTACAACCAACCGTATTGTACCGGTATCCAGAGCAGGATCACAAAAAGCACCGCTTTCCTGAAAACGCCCCTTTCGTACGCAATCTTCGCAGGGCGCGTGACTTTTAGTTCTGCTTTCCCGAGGGTGCGAAAATCGAATACAAGGACAAGGAGGCGAGAAAGCCCTTCTTCTTTACCTTCTGCTTCACTGTGGAGTGCTCGTGTGTGCGTCTGCGTGACAAATAGAGATGGATCCAGAAGCTACGGAACGACTCTGTTCTATTTCGAGCCCCTAAGTTCGTGTTTGTGCACCCCCTAACCGATAGAAATCAACGGCGAGAACCAGCTAAACGCGGGGGGCAAGCAGCTCTTCGTTCCCAAGGCACTGTGCTTGCTTTCGCACCAGCCCATGTTTTCGGCATTTGCCATTTTCTTGCGGTGTGTGATTCTGTTCTGCTTCACGAATAGGGAGCTCTTCCGCAACTCTGTCACAGTCACGGAAGACGCTATCGGTGACGACATGGGTCATACGAGAAGAAGCTCCTTCAACTCCAAGCTGCGCAAGGGCTCCACCTGTAACGTGATCGACGACGATCTGATCGTGGATTGCCCGAGTAATGGAGATTGCTTTCCCTGACGGTCAGTTGAACGCCAAATTCGCTATTTCGTTGACTTCTGCCCCTCGCTCGACCCGGCGCTCCAGATCAACGTGCCTTCTCCTCGTCGACCTGATCATTAGCTGGCGGTGTTCCAGAAGCTGATCGAGATCATCATCCCGCCTCAGCACTGCCTGCCGTTCACGGACAAGCTGTGCTACGACTCGCTGTTCAACTCGCTGTCGGCCCGCAACATCGTGAAGGTGATCGCAATGCTTCTGCAGGAGCAGCGTGTGCTCCTCGTGTCCTCTCAGATGGACACCCTCACGCTCTGCGCCGAGGCATTCACCTCGCTTCTCTACCCCTTCCGCTGGATGCACCCGCTGGTGCCGCTGCTCCCGACACAGCTCATTGAGTACCTCGAGGCGCCCACGCCGTATCTGATGGGTGTCACGACGAGCGTGTATGACAGCGACGACTGCCAGAGCGTGCTGGACGGCGTGGTGGTGGTGCAGCTGGACTTCGACAAGGTGATGGTGCCGAAGGGCGTGAAGGCGGAGTCCTTCCCCAAAGCCTTCACCAAGAAGATGGAGAAGTTCTTCGCGCAGAACATCCCCCCTCCATCGAGTGCGTCCTCGTTCCCTCTCTCACCCATAGCGCGCATTCTCTACTGCGACTCCACCAACCCCATGCACGCAGCGTACCTGGTGTTCGAGGTGATGTTCGGTCCGGGCAAGATGGGCATCAAGATGAAGAGTCGCAAGCAGTGCCTCACCGAGAACGAGGAGAAGGTCGAGGTGGTGTATCTCGAGAACGTGCCCGACGAAGACATCACCATCGTCGGACCCGGCAAGAAGGTGCCCCTGCTGCGTCGCGAGCCCGTGATTCTCGCTGTGAACGGCACCAACACCATTGGCATGCCGCTCAAGAGTGTGGTGGGAATCATCAGCGAAACGCCCCGTCCGCTGACCATGCGTCTGCAGATCGGTTGCGCGCCCGTGTCGCCCGGCGCGAACCTGTACAACTCCCTTGCTCCTTCGCTCCTCTCGCCCATCACCGAAACTCCCTCCGAGCCCGCCACCCCCGAGGTGACCGGCATGGAGGACACGGACGCGTTACGCAAGGCGCGCATCGCAGCGGAGGTGAGCTCGCCGACGGAGCTGTCGCTGGAAGGAGAGGGCATTTCCACTCCCGTCCTGCGTCGCAGCGTGAGCTCGAGACTGAGCGTGGAGGGCGAGGACGGTGTGGTGAGACGATATTACAGGGAGCGGAGCCGACGAGACCTGCTCGGGGAAGAATCGGAGGAGAAGCAGGATGAAACGCCCGACGCGGTGGAAGTGGACGAGGAGAGAAGACTGTGCTTTAACGAGAAGGTGAGAACGTACTTCCTGTTGGAGATCTGCTCGCTGTTGGCGGGATACGAGGATTTCATCCGTACAGTGATTCTGTTGATAATCATGGATAGGCAACGAGGAGGTGGAGCCGGAGAACGTGTTCAACACGAAGGGCTTCTTGAAGCATGTGGACGAGGAAGTGAAGCCGTTCATGAAGATGCTGTGCAAGACGCAGATGTTCAGTCATTTCATCCACGATGCGTACGAGTATGACGACAACTACGAGGTCCAGGTGTTCAACGACGTCATGAAGCTCTCTGCGGAGCTGGGCGACTATACGGAGGATTACGTGGTGGATGCGCTGTCGCCGAAGAAGTGGGAGAAGAGAGTGATAAACGTTCCTCCATGCGATTTGCGAGGACTGCCCGAGGGGTAGACACTGCGTTGAAGCGTGATGCGTAGATGGGAGGGAAGAGTCTTCCAGCGCGATCCTGAGCTGTTCCCTGCCTTGGAGAAGGACTTGTTCGGCGAGCCGATGAGGAGAATGAAGATTGATCCCGTGCCCGATGCGAAGGAGTATTCGTTTGTCCCCGAGGATTTGAAGGCGCTGAAGAAGGAGCTGAAGGCGAAGGCGAAGAGTAAGAAGGAAAAGTAATGCTGTTGTCTATTCTGCTGTAATTGCTTTGTTTTGCCTCTTGTCACGTTCTCCTGTTTGTTGTCATCCTTCTTTGCTCCTCTGTCGGTTTTCCTCTCCTCCTTTCACTCCCCCTTGAGACAGCTTTCATGTGTGTCAGGGTTGAGGTGGAAACAAGGCGAGTTTGGCTCAGTTGGAAGAGCGTAGGTCTCATAATCCTAAGGTCGTGAGTTCGATCCTCACAACCCGCAGCTTTTTTCTCAACAAACACACCACTCTATTGCAATCGACCAGCCCTGCTCGTACACTTTTCGCTGGATGTGCCAGTTGCAGGGCGCGTCTTTGGACAACACGCGAAGAATGGCGATGGCTGTCTATTCCTTGAACCCTCGCACTCAACCAAACGTCGTATACGTGCAGACCCATTTCGATTTTCTTCTCGTACTCCTTCTCCTCTTTTGTGATGCCCTACCCATCAACGCTTCTCTCCTTCTCCACCTCTTCGGCCTCCTCCGGAGTCACATCGAAGACGTGCTGCTCGCACATCGCGTCGAATCGCTCCTTCTATCCCTCACATCTGCCCTCCTCCTCTACCGTCTTCGCAAATCCAGCAGCAATCTCCAGAATGCAGTCGCAGCGCTTGTACTCGTCGTCGTGGAACTTCTTCATCACTCGCTTGAAGTACACCGAATTCTGTAATCACACGCCTCTCTCCTCGCCTACCGGATCCAGCGCCAACAGACTGTTCAGAATGCAGAGAATGTGGTTCTCGAAGTCCAGCTTGTCCGACGCGCTCCACTTCTTCAATCCGTTTCCCTTGTTCTACGCGTCACCATTTCCCTCCAACTCCACTTCTCCCACCAACGCGGGGAACACGTACTTCAGTCCCTTCTTGTCGATGAACTCCTCCGCGTCCTTCGCCTCCTTCATCCCCAACAGGTAGTCCATCGCCTTCGCGTCACCCCACACCCTCGCACTCACCTTGAACGCCGCGGCGCGCGCGTACTTGTGCTTGCGGATGGGGATCAGCAGCAGGTCCACCAGCTCCTTCTCGCGCAGAAGCGGTAGCACGGCGGCGGATTGCTAGGGTGAAAACGGCGCGTCAATCGTACGATCATGAAACACAACACGTTGAACAGGTTCTCCATGATCTCCGCCTCGTCGAGGGAGTCGGGGTCGTGACTCCTCCACTTGCTGACGAGGACGAGGAGTTTCTCGACGGAATCCTGAGAGTGATGCATTACGCTCGAGGATACAGGATGACTCGCCATTTCGTCCACCTTCTCCTTATAGGACACCATGGAAAAGAGAATCTCGGATGCGTACATCATTCTGTCGTCATACGCATCATCATCGAGGAAGTGGAGGAGATGCTTCAGAAGGTCCTGCTTCCAGTATGTCTCGATGATTCTACTGGAAATGGGAGTCTATAGAACGTACTCGGGACGAATCTCAATGAGGTGGGAAAGCACGTGGAATGTGGCTTCAACACCCTCGCGATGAATCGTTGAGTCGGAGTATAAGCGTTCAAGATTGCCGATCAGTGTCTGGGGAATGCTCTTGGCAATCTACACATCGTATTGACTATTTGGCTCCCACCACTTCATCGATCAAGGAAATGGACTCTCCCGAGGGGTCCTCCATAATCGTGTTGTCGTCGGTGAGATCATCACTACGTGACACACCGACACCAACCCATACAGGAGTTTGATCACATCCGTCGAAATCACAATGTTGTCGTGGGAGATGAGATAGGAGAGCGTGCCGAGGAAGTCCAGCTTCACGAGCGTGGGATACACTCTCACCTCCGTCGAAAACACATCGCACTTCTTCAGCTGTTCATGTAAAGCGTATTCACTGTCCTCGAATCTACACTATGAACAGGGAAGAGAAGTTCGACTTGAGAGGATCGGAGGCGTATTTCAATCGCATCTTTTGGTTTGTGTTAATCAGCTTTTCCAGTTCCAACATGATTTGCTTGATTCCGCTCATATCCAAACGAGGCACCTATATGTCAACACGAACAACGGATTCCACTTCCACTTTGTCGGCCTCCTTCAGCATGTTGTCTATTTCCTCTGGAGTGATCTCATCCAAAGCACTCTCATCAATGTCGATATCTTCCTCGTCTCTACATATGTGAGATGACTGAAAGTAGAGTGGACTCTTCATCGATGCGATTTCGCTTCTCATTGTTCTCCTCTTCCAGAGTGGGCTCTTCTCGCTTCCGATCTCCCTCTTCTCTTGTGTTTAATATGCTGTCGAATACGCTGTCCATGAAAGGGAATGGGGAAGGAGAATAATGGAAGCGGCGTAGTGGCTTTGTTGGAAGGGAGTGGCTATTACTCTGAGTATATCTCTAGAATAGATCTGTGTGTTAAGTGGGAAGTGTTAAGGTGGTAATCCTTTCCAGTCCAGTCCATTCTGTTGATGAGGGCATTTGAGTGAATTCTTCACGTGCTCACATCTGAGAGTGATCTGGCTCGTTTTCACGGGTATGGGCTCTCTTTTTCCGCATGTGAGTTCCACATGCCTCCTATCCCCTACAGTGAAACGAAGGAGAATGGTGGCTAGCATGCCAAAACTTGAAGTCCTTTCCCTGTCACATCGAGAATGAATCGATTCCGACTTTCTTTCAGCGCTATCTGATCCCATATTGCTTTGAAGGACTATGAAATAGAACATGACCACATGACTGGATGGATTGTGTTCCATTCTGTACTCATCACCCCGTTGAATAATCGTTTACCACAACCAATTCCTTCCCCCTTCCTTCCGAAACGAATCTCACAAAACGAGGAACGCAACGAATAGAAGTGCCAGAGACTGTTCAGTGGTACTCCATGTGTATATAAGGAATGATTACTCTCCGTATTGGAAATGTGTCATCGCACTTCAAACCATTCATACTTATTTGTTTTGTTCAGATGCAATTCCTTTTGTCTCTCATACTGTGCTTTGCACTGTGCAATTGTCTTGGCGCTTCTCCCTTTGGGACGATCACCATCACCGATGAAACTGGAATGACGGTTACATCCTACTCGGTTCATCGATACGCAAAGAGTATTGATCTCCAATGCAATTATGATGGTGATGTTATCGACTGGTTGATTACTCCCAGTAACATGGGAGTGACTGTGTGGAAGAGCGGAGTATTGAGAATCAAGACGGATGATCTATTGCCCAAGACGACGTTTACGATTACTGCCAAGACGGAAGAGGGAGACGCGACTCTGCCATTCGATATTGAGGTTACCGGATGCGAGTATGGAAGTTTTACTGCTCTTGAGGTCTCTAACGGTGGTTTGCCGATTCTGCTGTACCGTGAATCCGAGCTGGTCTATAATGGAACGATTGTATCAAAAACGTATCTCTGCATCCCGCACGCTACTTACCGTTACACTACGTCGACGATCATGTACAGCATCTACTTTGACGTCTCCGATGAAGAGGGAACACAGTACCACGTGAATTACATCCCTCAACGTGGTTCTGGAGAGGGCTCGTTCTCCATTGATCCCACCCTTTCGCCTTCCTTTGAGTTCCCTTCTTTCATTTCTGTCCTGCCGAATGTCGAGAAGAGAGTGCTTGTGCCCATTCATGGAGGAGTCAGTAACGTCTCCGTCGTGCCTCATCTTCCGTTCGTATTCAAGAGATACGTGCTGACAGTGTCAGAGTCAACCGAAGGTGTCACTACCTACACGATCACTGCCACTCATGGTGATCGGCAAGTGAGCACGACACTGACCGTCTATTGCGGCTCCTGCCCTCAGGACACGGCCCTTATCACCGTTTCTCTCGAAGACACCACCAACTCGTACGTCCTTCCCAAGGTGGACTCCATTCTCCCATACGACAACACCCAGTCGTTCTGTGTCGGCGGGAACTCCTTCGACGTGACGTATTTCGGTGTCCTGACCGTGCCTCTGGTGTTCCGAAGAGATGATTACATCATCTACGAGTACATGCCCTCGCGCGACAGTAGCATCTTCCACTTCTCCGTGCCCATCACGCAACTCGTCACCTACTCCTCCCAACTCTCCTTCTTCGTGGGCACGCCCAAGAAGAACTGGGACGAGATCGACTTCAAGGAGAAGAACTGGAAGACGGGCAGCGAGGGCAAGTGGGGCTCCTTCGACGCCTCCACCGTCTACTTCCGCGCGCCCTTCTCTGTGGACGATGTGTTCAAGTACACCTTCATGAACGTGGTTCTGCGTGGCGAGGGCAAGGCGGAGGTGTTCGTCAACGGCAACTCCTTCAGCAAGGTTGTATTGGAAGCCTCCGGCTCCAACATCGTCGTTCCTTCTTCCTCTCTGGTCGGTGACAACAACGTGGTGGCGGTGGCGCTCGCCAAGGGCGCCTCGTCCAGCATTCAGTTCGGAATGGCGATCGAGCTGACGGACGCTCCAGCGATTCGCATGATGGAGGGCACTGCCTCGGCCATTCAAGACAACCCGGACCCGAAGTACCCTCCCGAGAACGCGTTCAAGCCCTCGCTCTCCTCCAGCACGTCGTGGCTCGCCACCACGTTCCCCGCGGAACTGATCTTCACCTACAAGAACACTCAGCAGGCGGTGAATCGCATTCTGATGAACGCGGATCACCAGGGCAAGTTCAGCCTCCTGGTGGTGGGCGTGAACGGCGACGAGAAGACGGTGCTCGCCTCGTACAACGCGGACACGGTCGAGAAGATGGACCACGATTACGCCTTCAACAACCTCCGCGCCTTCTCCTCCTACCACTTCGTGTTCAGCAGCACGGACAACACGACCTCTGTGAGACTGAACAACATCCACTTCTACAACCACGCGCTCTTCGCCTGTCCCAAGAAGTACGGCATGAAGGGCGTCGTGGAGGGCGTCTCCATTGCCAAGCGCTGTCCGCTGGGCTACACGGGCAGGAAGATGCTGTCGTGCGCACGTCAAGAGACCCAGGTGGGCTGGACGGAGGACCGCTCGCAGTGTTACACGACGAACCCGAGCAAGGAGGACCAGTTCGTGGACTGGTCGTTCACGGTGCGCGGCATGACGGAGGAGGCGTGGGAGGAGAAGAAGGAGTTGATGACGGCGCTTCTGACGGAGGACACGTACCTGCGCGCGAGCGACTTGAGCTACTTGTACGTGGACTTCACGGTGGAGGGCGAGGATACGGTGATGAGGTGCTTCTCGCGCTGTACCGTGCAGAAGGGCATGGGGCCCGTGATCGAGAGCGGCTTCGAGAAGATGGAGCCGCAGTTCAGCGAATTGGTTGCTAGCAAGTTGGGAAAGGAGTACACTGCGAGTATTGATAGCATTAAGCTGCGTAACTACGTGAACTGGGTGTTGGTGATTTCGCTGTCTTGCGCGGCTGTCGTCGTGATTGTTGTTCTCGCTGTGTATCTGTCTACTCGCGCCAAGAAGGGTGGTTTGAAGAAGCTGGAGAAGAAGGGTATCGAGCAGCAGGCGTTGCTTGTCTAATTGCGTGTCGTGTTTGTTTCAGAGCGTCTTGTCATTGCCTCAGTCAGGGGCGATCCCACAGATTCCACCCCACCCTCCAATTCGTGCGCACCGTTTCTCTATTCCACACATCTTTCTGTTTTGCTACCACTCGATGTCCAACCAGTTGGAGAAACTCTCTGAAGTTACCAAGGTCGTGGCCGATACCGGCGACTTTGAGTCTATTCGCGCTTACCATCCCGTCGATGCTACCACCAATCCGAGTCTTGTGTCGGCTTCACTTCCATGAGATGATGTGTAGTCTCAAGGCTTCCATGCAGCCCGAGTACTCCCACATCGTGGATGCCGCTGTTCAGTATGCCAAGGTATGGAGTGTTGTATGAAAGGAAACTCTTCTTACGTGATATAGGAACACGAGAAGGAGGACAAGAAGCGTATGATGACGATTCTCATCGACAAGTTGAGTGTTCTCTTCGGCAAGGCCATTCTGGAGGTGGTTCCTGGTCTTGTGTCTACGGAAGTGGACGCTCGTCTCAGTTTCGACAAGGAGAAGATGATTGAGAAGTGGGAGTGCTTCACGAAGATAACGCGTAGGGCCCGTACTCTCATCCGCATGTACGAGGAGGAGGGTATTTCAAAGGACCGTATTCTGATCAAGGTGCGCGTGTCTGGTTTCTTTGACGTCTAGATTGCGAGCACCTGGGAAGGAATCGAAGCTGCTCGCGTGCTGGAGGCGGAGGGCATTCATTGCAATCTGACCCTCATGTTCTCCTTCTGCCAGGCTGTCGCTGCCGCGCAGGTGAAGGCAACTCTCATTTCTCCCTTCGTGGGCCGCATCCGCGACTGGTACATGAAGAAGGAGGGTCGCAAGGAGGCGTACCCCGCGCTGGAGGACCCTGGCGTGAAGAGCGTGCGCTCGATCTACGGCTACTACAAGAAGAACGGCGTGAAGACGGTGGTGATGGGCGCCTCCTTCCGCTCTGTGGAGGAGATCTTGGGACTGGCGGGCTGCGACAAGCTGACCATCGCCCCCAACCTTCTCCAGCAGTTGAAGGACTGCACGGATGCTGTGGGCGAGATGATGCGTGGTGATGTGTAGCTGCCGTATGAGCCTCTGTCCACGGAGAACTGCCCTTGCGACAAGGAGTACTTTGAGCTTGACGAGAGCACGTTCCGCTGGATGTTGAACGGTAATGGCGAGGAGGGGGTGTGAGGCGTAGAGGACGCTATGGCTACGGACCTCCTTTCGGACGGTATTCGTCGCTTCGCTGCGGACACGGAGAAGCTGGAGTCCATTCTCATGAGCAAGCTGTAATCCCTTTTCTGTGTTTGTTCGTGTCCTCACAACTCTGTTCATCCTCACTCAAACAACACAACCACACTTAAGAACTCACATCACAACAAACACCCCAATTGTGCCAATTCTACACCACAAACCCAGCTTATCCACGGAACGTGCAAGGCTTGTTAGCGAGGAACGTAGCTCTGAACT
>ERZ1106948.656-NODE-656-length-14161-cov-35.863179_pt1 | contig 14161 bp, 20 predicted proteins | sample MGYA00403673_ERZ1106948 | MGnify/ENA primary metagenome ERZ1106948 (study PRJEB35170, sample SAMEA104062409) | human gut metagenome | biome: human gut; feature: human-associated habitat; material: faeces | place: Denmark | collected 2012-05-07 ...
CCCTTCACGATTCACGCAATCGTACCGAGTCATTATCGCTTAGTTTATCCTGTTTTGAGCAAGCCACTCAGAGCGAGAATTCCATATTTCGCGGGAATAATCACGCGTCTTTCATTCCTCGATTTCTCCATCAATATTGAATATATTGATCTGCTTCTTGGAGGGGAAACTAAACTATGTGTTGTCCAGTTATGTATGCCTCCATCATCGTCCCCCGAGAGGGAGGTGTCATTGATGGGTGACCCCAAGGCTGATGACATACTGAAATGAACTGAGGGTTTCCGTTCATGATCCATACGCTAGTTTGTTTCCCTTCCTTCTCAGTATTTCGCGTAGGCAATCAATCGCATATTAGCAACAGTTAGTACCATTAGAGAATGCCAACGACAATTGCATTACGCAAATCAGTGCTCTGCAAGCACACCTTTGCGGTTATGTGTGTTCTTGCTTGTTCCTTTGTGTTTGCATAACTAGCACAACTACACCCATCTACCTCACAACATAAACACTATCAACACGGGAGCAATCGCACTCTACAGGTCTGGAAGTCATGGGTATCGTTTCAGTATGGGCGATCGTCACAGTCAAGTAGCCTCCACATATCAGAGAAGAGGTAATCAACCAGTTCTGTTGCCCAAGCCCTTCACCATCTGCTTCCTATCTCCATTGTTGTGATTCACAATATAGTTCTTTGATGTAGATTCGGAGACAAATGTGAAAAGGAGCTATGCGTTTTATAGACGTCATTTGCTGTCACGATAATCTCTTCCAAAAGCTAACAAACACAAACAATCAGCGTTGCAAACAGACTGAGTGCCGTTCGTCCAGTGCATGTTCACGAGGACTTCGCGCACTCCGTCCTCTCGACTAATGTAGGTGTCGAAGTGGAACGGATGCTCGTGCACCTTCAGCACGCGCGCTCCCTTCCGGATCCTACGCCTCACTTCTCCACGCCACCCAAACCAGCGAGGAATCCCATAGCCGCCATACCCCGACTTGCGCCCATACGCCATGTACAGTCCGTGATAGTCCACCGAGAAGTCGTTCGGGTGGTCGTGCCCGACAAAGAGAGCAACCACGTTTCCTCTATGCCTCATTCCCCCACTCCGTGCTCACTTCTCTAGGAAGGCCTCAACGATGCCCGTGTTCACGCCGGAGCAACTCGTCACCTGCATCTTGTGTCCCGTCGTGTTGAAGTGCTACAGCTCATAGCGGATCACTGCAATCACCTCCCATCCCTCCATGAACTCTTGAGGCGGTATGTGGAAGAACGCCATCGCGGGGACACGCCCGCCCTGCTCCTTCTCCAGCGCGTCACTTCTTCTGCGATACCACTCGACGACGGGTGGCTCGATGCACCCAAACCCCAACTTGGGATTCCCCATACACCCGCGATTGCCCGAGTCAAAGAACCATAGGTTCATAGCCACGCGATTCGCGTCTTGACTGCTGTACACTGGAATCACATAGTGAAATGAAAGCAGCATGTAGACACAAGCAACAGGATATGTTCGTGGAGTTGTACGGACCTTCAGGACCCAGTTCTGTCAAGCTTAGCGCGTTGGTCCGGTCAAGACGGACGATCTGTTCCCTTGATAAGTCGGCCTACCATTTATGGATATGAAACGGTCCCACTTCCACATCATGGTTGCCAAGGACATAGGCGTACGGAATCTCCCGCTCTCGAACGGTTCTCGTAAACTCCTTCCACTGGCGTTCAAACCACCCCTTGCTTTTGTCCCAGTTGTAGCCAGTAACCATGTCGCCCGTGAAGACGACGAAATCGGGCTTCTCCATGTCTAGTACGGTCTTCAGGCAGTACTGGGTGAGGAGTGTATCGCGCAAATCGTCATCGAAGTGAGAGTCCGTAATCTTTCGCTCATTCGCAATACGAGAATGCGTACTTGCATAATTGTCAATTCTCCATCCGAATTGAATCGAAGAACGGGCTTGGATGAAACGGGGCGATTCGCCCCCACAACGGTCAGAATGCAATACAGAAGTGTCCACAAAGCCAGGTGAGAGTGCATTCGTCTTGAGCACAGGAAGTTGCGCCGACTCTTCCAAATCAGAAGTGCTTCTAGGAAACAGAGTGTGCATGGACAGTGGACAAAGCGTGAAGAAGGAAAACCATTCTACGAGAAGGGAGTCTTCTCGGCGGTCGTGGACACGGAATTGGGTGTATCACGAAAAGGAAGATGCAACAATTCATAAGAAGTGAAACACGATTCGTGCGGAAGAAGGGCGTGACTTCTGAAGAATCCCCCACATCCTTTCTCGAATCACTGCCTTAGCGATTCGTTAGATAGAAGCATACGCTTGTGGCAGTCCCCATTACGAATACTAGATAGGGCTTTACCTGATTCACAAATCTATATCTACAAGGATTGGATTCTCATGAATCGATACCAAAGAATACCAAACTCGGTTTTGGGGTAGGTGCTCCGTTTTGGCTGGTGAGCGGTAGAATCCACCACACCATCTACAAAGCGATAGATAGCAGCACGGGCGATGTTGTTGCGATCAAAGAGTATCCTCTGTCCGCGCAGCCAGACAGTTTGATGACGGAAGTCAGCACAGTGATGAACATGGATTCTCCATTTGTTGTGAAGTACTGCGACGCCTTTTCTTCTGATGCTGCTCAATATGTATGGAATTCACGAGTCCGTTGTTTTGTAGATAGTGATGGAGTACTGTCCCCTCGGATCCATACGGTCCTATTTACCATCGGATGGCGGACTCAGCGAAGAGATAGTTGCCGATATTGTTAGTTGTTGTTTGCTTGGATTGGCGGCTCTTCACGACAACCTCACTATGCACCGTGTATGGCTTGAAACAGACGTGTAATGACTAGGATATCAAGCCTGACCACCTTCTATTAGCGGAGAATGGAATTGTGAAGCTATCGAACTTCTCCTTTGCCACAGAGCTGGACCACTCGTTTTCGGAGCGTTGTGAAGCCTACGGTACGTGCATGTACATGGCTCCTGAGGTATACGAAGGCAAGTCGTGCTTGAAGAGCGACGTGTGGTCTCTTGGAATGAGTGTGATTGAAATGGTGGAGGGCAAGCATCCCTATTCCAGCTACAAGGTGATGAGGATCATCAGGGAAGTGCTGAATGAGAAGCCGCCCACGCTGTCTCCCTCTGAGTGCTCATGCACCTTGGTTGATTTCGTGAATAGATGCTTGGTGAGGGAACCAACGAACAGAGCTTCTGTGAGGGAGTTGTTGGAAGTGGGAATTGGAAAGCAAACGTCACGGTTAGCATCCCTTCGTAAAGGAATCCGCAGAAAGGATACGGAGCAACGGATTCTCGCCGTCTCTGTTGAATCTTGTGCAGCAGATTCACAATGCAGAGCATGCAATGTAGACATGCCACTTTGCAACCCTTTTCATTTCTCTTCATGTCGAGATGTTTGTTCCATTCATGGTCCTTAACCCATACCTCGTCTTGCCTCCTAGAATTCAGCACACAGAGCGCTCTCCTCCACTTCCTCCCCTCTGTTTTCAGGGGATGACCCCAAATTTCACAGCAACGATGCACCCAAAACTGAGCTATGAGAGAGAACGCCCATTCTGCATGTCTCTCCTCTTCTCTCGGCGGTTTTCAACTGTTGTCAACTCGATGAAAAGGAACAAGGCGGTATTCATTGTCGGGACAACAGGCATTGCGGCTTTCTCTCCTGTTTGACATCCAGGTGTGGGGAAAACGAAGCTGTCGATACAGCTGGCACATAGGTTTAATGGGGAGATTATCAACGCGGATGCTATGCAAATGTACCACGGACTGAACATTGCCACTGCAAAAGTGTGTGCTGTTGTCAAGTGTTACACATAGGCAACGCTGGAGGAAAGGGACGGTGTGCCCCATCATCTCCTGGACGAAGTGGACCCCAGAACGGAGGTCACCGTTCACGACTTCCATGAAAGAGCAACGCAGCTTATATCCTTCGAGTCCTCTGCGCCACTTCCCTTCATTCCACATCAGTGAGTTGAACAAGAAGGGGAAACTCCCGATCATCGTCGGTGGGACCCATTACTACATCCAGTCCCTCATTTGGGATTCCTTGCTGGAGACTCCAGAAGGCCCGGAGCCGTCGAGAGAGAGGGCGCACGAGAGTGATCTGGAGTCGAAGTCCACAGAGGAGCTGTACGCCATGCTGCAGGAAGTCGACCCGGAGACGCAGCAGCATCCCAACCAGCGAAAGCGCATTCTCTCCGACCTGCACCTGTTCAACCGCACGGGCGTCGCGCCGTCCGTTCTTCGCAGACAGCACAACAAGGAGCAGAGCAAGGAGGAGCAGCTGGAGAACGTGGTGATCTGGCTCTCCTGCCCCACGTCCGTTCTGGCGCAGCGACTGAACAAGCGCGTCGACGGCATGGTCCAGGCGGGCATGCTGGAGGAGAACACGGCGTTCGTGAACCGGTACCTGGAGGGGAGCGACGTCACGAGAGGCGTGTGGCAAGCCATCGGGCTGAAGGAGTTCATGCCCCTGTACGTGGACGAGGAGGGTCGCTCGCTGCATCACGAGAAGGTGGACAGGGAGGGTGTGTGCTGTGGAGGGGAGTGAGGGATAGACGAGACGGTGAAGGAGATGATCGAGAAGGTGAAGGTGGACACACAGCAATACGCAAAGAGGTGGGCATTGTCTGGTGGTGTGAGTCGAAGGCAAATCACGTGGATCCGAAACCGACTCCAGGCGCGTGTGCAGCACATGATCCAGCTGGATACGAGTCAGCTGGACCGCTGGGACGATGTAGTTTACACGCCGGCGATGAACGTCGTGCAGCATTTGATCGATGGCACGCTTCCACGCGTTGATGTGAATCATGCGCACTGGGAGCAACAATCTGAATCGTAGGAAGAGTGGGACGAAGTGACGAGTAGACGAAACAAGAAGTACGTCTGTGACGTGTGCAAGAAGGTGATTATGGGAGACGAGCAGTGGCACGAGCATTTGAGGGGTCGTGTGCATAGACGGCACGTCGAAGGGTTAAAGAAGAAGCAAGCCGCCGAGAAGTACTTCGCCGAAAAGGAGAAGGAATCCAAGTAATCCGCGACTCCAAATCTGTTCGCTATTTTGGCCACTGTTTCTTTCAAACATTTCTTGTTACGTTTTGCACAGAATGGAAAGTGGTCTTTCCCAGGAAGCGTTATCGCTGGTGTGGTCCTAGGTACTGTTTTCATCTCCTAGAGAGAGCGATTACTTGAGGTCCAGAAGCAGATCGGAGTGAAGAGCGAGGAGGTCCAAGACCTGGTGAAGAAAATCTTGGAGATAAGGGACTCAATTCTCAAGCTCCAGTCCATTCCCAACTACAACGAATACATGTCTCTCTGTGGGTCTTCTGGCTGCGGATAACGGTGTAGACAACAAGGTATCCAGTTTTGTTAGCCTGGAGCCCAATGGAGGTCAGGCCAGCACGGGAGCCTCTATCCAGGAAATGACTGCGCACTTATTGCAGATGGAAGAGGATTTGAAGCGTACTGACCAGATGCTCAAAACCACTCTCTCTCTCGAGCCCGTCCTTACCAACCATTCTTTCGGAATGATGTGATTCCACTGCTTGATGCGTAGATGCCTACGGGGTGTGTCATCAGGTCGATGAGATCAGGGATCAGGTGGTGTCTACGGTGCCCCAGGTGCAGGGTATTCACAGAGAGATTTGCTCCCTCGTTTCGGAGTATGTGGCCATCGTGATGGGAGCTTGGGATGGGTCATAGAATAGATGACACGTACCAACGAGCTGTCGTTGAAGAAATCGGAATAGGGAGGGCGGTTCCCCAATGCGTGTGTTGTTTGTTACTCAAAACAGCGAGTTCCTGCTGTCCGCGCACCGCGGCCAACGCTGCACACAACCAACCGTGGAACCAACATGACAAGCTCGAATGGCAGAAATAGAGGCTATTCCGGAGAGGGAATCAACAGTCTTTTTTGAATGGGCTGCTCATCGTCGAAAGTAGACGGCACAGTATACTCGTAACGCACTAGCCTGTCGTTCTGGAGAAGAAGGAAGAGCCGATCGAAGAGGTCATTTCCCCGCCCCAGCCGTTGAAAGAGAGTCCAAAGCTGTCGGTGAACGACTTCGAGCTGCTGAAAACCATCGGCAAGGGGTCGTTTGGAAAAGTGTTTGAGGTTAGTCAACGTGTCATATCTCACGCCCCAGGTCCGCATGAAGGAGACGGGCAACATCTACGCAATGAAGGTCATGAACAAATCCCAAATCATGGAGTCGGGCTGTCTCCATCGCGTAACGCGTAGGCGACGCCAGTATGAGCACACGCTGGCGGAGAGGAGGATTATGGAAGGCATTTCCCACCCGTTTTTGGTGTGGTGGGTCTCAAAACGGAGAGTAACCGTGTAGTCTGCGCTACGCGTTCCAGTCGCAAACGAAACTGTACCTCGTCATGGACTTTTTCAACGGAGGAGAGCTCTACCACTATCTGTCGATGGGTCGCTTTTCGGAAGTGCGCGGAGGCAGGGGAGCGTAACCTGTAGAAGCGAGCGTGTTTCTACGCGGCGGAGATTTCCCTGGGTCTGGCGCACCTCCACAAGCACAACATTGTGTACAGGTCGATGCGTGTTCCCCTAGTGACGGGTAGAGATCTGAAGCCCGAGAACTTGCTCCTCGACCCCGACGGCCACATTCGCATCACCGACTTCGGCTTGTCGAAGGAAGATGTGCATGGCGACACGGTGAAGTCGCTCTGCGGGACGCCGGAGTACCTCGCGCCCGAGATCTTGAAGAAGCAGGTGGGTGCCGGGAGTGCGCGTGAGGAGTAGCCGTACGGGAAGAGCGTGGACTGGTGGTCGCTGGGCACGCTGATCTACGAGATGATCACGGGGCTGCCGCCGTTCTACGACAACAACCGGAAAATGATGTGACCCCTCTTCCCTCCCCTCACGAGCAGGTACCATAAAATCCTCACCGCGCCGCTGCAGAAGTCGCCGTACATGTCGCCCGAGGCGTTCGACATCTGCTCCAAGCTGCTGGAGCGAGACCCCACGAAGCGGCTAGGCTACAACGGGTTTGACGAGCTGCAGAAGCACCCCTGGTTCAAGGACATCAACTGGGACGCGCTGTACCGCAAGGAGGTCGACCCGCCGTACAAGCCGTCGGTGAAGAACGCGGAGTCGACGGAGCACATCGACGACGAGTTCGTGAGCATCATTCCCACCGTGACGCCTACGCCAGTGAACGCGGTCCTTACCGACCAAACTGCCTTCGAGAACTTCTCTTACGCGGAGGGAATCCACCACTAGTTTTCAATGTATTTTGGCTTGTTTGTGGAGGAAACACGGCACATGGACATGGGCTTGAGCGACCGCGACTCGTCGATCGACGCGACCTCGACGACGCCGCCGGGCGTGGACTGGAGCTCCACCTCGGGCATGGCGTACTCCTCGGTGTCCTGCTGGTCCTCCGTCGCCACCTGGAGATGTGACGCGTAGGCGATGGACCGGTCGTTGGGCGACCACAAGAACTAGGTGTGAGGCACACGAAGAGGCGGGACCATGATGAAGGACAGAACAGCCAGGTAGAACACGTCGTCCACGCCGTCGTTGAAAAACCAGGCGAGCTTCCAGTAGGGCACGAGCAGGCGGTGGGACATCAGGTACCCGTACACCACGCTGTAGGCGATGATGAGCCCGATGCAGATGACGGAGGCGGCGCGCAGCTGGAGGAACACGGCGAGCTTGGAGGACTGGTTCTTCTCGCGCAGCTGGTCGATGGTGCTGGCCATGGAGCTGAGGAAGACGTAGTACACGGCGGTGTCGGCGAGCGTGGAGGGCAGCTGGTGGAGGAGCGAGGAGGCGGTGGAGCCGAAGTAGGAGGCGGCGGAGTGCCACAGCGACACGCAGAAGCACACGACGGTGAGAACGAGAACCCTCCAGAAGTCGGAGCCCAGAGAAGCGCGCGCGACGCCCATACTAGAGGTGAAGGAGAGGGGGAGAGGAGACCCCATGGCGATCACGATGACGAGGCATCGCATGAGGGAAGAAACGAGGGAGTCGGTGACGAGAGAGAGGAGCGTGACGAGGTAGGAGTAGGAGCCCTCCTCGTTGTACAGCTTCAGGTTGGCGATGTGGAGGAGCGTGCCGAAGGCCACGAGGACCAGCAACACGGATATGATCACGTGAATGCTCATCAGCTCGTGGCGGTACGAACAGCACTTCACCACCCAGATCATTACCAGAACGATGTACACCGCGAGCAGCACTCTGGAAAACGGGAGCAGGCCGTACACGCGGCCCGGGAGGTGGCCGTACGGATTCATGACGACTGAGCTGCCGCTCAGCTGGATGTTGTGGACTTGAGGGTCGCAGAAGGCAATAGTCAGATAATACTTGCCCTCCGTTTCGACGTCATACCCGATGTTAATGAGCTGCTTCTCCCCTCTACCGCTAAGAACAAAGAGGAGGTCACGCACGACAAGGATACAGAGTTGTAGGAGAAGCGGGCATTATCTGGGTTGTGAATAATCAGTTTGTTCGGCGTGGAGCACACTCCGTCCTTGTATGCCTTCTCATCACAGCAAACGATGTGATCCGTCCCCTCGTAGTAGCCGATGTTGCTGAACACCGTTTCGGGAGCAATCAAGATCTGCAACGTGACAGCGTTAAGAAGAAAACACTTCAGCGAGCCCGGCAGAGGAACTCTTCGGATCCCTTCTCTCCAACACGATGTATGAACGAATGTAGGACTGGCCGTCGCCTGGAGCCCTTGAGATTAACGGAAAGCACGGAGAGAAACGAGTTCGATGGAGACGTGCTGTTGGAAAACATATAGAAATGCTGGTTGAGCAAGACGGGCTTGTCCACGTTGAGTGGCTCGATCTTCGTCATGATGCAACAGACGAGCGCTGGCAAGATGCTAAAAACCTGTGTCTCAATGAGATGAAGAGATTGGTACCAATAGAGGGAACATCCTGTTGCAAATCTGTGACACACAGAGAGTCGGATTTCGGCAATCAACGATTCCTATGGTGAGATTAGCGATTTCTGAGGTGCTACGATCGATCGTCTCAAGAATGGCAGATCCCTGTTCCAAAGCGGTTGAAATGCGGCATCTTCCGTTCCAGTGCATAGAGTACGTGGATTCCAATGCACAAGAGGAATATCGAAGAGAGAGTGGGTTCCCGCTATCATTCTTTTCTTCTCCGTTTGTGCGTTTCACTCCGCAGGAACATCCCGCGATATCCAATTTCGCTTCTGCAGCAATGAATCGTGAGCACTGGAGTCCTTGGTCTCCATGGGGTTCGGCCCCAGATGAACCGAATCATGGGCTTGCCACCCCGGGAAATCCCTTTGCAAAGAGTTCAAATCCGTCTTTGTTTCGAGGAAACCGAAATCAAGAAACGCCTTTCAGGGACACTCGTAGATTCGTTGATTTTGGTGATCATGGGTAGGGCAACGGGTCAGCCAGAATTTGGAGACATCGGCAAAAGAGTTCATCGCCGGACTGAAGAAGGCAAATGCCTCGGCAGAGCTGCGAGAACAGCACAAACGCAAAACGCACACTGCAAAAGAAGAAACGGAGAAGAGCATGTGGGACGAATTCCTCCGAAACGACCAGCAGCGTATTTATCGAGTCTGTGTAATCAATAGTCTGCTCCATTCAGCAACCGTCGGGTGTATCGACCATTTCCAAGTTGCTGGGAACGAAGTCGAGCTACGCACGCAAGATGGTACCCTCATCGTTTCACAATCACGTGAAGACCGATTCTTCTACGGAGAAGAGCGCTGCTTCATCATCCACCAAATCGCTGAAGCGCAGTCACCCTGAGGGGAAAAGAAAGACGTGGGGGTCATCCTCCTTCGTGACGAGTAGAGAGCAGAAGAGTCCCTTCTGGAAGAAGTCCTCCGAGGACGCTTCCTCGAGCACTCACTCCTTCGACCCCCAGTGCAACTTCCTGGAGGGCGGCGTGACGGTGATGGGCAAGGGGCTCAGCAAGAAGGAGAAGAAGACGATTCGGAAGGAGCTGGCGTCGGACAAGAAGAAGCTGATGAAGGAGATTCGCGGAGAAGAGAAGACGCGTGAGGGCGAGAAGCGCGCGAAGAAGAAGGAAGCGGTGCGCACACGGTGGTGCTTCGAGATGCACCTTCGAGGATACGTCAAGCGGAGCACGGTGTTGGAGGGTGAGGCGCTGTCGCAGTATCATCGCGAGTTCCGAGAGCAGTTTGGAGGGAGTGAAGCAGTCTACAATCAATGTGGAGGGAATGGTGGAGTCTACGATCAATGTGGAGGGAGTGGTGGAGTCCATGACCAGTTTGGAGAGAGTGGTGGAGTCCATGATCATTGTGGAGGGAGTGTCTCAATCAGGAATCCGCTTGAAGGCGATCACACACCCACAGATCGACTCGAGGGAGATCGTACGCTCCCAACAAGTCCCTTCTGCGTCGTTCTGAACAACGGACACACGACCTATGACGTAGTCGCTGCGGGGCACTGTGAGGAGTAGAGCGAGGCCTCCGTGAAGGACGACCTGCTGGACCACAACCTCCCCATCGCCTTCTGGTTCGCCATCGCCTCCCGCTCCTTCCTCCTCCCCCTCGCGGGAGACGCCGACACGCAGTGCGCGGAGGCGGCGCTGTCGTTCATCCGCGACTACCTCCACAGCGAGCGGCTGCGCAAGGTCACCTACAACCTCCAGCGCGTGCTCCGCGTCCTGGACTTCTACGCGCAGCGCCACCTCCGCGCGCACTTCGTCACGTCCTCGCTGTGTTCCTCCACGCTGCGCGACGTGCGCATCCTCCAGTGGGTTCTCGACCCCGACGCCAACCACAACATCGCCTGTCTCCTGACCCACGCCCAGCAGGACACGCCCTCCGACTCGCCGGACGAGCAGAAGGCGCAGAGCGACATCGACGAGCTCTTCGCTCTCTTCCGCGTGACGTGTCCGTCGGTGAAGACGCTGTGGTCCGAGCCGGACCCCGAGGAGGGCTTGCTGGCCCATCTGAGCGGGTTCGTCACGCTGCACGTAGGGCAGAGAAGGCGCGACTCAGCAGTAGAGCGGTCTCGAGGCGCTGGCACGCCCCTCTCAGCTGTGCGCCTACACGCGCGTCGAGATGAGGCTCGTGCCGCTGCTGGCGCACATGGACACCACGGGGCTGATTGTGGACAGCGCGGTGCTGCAGCAGAACAAGCCCACCATCGAGGCGCAGATGGCCCAGATCGAGAAGGAGGCGCACGCGCTGGTGGGCCACCCCTTCCTCCTGTCGAGTCCGAAGCAGGTGTGCGGCGTGCTGTTCGACGAGCTGAAGCTGACCGTCGCGCCGTCCCTGCCGCAGCGCAGCTCCTCCGAGCGCGTGCTGAAGGTGCGGGAGAGGGGGAGGAGTGAGCTCTAGGCGTTGCAGAGCCAGCACCCGCTGCCCGCGCTGCTCATCGAGTACCGCCGTCTCGCGAAGCTGCTGAAGTGGGTCCGCGCGCACGGCTTCACGCGTAGCTCGTACATGGACGGACTGTCGAAGGAGCTGCTGGTGTCGCCCTACCTGGCGGCGGGCACGCAGCGCATCTACACCACGTGGAACCAGACGGCGACGGGCACGGGGCGGCTGTCGACCTCGGCGCCGAACCTGCAGTCGCTCCCCAAGGTAGCGGAGCGAAGGCGGAGTGAGTGCGTAGAAGAGCGTGGAGCGTCTGGGCGACCTGGGCGTGCGCGTGCGGACGGCGATCAAGAGCGGCGAGGGGCGCTGCCTGATCAGCGTGGACTACCGGCAGATCGAGATGCGCATTCTGGCGATGTGCTGCGGCGACCAGGAGCTGCTGCACGTGTTCACCCGCCAGGGGGAGAACGACGTGTACAGCGTGATCGCCGCCGTGCTGCACCGCGTGGACGTCCGGCAGGTGACGCCGCAGCAGCGCGACCAGGCGAAGGTCATCACGCTGGGACTGTGCTACGGCATGGGCGTGGAGAGCATGGCGACGAAGCTGGGCATCACCACGGCGAAGGCGACGGAGCTGAAGACGGAGATCCTGCGGGTGGGAACGGAGTCGGGGCGTGAGGGCTAGAAGTACCGCGGCATTCAGCTCTTCATGACGCAAACCATGGCGAAGGCGCATCGTGCGCACGCCGTGGAGACGCTGGCTGGACGACTGCGGTACTTGTCCGCGTCGAGCGCGGATGCGTCGAACCGGCAGGACCGACAGGCGATCAACAGCGTGATTCAGGGCTCTGCCGCCGATCTGTTGAAGTGTGCGATGATTCTTCTGTGGGAGAAGCTGGAGGCGCTGGGCTGTGGCATCATACTGCAGATTCACGACGAGCTGATTATTGACTGCAAGGACGATGAGAGCACGAAGCAGCGCGCCATTGCGTTGTTGAAGGAGATTATGTGCGTTCAGGCGAAGAAGAGACTTATTGAACTGCACGCACTGAACCACAAAGACGACAGCAGCGTTGTGGACGTGCCGCTGGAAGAGAGCATCCAGATTGGCAAGAATCTGGGAATGCAGGAATAGGTCTGCCCCACTGCACTTTTTCTTTTTCCCTTTGTAGTTTGCGTGATTGTTTGTTCCCATCTCGTCGTGATCAACCAGACGATTCACGGATCCAGAAGCTTCAGACTGCGAGCAGTACGGTCCGTGAATGGGACGCATCCGCGGACACAGAATAAACATGGGCCTAGGTAGTCTGTTCTCGTGGATTCCGGGACTTCGGAGAGAGAAGCATTTGGAACCAAACCAGTGCGGTAGAATCCGGAGTGAGCGGTCATCAGTTAGGTGTGTGCATGAAGCAAATGGGCATTTCGGTGGCGTTGGAGTGCGGTCATTCGTTCTGCGGAGGCTGCCTAAAGACGTGGGAAGCAGTACACGTTGTTTTCTTTCATCACCAAGTAGAAATCGAGAAAATGTCCGGTGTGTCGTCAACCCCTTCGTGAGAAGCCGATTCCGAATGTATGAGTGCCCCAGCGGTGTCATGGCGTAGAAGCCGGACGCGGTCTGGAACTATTTGAAGAAAGCGAGTCTTCCTAGTGGATTCTGCGACCTGATACTCACGACGATTGAAAAGAGAGGACTCATGAATTATCCGGCGTACTCCCCCTTCTTCAACTCGTTCTTCTCCCTCACCTCGGACGTGCTCCATTCGTCACCGCTTTAGGGATAGGAAACGACTGCCGTGATTCAAACGATTCAGCAAACGTACTCCGAGGCGAACAACCCTACGTGGAGCCTCGTGCTGCTGTGCGGCTTCAAGTCGCCGGAGGACTTCAGGCAGGTGTACGCCGACTGCCTCCCCTTCCAGTCGAAGGAGACGGTGTACGCGTTTTTGTTTCCCGCGATTTCCTTCGAGGACAACTTCCCTCCATTCCGAGAGAGGTACCTGCCTCTCGTGCGCGCCCTGTCGGCAGACGTTGGGAATGGCGGCTCGCCTCAGGAGTAGAGACTGAGTGCCTTCATGGCGCTGACCACGCTGTGGAAGAAGAGCGTAGGTCTGGCTGCCGGGACTGACGAGTAGACGCCCGACGTGAAGCCTCTGTGCACGCTCGTGAGTCGCATGACGGAGGCCGTACTCCTTGTTGCTCCTGTACACTGTAGCAATACGCCATGTTCATCGATGAGGTGAGGAAGGTCGACTTCGACGTACGGGTATCGGCTTTCACTAATGCGTAGTGCTGGGAGGACCAGTACCACATCAACCGCATTCTGGAGGAGAGCAAGGACCATGTCGCGTTCATGAAGGTTCTGTTGTCGGATGTGTTCCCGAAGGAGCAGTGGAGTCAGACGTATAGCGCTAGAGTCGAGCTGTTCACGCTGTTCTCGAGTTTCAGCGACGCTGTGGGCGATGGAGTTGGGATCAATGATAGGGCGTGCTGAATTACGTCACCAATGTGGACTGTGTGCGCAGTCTCAAGAAGGAGGTGGATGAGCGGTCTTGTCCTGATGTGTAGTCAATGGGGGTCCTGAACGATATCGCTACGAGAGTTACGCAGATGTAACATGCTGTGTTTGTTGGAACCCCGCCGTTTGAGAATCGAAGGGAGGTGGGCCCCCCTTTTCCACTCAGTGTCCCAAAGGATTGACCAAAAAGAAGAGGCGAATTCCAAAACATGCAGGCTAGATTTAAAGGCATCACTTGTCTTGCGCGCTGTGCTCAGAGATTCCTGACTCCGAGAAGCGCTGTGAGAGTTTTCTCGGCAGAAGCTGCTCCTGCTCGGG
>ERZ1106948.662-NODE-662-length-14027-cov-29.380618_pt1 | contig 14027 bp, 24 predicted proteins | sample MGYA00403673_ERZ1106948 | MGnify/ENA primary metagenome ERZ1106948 (study PRJEB35170, sample SAMEA104062409) | human gut metagenome | biome: human gut; feature: human-associated habitat; material: faeces | place: Denmark | collected 2012-05-07 ...
ACAACACCGAAGACAAGGACAACGCCTACTGGACAGTGCTTGTGCCTCGCCAGCCTGCGGATAACTATTATGTGAAGGTGAAGATGAACTATTATACTGACAATGGAAAGGACTTTGGCAGACTGAGCCGCAGAATGGTGGCGGTCACAGGCATCACTGAAATGAGTTAATAATCCCTGTCCCGATCTGTTTGTTTTTCACTCCTGTCCATCCTCGGAATACGCACAATAAGAGAACAATGAAGGTTACGATTCTTGAAGGCAATAAGGCTGGTGTTGTGAAGGCGATCTGCAGATTTGTGAACTGCAAGGATGTGGTGGACTACGAGTTTGGCACTGTCGCCCTTCCCTCTCCTTGTAACGCATAGGAGTTCCGTGCGGAGGACGGAAAGACCGTTGTCACTGGGCTGAAGTCGGTGATTGCCTTCCTCACTGGAAAGGACAAGAAGAACGCCGTTCTCCTGGGCGGAAGTGCGGACGATAAGAAGAGGGTGCTGTCTGAATCCCTACCATAACCATCAGGTGGACGAGTTCCTCGATTCCGTTGAGGAGGCCGTGATGGGTCATGTGAACGACAGAGTGTTCATCATGAAGCTGAGCGCCCTTCTGCAGAACCAGACGTTTGTGGCTCTGCCCAACACGCTCACGGTCGCTGATTACGCCAGCTTCTACCTCGTGTCGCTGACTTTCGTACTATCCCTGACGTGGCGTTCACTGTAGGGCTCGTTCAAGGGCTACAACGGCTACGTCAACGTGGTGCGCTGGTACTCGTTCATGCAGTCGCTCACGGCTGACGCTTGCAAGGATCTGGAGATTGCTCCCCTCACCTTCGACTACGACGCCATCAACATCCACATGCCCATTCCCAAGGTCATGGAGTCCAAGAAGGCGGCGAAGAAGGCAGCGGAAGGTGCCAAGGCGGAAGCGCCCAAGGCGGAGGCTCCCAAAGCGGAAGAGGAGGCGGACATCAGCAAGCTGGACATCCGCGTAGGCCGCATCATCCGCGCCTGGAACCACCCCGACTCCGAGAAGTTGTCTCCAGCGAAGCGCCTGACGGTGTAGACTGTACTGCGAGGAGGTGGACGTGGGCGAGGCGGAGCCGCGTCAGATCGGTTCGGGCATCCGCGCGTTCCACACGTTCGAGGAGATGCAGGGTCACCGCGTGTGCGTGCTCTGCAACCTGAAGCCTCGCAAGCTGGGCGGCTTCCCGAGCAACGGGATGCTGCTGTGTGCGTGCACGGAGGACCACAGCATGGGCGCGCTGATCGAGCCGCCGGCGGACGCGAAGGTCGGCGAGCGCGTGACGTTCGCGGGCTACGAGGGCGAGGCTGCGACGCCGGCGCAGGTGCAGAAGAAGAAGTACTTGGAGGCGTGCGCGCCCGTGGGGGTTGGGGAGAGGGGTGATGTGTAGTTCTTGAAGACGAACGCGGAGGGCGTGTGCTGCTTCAAGGACGTGCCCTTCATGACATCCGCGGGCGCCGTGGTGTGCCCCAAGTTCCCCAACGGTGGCATTTCGTCGTGTGTTTGTTCCAAACAGCGTTATCGGTGACAGAAGTGGGCTAAATGGATCTTGTTCATGTTCATTCCCGCGCGCAGGCGTTCGCGAATGGCATAGCGGTGGAGGCGCTCCACGTCGTTGCGCTTCTCGAGCACCTCCTTCTTCTGCTCCTGGTACACGATCAGCGCGGCAGCCTGTCGACTTGCGGGACCGTTGCTGAGAAGCAACTTCGTCTTCAGCGCTAGTCATGACGCTCTCTCGGATGCCCCTACCTTCTCTCTTTTCGTTCTCCGTGTTGTACACCTGCTTGTAGTACCGTGCGTAATCGCGATTGCCGATGATGCGTCCGTCGCTCAGCTCCAGCTCACCCGTCGAGCGAAGCACGGGCGTGGTGTCCTCCTTCTCGTTCTCTTCCGCGTAGTCGTAGAAGCTCTCGAACTCCTCGAAGTCCTCCTCCTACGCATTAACGCGAGAGGTCAGAAGTACGTTGTCGTACGCCATGCGCGTGTGGCCCTTGTCGAACATGTGCGCTCTCACGGCGTGGGGGCTCTTGAAGCCGTGATTGCAGCCGATGCAGATGCAGCCCACGGAAATCTAGCGGTGAGCGAATGCGTGCATGCGCACCTTCTGGCCGAGATAGTCGAGCAGTCCTTCGAGATCGATGATGCAGTCCTTGTCGGGGAGGATGAAGCCGTGCTTCTGGGTCATGTGGAGGAGATTGCTGGGGGTGAGAAGGGGTTAGGTGGAGTACGCGTCCGTTGATTCGCTGATGAATCCGCAGAAGATGCAGCGGTCGGGATCGAATGTGTAGTCTTCGGGTTGGAAGTTGAGTGGGTTGGGTTCGGTGTTTTTCTCTTCAGGAGATGATTCTTTCTGTTCTTCAGTAATCGCTTCCTTTTGTTCGGTAGTCACTGTTTCTTCAGAAGTCGCTTCCTTCTGCTCAGCAATCACCTCCTTCTCTTCAACAATCACCCCCTTCTCCTCAACAACCACCTCCGCATTCTGAAACTCCTCCTGCGCCTTCTGCAACCCCTTCAAATGACGCTTACTCCGCTCATGCTGAAGAAACTGATTCTTCGTCGAAAAGCTCTTTCTGCATATGTCACAATATATCTTCTGCGGTGTTGGGTTCACTGGCTTTGCAGCGGGAACTACAACGTCACACTCACTCCCAAAACGAACGAAGCTTCTGGCGTTCCTCAAACAAAGCAAACGACAAGGGCTGCAGAGATGCCACCTTTCGCTTCACATTATAGCAGTGCCAATCGGAGCGGAAGTGAGTGACTTCGTCAAGGAACCATTCAAACTGCAATACAATGTGCAGGATATGTCTCTCTCTCCTCCTGTGTCGCGAAGGTCGTACGGCAGGTGACGCACTTGTACTCTGACATCTTTTAGGCGCTTTCTTTGTGGGAGTGAAACGCTCGCCAAAATGGGCTCCGTTTCTGGAAAACGAAGAGGATGAACAACAAACAGGCGTAATCATATTCAATAGACGTTGTGTACCTGGACGTCAACACAGAGAGGAACGCTTACCTCGCTTCCTGTCCCTCAATCTCAGACACGCCGATTGTGAGTTCGTAGATGCCGCGCTCCTACCCGTCATACGGACAGCAAGGAACTACTTTCAGCACCGCCTTCGTGATGCTGTTGATGAGCTCACCCGCCTAGTGGCTTAACGAATGACGGAACCCATACGATGTATCTGGCGAGCTCCTCTGCCGAAGAATGGGCAAGAGGCAGACAGCAGCAGTCCTTCGTGGGGAATCTGAGGATGAGAAGGGAAGAGAGATGGCACGAGAAGAAACAGCCGTCCTCCGTCACCACCTCCATGTTCGCTCCATGCTCTGTGATCTACGCTGAAGGCAGTGCGTCGCGATTACCTGTAACACGTCGCTCTTCATGGGGAGCAGGAAGTGCTGGTTCAGCTTCTTGCATTCCCTGCGCGTGTACTAGCGATGACGCAAATAGACAGCGTGCACGTTCTTCACGTCACCGAAATCCATCACAAACCCATCCGCATTGAGTTGCCCTTTCATGGCCACCTACGTGCTTACAATAGTGAAGGCAATGAAAACCGTAACGTGATAGTTATGTCCGTGCAGCGGCTCGCGAAAACCCTATTCCTAATGAGTTGCCATGCACGACCCACTTTGTAGGCGATAAAATGACCGGAACTGAACTTGAAGTCCTGTTTGTTGAGGAAGAGATGGAACCGCTTGCTAGGCGAAGGTGAGCAGCGTCACAAAGCGAACATCTCCTACACGTTTCCGCGAATCTCCGTCTGAATCTCCATGCCTGCGAGAAGAAGGGAATGCACATTCTTTTTCATCGACGCAGCCATGGTGGACATTATGGAAGTACTGAATAACATGAGCATAACGACGGCCGTCATCATTGGAATCAGCGCGGGTGCGCTTCTCTTCGGTTTCGAGTACGGCATCAACCGCCTGGTGATGAAGTACTTCCCAGAGGACAAGCCAGAGTCGTTGGATGGAGCTGCCGCTGCCCCCGCCCCTGCCTCGTAGTGTGCTCATCGAGTTGTGTTCCGTATAGGGAGAATAGCAAGGAGAAGTCGGAATAAGATGCGTCTGTTGTGCCGTTGAAGCGTTTTGCTGTGTTTGTTCTGAACCGTGTTTCCCTTCGCGCCGAAATATAGCAAATGCCCCTCCTCACGCGCCCCTCTTGAAAGCACATTCCCATTCAGCATGAATGCCATAACGTACAAGATCCCTGCAGGAAGGGAGCTCCGTATCGTGTGCTACAGAAATGAGAAAATCACCCTCACGGTGAGCGTGGGAGGCGTTGATGACGCTGCAGGTGCGACCGGAGACGGTGGAGGTGAACGGGGCGGAGCTGATGCAAACCTACACATTTGTGAACCGAAATGTTCCTCTCCCCTCTGTTTTGGTGACCGTGTAGTTTGCGGTGTTCGCGTGGTTCAACACGGAGGTCGTCGTGGATGGGAGATGCAAGAGCATATATGTTTCGGAGGATAGTCTCACTCCCGTGTATCTCGACATCCATCGACAGGTTTGTCATTTCGCGATGCAAATGAGGATTAGCTGCAGGCGGCACGCGATTCGGTTACAAAATATAACTCGAGGACGGCTCCTCGTGTAGGAGCGTGTCGCAGAGTGACGATTCTAGGTGCTGATTCTCGGCAACGCAAATCACGGCAAGTTCACGCTCGCGCAAACGCTCCTGGAGTACGCTGTTGTCCTTGTTCGTCGTCTTCACTCTAGGTGCGCAACGGGGAGTCGCTGATGTATCTGGATCTCGACATCAACAGCGGCAACATTTCTGTCCCCGGGTGCATGACTGCGTGCGTGATGTCGAAGGACAGTCATTTCGCGACCGTACCGCCTTCCGTTCCTTCCTTCACCCTGTAGTACGCGCAGAAGATGGTCCTGTCCCCGCTAGTCGCGTTCTACGGCTTTCAGACGTGTATGGATAATCCGGAATTGTGGCGCCTTGAAGGAATGCGTGAGGTGTAGATTCAAGCACTGCCTCACCTCCATCGCTGAGCGAGTGAATCTGCGCATGGCGAATGACGAAGAAGGTGGGCGTGGGGAATGGGGTTGAATTGCAGTGGCGCATGGCGGTCTTGTCGTGGACGGAGGATCGTGGTACAAGGAGGACGGGGCGAGGCCGCTTCTCGAGGAGGTGGTGAATCTGCTGAAGATTGACGTGATTCTCGTCATTCACGACGACCAGATTTATGTAGGCGTTTCCTGCCCTCCGTAAGGAAAGAACGAAATGAAGACGCTGTTCCCCGACTGCTGTGTGAAGATCATCCCGCTGTCCAAGGGAGCCATTTCGCCGTCTTCGCCCAACGAGGAGACGAACACGGCTCTGGAGTACTATTTCTATGGTAGTCCTCCTTCCCATGAGTCAGACATAGGTCCGTCGAACACGGACGCGCAGCTGGCTCCGCCGAACGAGCTCATTCGCTCCATGTCGGAATTGACCATCGTCGCGTACCCGGACCGGAACGAAATGATGCACCGAGATACGGTAGTTCAGTCGTGCGAAACTGAGTCGTAGTTTGCCCCGCAGGAGACGGATGAGGAGCAGGCGTCGTTGAGAGTGAGCGCCGTGCCGATTTCGGAGTTGCGCAACCAGATCTTGGCGGTGACGGACGCGAAGAGGTAGCTTTCATGGAGCGAGTGTGATGTAGTGTGGAGGAGGTGAAGAACGCGTCGATTCTTGGCTTCGTGTTTGTGACGATGGTGGAGGAGAGCCGGAACGTCGTCCATCTTGTCATTCCGTGTGGAGGCGATCTTCCGGGCACAATCTTGCTGAGTGGGGGGATTACGTGGAACCAGTAGTTGTTCTGTTTGTTTCACACCTGATGTGGTTTCAGATTCTGTACGAGCAGGAGGCGGATCATAGCGTAATGAACGCAGTTTTCGGTAAGCTCATCCTGGACCGCATTATCGCAAAACTGGTGGAAGGGAGAGCGAGAGACAAGCAGTGGCGAGCACTCTTCGTTTTGGTTGATTCACGCATAGCCAAACATCAAGGAAGAGACGATTCGACTGCTCATTCTCAAAACGAAGGAGGCTCTCCTGTTGGAGCCCTCCCTCATGAGAATTGAAGCGCCTATTGTGATTGTGGGCGATATCCATGGGCAGTTTCTCGATTTGTTAGAGTAGGGTTCCTGTTTCATCGCGTTAGCGCTAGAATCTTCCACGTTGGCGGCGATCCGTCCAAGAGTCGATATCTCTTCTTAGGCGATTACGTGGATCGTTCGGATCGCGGAATTCAAGTGCTTTGCTTACTGATGGCGTACAAACTCAAATATCCCAACAACGTATTTCTGCTGCGTGGCAACCACGAGTCGATTGAAATGAACGACGACGGCGGCTTCAAGGACGAGTGCCTTCGATTCTACTCGGAGGCGCTGTACAAGGACTTCCAGCTGCTGTTTAACTGTTTGCCGCCGGCGGCAATCATCAACAACAAGATATTGTCGTTGTGCTTCACTGGTTTCACGCGTAGTTGCGTCCACGGCGGTTTGTCTCCAGATTTGACGTCCATGAAGGTGATAAAGGAAATCAAGCGTCCCTGTCCGATTCCGCTGAGCGGTCTGTTGTCTGATCTCCTTTGGTCCGATCCCTGTTCTGACATCAAGGGATACGTTCCATCGCCTCGTGACTGCGCGTATCTATTCGGCCCCGACATTGTGGAGGAGTTTATGTCGCGATTCGATTTTGATCTCATCGTCCGCGGTCACGAGTGTTGCGACGGTTACTGCTTCGCCTTCAACCGCAAGCTCGTGACGGTGTTTTCTGCGCCGAACTATTGTGGAGTGGAGAAGAACGCGGCGGGCGTGATGTTCGTGGACAAGGAGTTGTCGGTGCGGTTCGTGTTGATTCGCGAGACGAAGCCGTTGCGGCGCGGCTCCATCGTGAAGCCGGATACGTTGGAGATTATCAATAAGTAGATTGTAGTTGTACTCTGTCAGTTGTGTTTGTTATGTGTGTTTTGAGATGTTCAGTTCTGTTTTGAGGTGTTCAGTTCTGTTTTGAGGTGTTCAGTTCTGTTCTGTAGTGTTCAGTTTTGAGATGTGCTTGGCTTTGACACTTGGATACTCAACTCACTTGAAAACTCAGCTCGAAAAACGCACGACTAAAACAACAAACCACTCAACTACTTATCCTTGAACACACTCGACTTGACGTCCTTCAACAACGCATCCACGTTCTCCTTCGATTCACTCGTCACCTTCGCTGCACTCACGCTTGCGCTCGCTCCCACGCCCACACTATCACTCTTCGCCACCCTCTTCGCCTCCTTCGGCGGCGGCGGAATCGCCTCCTCCTTCTTCGAGAAGGTCACCCACCGCTTCAGCGTGCTGCGCGCCGCCGGGTTGATGCACAACGTCTGCACGCCAGCGAACGTCGCGTTGGCGATCCAGTACAGGCACAAACCCTACGCCTCACACGCACCTGTCTCGCCCACGGAGGACATCTTGGCGGCGACGAAGATGGTGAAGATCGACATGCCGCGCATCATGTACTTCATGCCCACCTGACCGTTGGCGTTCATGCCGTCCGCTCCCAGCTCCGTCATGAACAGCGTCGTCAAGCCAGCGAGAATCGGCAACGCGTACACGGGGTCGGGCACCGCCAGGTTCGGGAACCACAGCGCACCGCCCGTTTCTGAACGTAAGGGGAAGGAGAGAGACGTACGCACGGCAGGAACCGTGTCGCAGAGCTTGCGGATGCCCATGAAGCAGGACATGATCACGGGAAGCTGGATCAGCGATCCCAGCATGGGAGCCATGGGCGAAACGCCGGCCTGCTTGTAGATGTCCTACGCGTGAGGAGAGGAGAGGAAGCGCACCATCATCTCGTCGCGGATCTTTCCGGCGTCCGACGCGAGGCCCATGGACTGCGAGATGCGCGCTCGCTCCATCAGCTCGTTCAGCTGCGGCTGGATCTCCTGCATCTTCATCGCCTGCTTCGACGCCTTGACGCTGAACGGGAGGAGAATCACACGGAAGCCCAGCGCGACTAGGGGTCAATCGCAGACAGCGGACGAACCTCCGGCGATCGCGCCCCACCACGGCATTCCGAGGGAGTTGATCCAGGAAATTAAAGAGACTACCCAGGTGGAGGGGTTTCCTATTCGTGAAGAGAGCGAATGATTCCCACCCACTGCCACTCCAAACAGACCGTACTTCAAAGCTGTGTTGTTTATTTCCGTGATGTAAAGGGACTTGCTCTGGATGAACTGCTGGTATTTCGCCTTCAGCGACGCGAGGTGAAACGATCGCTTCTGCGCTTCGCCGTAGGGAAGCGAAACAAGCAGGGGAGTCGTTTGCGATGCCGCCGCCTTGAACAGGACGCTCGAGCAGCCCCTATGGATGAACTGCCTGGAAAAGCGCCTGCTTTATACCACAGGAAGCGCTTCGCAGGGAGCGTGACGTGAAACAAAGAGCCATGGTCTTGGAGTGCGCGTGTTTCTGCTTTCCCTGTTTGACGTCCGCTCAAATCGGTGGGATAGGGGAAGAAATCGGCACTGTTTTGGCGAGTAATGAACTCTCACGACTGGAAGCGCAAAAAGGAGTCTGGCGGATGTTCTCCAATTCGTTGAACCGCAAGGAATTGCAGGACTTCCTTCAGTTTGGGGATGCTGTGAGCGGTCGTGTTGTTTTGCCGTCTCTTCAGCCGCATACTGTGTACTACTCCGTGTCTGTGAAAATGGATGCGTTTGTTCTGTCCTTGTTGGCGTTGCAGTCCATTCCGCGAGCGATGACAGGAAGTGTGAAGATAGAAGTGGAGTACAAGGAGAGGAGGTATTCCTTTGAATGTCAGTCAGTGTGTTCGAGTCGATGTCTGTTTGCGCTGTGCGCGAACGTGGATTTCTTGTATTACTTTGATTTGTAGTGCTTGAAGGAGCACGGAATTCAAGCGTCTTCCTTGAACTGTGTGATGGAGCGTAATGGCGTTCCCATCCCTCTAAATGACTTTTCGTTCCCTATTCCAACAAATCCATACAAAATGTGTATTCGAAGACGGGAGATTCCGCTGCTGCCGTTCCATCTTCCCTTCCGAGAGAGGCAGAGTGACGATGGGCACTTCGTTTCCTTTGCGTTTGACATGGAAGGAGGGATGGATGCATTTCGTGGTGTGCTGGAGGCGAGGGACTTTTCGAGGATGGAGGTACTGCAATTGAGTCTGCGAAATCGGTTTTACAAGGAGATTGACTGCGTGTTGCGCTGTCTTGGAGGCGTTTTATTTCCGAATCTTCGGTACGTGTTCATTGAGTGTAATGATGTGATGCTGATGTGATGTCGTAGTTCCTGTTCGCCTCTCGGAGTCGTATCTTCGGCGGAAGACGTGTACGTGGTTCACGCCCAAGTTGGAGCACATCGGTGTGTATGGTGGGGATGGGAGCGTGGAGTGAGTTGTAGCGTCGTGGGTGGACGTGGAGTTTGACGAGAATTGGGGCATGTATGAGGAGGAGGCGTTGCTGAGGGGGTGTGTGATGCAGGAGAGTTGTGTGAGGGAGAAGGATTGTGTGGCGGAGAGTTGCGTGGAGCCTTCTTCTCTGATAGCACAGAGCGAGGTGGAGTTGAAGGTGAGTGACGAAGCGATGTACATTCAAGTGTCTGATTACGCTGTCTGGCGAAATGGAACGGATTTCTCCCTCCGCAAGTATCGTCGTGTGTGTCGCGAGAAGCCAAACCTGCACTTTCTGTTCCGTGAGCAATTGCACTCCTTCTTCTGTCCTCTGTTCTACAAGCTGGACAAGGTGAAGACGCAGATTCTGAACGCGCTGGCGACGTGTGGTGAATACGTGGGCGATGTGGAAGTGACTGTGGACGATCACGTGATGACGGAGAGCGACTCGCTGCAGGTGTTGGGCGTGACCAAGAAGAGTGTGTTGGTGGTGCGAGAGAAGGGGAAGGGTGCCGAGTGCGCCGTGGTGTTGAGGGATGAAGCGAGCGTGGCGCAGTTCGTGCGTGACGCGGAGAAGAAGCAGTTTCAGTCGGTGGTGAAGTTGACGCTGCTTGTAGGAGACGCAGAGGGTTGTGAGCGATACGTTCCGTTGAGGCGGTTGCTGGCGAAGTTGAGTGGAGGGATGTTCCCCGTGCTGCGCGTGCTGCGGATCGAGTATGCGATTGTGGGGTTCGAGGAGGATTATGAGGTGTGCTTTGCGTCGGGCGTGTTTCCGGTGTTGGTGGATGTGTTGGTGTACTATCATGAGGAGAGTGGGGATGGAGTGAAGAAGAGTGAAGTGGAGGGGGGTGAGGTGAAATCAACCGAAAAGGAGAGTGGGAGTGAAGTGAAATCAACCGAAAAGGAGAGTGGGGGTGAAGTGAAATCAACCGAGAAGAAGGAAGTGAAGGAGATTGAGGTGAAGGAGATTGAAAAGAAGGAGGTTGAAAAGAGCAACTCAAAACCAGCCACAACAACGCTGACCAACACAACTCCAGCCACTTCAACACACCTCTCCTTCACACCACCCGCCATGCAATCACGCTTGACATCATCAGTTGGAATCGAGTGGCTGTTCCCCAAGTGGACGTGCAAGGTCTCGCACTCCTTCTACGCCTCCACCATGAACGGCTTGCACTACGAAACGGAGGTGTTCAGAGTTCGACGTCCTGCTGTTACGCTCCCGTGCCAGATCAAGACGGCGCAGTCGAGAACGATCGAGTACGAGGGCAAGGAGTACTACATCACGCCGTCGTCGCCCACGATGAATGGCGATCAATTTAAGGATCAGGTGAGGAGAGTGTGTTCTACTGTTTCTGGTCACTCGTAGTTGTTTATCGAGTGCGGCATTCCGGCACACGTCAATCACATCCAGTTGACTTGCAACGGAACGATTCTCAATGGAAAGAAGACGTTATCGTCGGTGGATCCGAGCAGGAAGGCGGTGATTCACTTCCAATTCCTCGATAACTATCCCCTGCGGAATGAAAGCAAGCTGGGCGTGTACGACTTGTCGGCGGAGAACGGAGGCGTGACAGAGAAAACGGTGAAAAGGGAACTAAAGAACTATCCATTCTATTCGGCGATCGAAGTGAGTCAAAACCTGTATTCAGGGCTGTGGCTGTTTCTTGAAGAAATGGCACTGCCTGAACTGCAACGCGTTACGTTGTGGAGTGTGCGTGGTGGCGTGGCGTGAGGAATAGACGTGACGAACTGGAAGGAGTCCGACTTCAAATCGTGGTTCAGGAACAACCGATTTCCGAAGCTGGAGTTGATCGTGATTCACAGTACGGAATGGAAGTGCGAGTGAGGCGTAGAGAGAGGCGAGAAGGTGGAGGAGGAACTGAGCGACGTCGAGAGTGTGTACGAGGAGAAAGAGAGTGTTGTGACGCAGCCGGTGAAGAGTGTGAGTACACCTGCTGTGAACAAGAAAACTGTGGTGAGTGTGAGTGAGAACAAGAAGCCTTCTCCACCTGTCAAGAGCAATCAGAAGAGAGTGCTTGAGTACGCCATCAATGGAAAGACGTATTCACTGTGCGTGACACAAGAGTCCAACAATCAACTCACCATCGCCATCGAGAACAAAAAGGGCGAAATAAAGACTTGTCAGGAGAAGGGCGCGAACGACGAGTTGTTCAATGTGGCATTCAATGGCAAACAGTACTTTGTGTATGCCGACAAGAAGGGTACTGTGAAGGATCTCCGAGACAACTTGCTGCTTGTGGGTGTTCTCGCGTGGCGGTTACGCGTAGGTTCTCATACGATACGGTCTTCCTGTTGCCTTGGGAACACTTCATTTTCGCGTGAATAATACTCTGAAGAAACACTCGCTGTTACTGTCTTCCTTTCCGCAGACAACGAAGTGGGGAGCGACGTCCGCAAAGATGGTGTCGAGCGGTAAGACGGTTGCCTTCTCCGTGCCGAACACTTCTGTGCTACTGACCAAGCAGTTGGGTATGCAGGAGTGCAACCGAAGTGTGTCGTTGGAGGTCACGGTGCCGAAGACCGTCACTTTTGATTGGCTGTCGGTTGTTCTGCAGAGCAGTTATGCGTTCGTGACGACGCTGACGCTGACGAGTGAGTCATTGCCGTTTGAGTGGATTGAGCGTATTCTGACGTACGACAACTTCCCGTCGTTGAAGACGTTGAATGTGAGAGGGAACGTGGATGCGTTGTTGAGGGCGTTGAATCAGAAGTGTGAAGACGCGGCGGAGAAGAAGCCAGAGACTGTAACGCAGCCCGTGAAGAGTGTGGCTCCGTCTCCAGTGGTCGAGAAAAAGGTGCAGCCTGTTGTGAGTGAGGAATCGGCTCCGCCAGCTTCAAAGAGTGATGAGAAGGAAGAGAAGGTGGTTTCGTCTGTAACGTCCAGCGAGAAAAAGAAGGTGCCCACTCCAACTCCTCAAAAGGAAGAGAAGGCAACGGCGGCTCCAAAGGAGGTCGAAGGGATGGTGTGTGAGTACTCCATCAACGGGAAGACATATTCACTGTGTGTGACGCAAGCATCAAACACTCAACTCACCATCGCCGTTGAGAACAAGAAGGGCGAAATAAGGAGATTCCAGGAAATGGGCGCGAACGACGAGTTGTTCCTTGTACCGTTCCTCGACGTGGTGTACGCTGTGTACGCCAACAAGAAGGGAACCATTAAGACCGTTCGAGACAATCTTGCTCTTGTTCGGCTTCTCTCTTCCGGTTACCCATAGGTGCTGGCGCGTCACGGTGTTCCTGTGGATGGGGTGTTTGTGAGCGTCATGGCGAACGGCTCCTATCTGAAACAGACAACGCTCTTGTCCTCCTTGCCGAACGCGACGTGGAAAGGGTTTGCGCCTCCGCCGCTTGTGTCGAGCGGTAAGACGGTTGCCTTCTCTGTGCCGAGCACCTCAACGCTGCTGACTAAACAGCTGAGTCTGCAGGGGTGCAACCGAAGCGTTTCATTGGAGGTTACAGTGCCGAAGAACGTCACTTTTGATTGGTTATCGGTCGTTTTGCAGAGTAGCTACGCGTTCGTGACAGCGCTGACGCTGACGAGTGAGTCATTGCCGTTTGAGTGGATTCAACGTGTCCTGACGTACGACAACTTCCCGTCGTTGAAGACGCTGAATGTGAGAGGGAATGTGGACGCATTGTTGAAGGCGCTGAAGGAATGTAACGTCGTTGAAGGGAAGGAGAAGACTTCAGTTCAGCCCGTGACTGTGAAGCCACCAGTTACGGAGAAGAAACCTGCTCCAGCGACGCCACCCACTCAGCCTCCAGCGACGAAGCCTTCTGTTTCTGTTGAATCTGAGGGGAAGAAGGAGAATGAGAAGTCTCAACCTGCATCAGAAAAACCGTCTGCGACTCCAATAACCCAGCTGGCCCAGCCAGTGCTAGTCCAACCTCTAAGAGAATACCTGTTGGTGACCAAGACGATCAACGGGATGCACTGTATCTTCAGCATAACGAACGAGGCGGCGAGTCGGAGTTGTACCTTCAGACTGACGAAGGAGGGTCAGTGCAAGCAGTACTACACGGCGAAGGAGGGCGAGGTTCCGTTCACAGCGATCTTCAAGAGTCAGAAGTTCCTGTTCGCAGTAAGCAAAACGCAGACGATGAGAGAAGTGATTGGAAATGCAATAACGGTTTCAGCATTCACTGAGAGTGATGTATAGGTGATAGCGCGTCACGGTATTCCCTTTGTTCGCAACAGTATTGCTGTGAGTGTGAATGGCCAGAAGATGAAGAAGAATGCAGTGGTGAGCGCTATTCTCAACACACCCAAACTAGATTGTACGACGAATTGCAGTCTGATACGGTTTGCTTCCACGTCGGGTTTGAACTTGCACTTCACTTCTGCCAGCGATCACATTGAGTACGATAAGATTGGGACCCCCTCGTATCTGGTGACGAAGTCATTAACCATCACGCTGGGCGAGAACGTGGGCGATTTGTGGCTGGAGACGCTGCTCACGAACTGTTACTTCCGACTGGAGACGCTGACGCTGAATGGTAATGAAGACGTGTGAGTGTGAATTATAGTTCACTCCTCGTTCCCGTTTGAGAAGATCGAGCGACTGGTGGAGTACAAGAACTTCCCTGTTC
>ERZ1106948.665-NODE-665-length-13933-cov-36.195057_pt1 | contig 13933 bp, 10 predicted proteins | sample MGYA00403673_ERZ1106948 | MGnify/ENA primary metagenome ERZ1106948 (study PRJEB35170, sample SAMEA104062409) | human gut metagenome | biome: human gut; feature: human-associated habitat; material: faeces | place: Denmark | collected 2012-05-07 ...
GATTGCTTCCTCCAGAATTTTCCGGGAAGTTTCCGCGTGGCGAATGACGCGGATTTGTTGAAAGGGTGTGTGCACAAACACGCAACATTAAGCAAAGAGGAAATACAGATCTCTCTTGCGGTTCTCCCGGATGTAGATGGTGCAGGCATCGACTCCCTCTCTGCAGAGCTCCTCGTTCCGACTGCTGCAGAACACGATCATCCAGCACAGCGTGTCCGTGGGATGCTCCTTTGCCATGGCACACAGCTCGCGCATGAAGTCATCGTCGAAGTCGCAGAGTAAGTATTTGAACGACGAGAACTGCGCAACCATCCACAGCTCCATCGATTTCTCCAACTCCTCCACCAGCACCTTCGCATCGACCTTCACCTTGCTCAGCTCGGAGAAGTCCGCCGTCATGTCCACCGCCTTCGCCAGCGCCTGGTAGAACACCTTGAAGGGCAGCAACGAGTCGTCGGGGTCGACCAGGTTCATCAAGAACTCCACGTGCAGCTTGTCGCTCAGGTCCGAGTCGTACATGAACTGCTCGCCAAGATTCGTGTCCAGGTCGTCGCTGTCGATCAGCTCCGCAGCCTCCTCGTCCACGCCGAACTTCGCGAACTCGGGCAGCGTCGAGATCTCCTTCGTCTTCAGCTTCATCATCTGCATCTCCCTGTAGATGCGCATGCCCTCCGCGAACTGTTTCATGCCCTCCGCGCCCTTCTGCGTGTACAGGAACACAGCCGCCTGCGTCACCGTCGACGTGCGACCCTCGTACGGGCGCCAGATCTCGTGGACCACGCTCTCGCAGCGAGCGATCAGATCGTCGCAGGGGCCGGCGTAGCGCACGGTGGACAGCACGGTGCACTGGCGACGGAACATGGTCTCGTCGGTGGTGGTGTCGAAGGAAGGAACCAGGCCCACGGCGATCTTCTTTAGCTGCTCCACGTCCTCCTTCTTCGCCGCCTTCACCATCTCCTCTATCTCGTCCACGAAGCGGTTCGTCGACGCCGTGGCGCGGGCTATGCAGTTCTTCAGCGTGGTGGTGCACTCACTGCCCAGCAGCGCGCTGTAGAGCACGATAGAGAACACCGCCTTGCCCGCGTCCTCCGTGACGTTCATCTGCGTCAGTCGCGAGAGCAGGTGCTGCAGGAAGTCCAGACTCACGTCCGAGGGATTCAGGATCTTGGCGATGGCCCAGCGCAGCAGGATGATGTACACGTCCTCCGACTTGAAGTCGTGCTCGATGATGTAGTTGGTGACCTTGATGATCAGCTGCAGCATCTTCTCGTGCTGGTTCTTCAGCAGCGGGTTCGCCGCCAGGCGGAAGAGCAGGCCGATCAGCGCCACGGTGATGCCCGAGCTGCTGTCGTCCACCATCGACATGATCTCCTCGGTGATGGAGGAGGAGGCGGAGGCGGAGCGCAGCAGGTTGTTGAAGATGGACTCGGCGATGGGCACGAAGGAGGAGATGAGCAGCAGACGACGGCAGATGATCAGCGCCGTCTTGATGTTCATGCTGGACACCACGCGTGCCGCGCCCTTCAGCGCCTTGCCGAAGTACTCCTTCACGCAGCGCGAGTAGTAGAGAATCTCGACGAAGCGACCCACCACCTCGTTGTCGGCGAAGTCCAGCGTCACACTCTCCTCCGCGGCGCCCTCCATGGCGAACTCGTCCTCGCTCTTCATCTCGGAGACGCTCTGCACCTTCTTCTCCTTCACCGCCTGCAACCAGGACACGAGGAACGGCGCCAGCACCTTCACGGCGAACGTGTGCTCCTCCAGCGTCATGCCGCGGTACGAGCAGGTGTTGTTGATCATCATCAGCGTCTGCAGCGTCTTCAGGAAGGTGGGCTGGATGTCCGCCAGCGAGTTGATGACGCTGGAGTCCAGAATGGGCTTGTCCGACTTGTTGATCGACACGGCCAGCACCGCGCTCTGGAAGAGGATGAAGACGTAGAGCGACGCCAGCTTGTACAGCTTCAGCAGCGCCTCGTCGGAGAGGAGAGGCAGGATCTTCTCCAGCGACACCTTGCACGAGCCGACCGAGAAGGAGAGCGACAGCGTGTTCATGGTGCCCAGGAGACACTTCAAGCCGTTGGAGCTCATGTCCACGTGCGTCACCGTCATCAGCTTCTGCGCGTAGTCCTTCATCTTCTCGTCCAGCGCCGTGTTGATCTCCTTGTCGATGGAGTCGCCGCCGTGCGCGCGCAGGTACGACAGCATCGCGTTGCGGTCCTTCAGCAGGTGCGTGAACGTGTCCTCCTTCTCCTTCTTCTCGCTCTCGAGGTTGACGCAGTAGCTCACCTTCGTGAAGGCGGACAGGTGCAGCGCGGAGGACGACATAAACGCGCGCAGCTCGGGCGAGATCAGCTGCAGCGTGTTGAACGGCGCAACGCCCTCGAACTGTCCCTTGATGGTGAACGAGTTGTCGTTCATCAGGTCCGTCAGCACCGCCGTGTCGGACGACGGCGTGGTGGTGGTGGTGGTGCGCACCACCTCGTGGTTATCCACACGCTCGGAGCAGGTCACCTTGGTGGTGGTGGAGTAGGTGTTCTTGTTGCAGTTCAGCGTCAGCAGCTTCGACAGGATGAAGCAGATGAGCGACGTGCTCGCCGTCTCGTCGTTCACCATCTTCAGCAGCATCACCAGCGGCGACTTGGCGAGGGCGGGCAGCGCGTAGGACGCGTTGGGGAAGGAGAGCGTGGGCAGCACCAGCGACATCGACGACAGAGACAGGCGCTGGTTCACGAAGGGGAGCGCGCCCTTGCAGTAGCGCTCGAGCGCCACGTACTGCTGGATGGTCTTGCTCTTCGCCAGACACTTCGCGCGCAGCTCCAGGCACTTCTCCTTGATCATCGCCGCCACACGCTCCGCGAGGTAGTCGAAGGAGATGCGGAACGAGCTCAACGTCCACTCCATGTTGCTGTTCACCAGCACCTCCAGCACCGGCTTCATCATCGCGCAGTACGTCTCCTCGTACGCGGGGTACATCGTCGCGTGCGTGTACAGCGCGCACACCACGTACATCAGCGGCTCCACCATCGTGTCGCCCTTCTTGCCCAGACCCCACTCGCACAGCGTCTTCACCACCGCCATGCGCGCCTTCGCCGCCTCCTCCGGCGTGCCGCTCATGAGCGCGGAGGCGGGAGAGAGACCCAGCGAGTCGGGCGAGAGGTAGCTGAAGCAGGAGGAGAGGTCCATGCGGATGTCGGAGAACTTGGTCTCCGTGCGCGTGTACACCATCAGGCAGCGGTGCAGCGCGCGGACATCGTGGGAGCGACCCGCGATGGCGACCAGGCTCGTCAGCGCCGCCAACCGGTCACTGGCTTCGCGCGTGTTGAGGAAGGTGTTTCCCTTGAGACAGAGAATCGACTCGAACTTGCGGACCGTCTTGTAGTCGCTCAGCGCGTCGCGGGAGCACATCTGGTAGCTGAAGTCGAGCGGCACCTCCTTGACCTGAAGACCGTAGAAGTTGCGGAGAACGTCGCCGCCGTGGTCCGTGTACTGCTTCTCGAAGGTGAAGAACAGGTCGAGGATGGTGAGCAGCTGCTCGTCGTTGCCCGGCAGGTGGTGGGACAGGTACATCACCACGGTGGGGAGGGCGTTGTAGTAGATGTTGTCCGATTTGCTGAAGCGACGCAGCGCGGGGATGGTGTTGGTGGCCAGCGCGCTGAGGAAGGCGGAGTACTGCTCCGGCGTGAGCACCTTCTCGATGTTCTTCAGATCCTCTTCGGACACCAGGTCGTGAGAGCCCGCGAGGTGATGCGGCTGCGCCAGCTCGCGGAGGAGGAAGTCCAAAACCTCCGTCTCGTTGAGGAGCATGGCGTTCTGGATGAGCGAGAGGAGGACGATGCACGAGAAGTCGTTGTAGTAGTGGTCCAGGTCCTTGTAGTTCTGGATGAAGTCGATGCGCTTCATCACGTAGATCGGCACCGTGGAGGCGATGATCTGGAACGCTCCGTCGATGGAGGAGAAGTAGTTCTGCGACGCCTTTTTCAGCCGTCTGTTGATCTCGAAACGCTCGCAGTCCACGGTCACCGTGCCGTTGTTCGACACCGCATCGAGGTAGTTTCTCTCGACCTCCTCCACGCTGTGCATCTTGGAGTGCAGGTCGACGATGATGTCCAGAGCGTTCACGCGCTTGTCGCCAACGGGGATGGAGGCAGTCAGATGATTCACGTACGAGACGAGCTTGTTGCAGGCGTTCACGGTGTCCTCCTTCTTGTACTTCGAGAAGTCCTGCAAGTAGGCGTACAGCTTCTTCAGCGCCGTCTTCTCCACCTCCTTGGAGCGCAATTTGAAGTACTTCTGCTGCGAAACGGTGTTGTCTTCGACGCTTCGCTCCACGCTGTGGGCACTCTTGAGAACCGCGCTCTGTCGCTGATTCAAAACCAGATTCGGGTTCTGGGAGAGGCGATCGGCCAGGCAGCCGCTGGGACGGTTCTTGTTCCACACCAAACACTCCAGCAGGATGCTCTTGCCCAGATCGCAGGAGCGGTTGAAAAGCTCGATGAAAGTCGCCTCATCCGTGAGCTTCGACATGAGGTCCTTGCGGATCGCCTGAATCTTGAGGTAGCGCACGCAGTTGTGGCACAGCTCGGGCTCTCCGTCGTTGAGCAGCGAAAGCAGACGGAGCGAGTCCTTTCTGAAGACGAGGAGACGTGCGTAGTGCGACTGGAAGGAAGGGCTCGCGTGAGACACGGCTTCATGGAGAGCATCCAGCTCGCTGTCCGGCATGTTGCGGATGATCACGGAAGCCTCCTTCAAGTCCTTTCTGAACAGATCAGCGTAATCCATAACGAAATAATGAAGTACGCTCAACGAACTACTTGGTCAGTGAAACTCCCCTTCTTGTGATGCAGAATCGTTTCAGTTTGCAGGGAGTAATGTGCAACAAACAGCCGTGAAATCCCGAGCAACTAAATGAGAAAGGCGTCGCGCTTGAAGGCGGCGTAGTCCGCTTCATCAAGAAGGGTTTCCGCAATGTCGCAATCTCTATGGATTGCGGTCTTCAAGTCGTCCAGCGAGGTAAACTTCGTTTCAGTACGAATGCTCCCCACGATGACGACCTTCAGCTCCTCGTCATAGAAGTCATGATCGAACTTATGGAGCAGGTGCACTTCCACGGTCACGTAGTCGTTGCCAAAGCTGGGGTTCTTCCCGATGTTCGCCACCATTTTGTACACATCACCGCGTAAACTGGCCCAGCCAAAGTACACCCCCATTTTAAACTGACGAATGCGGTTCTGGATATCTCCCGTGGGAAGATTGGCAGTCGGGCAATCCAGAAGCGTCCTGCCTCGCTGGAAGCCGTGCAACACCTCCCCGCGAATATAGCAGGGATCCAGACGCGTAATACACCGAGCAACGTTCATTTTGGAGAAACACTTCGCCAAAACGGCGCTTTGGCTTCTCCCCCACGGAAAAGGGGAATGGACGGAGGGTGAAAACAATGACTTGTGGATGCAAGGGAAAACAGAAATTCCGTTTCCTCGCGATGATGATCATTCAAGCTCCCTCCTCTCCCACACACCTCCCTAGGGTATATTCAGCACACAGACTCTCTCCCACAAACTGTTGAGGATGCACAGAACCAAGAGTGAAACTCCCAGTGCGATGGGAAATCGCCAACGAAAGAGAATGGAATACAAGCAGTCTGCGAAACCTCTCTCCAAATACTGGGAAGTTGCGAAGAAGCAGGAGACTTCCTACACGGGTGGACAGGTAGAGTTCATTCCCAATTCCGACACCCTCGCGTGTCTGCGCGACGGAAACGTGGCGTTCCTCAGTTTGGAAACGGGAGAAGTGACGGGCGTGCTCGTGGAGGAGAATATGGTACTGCGCTTCCCTTTTCGCTCACATTTAGCCGGAGAGTGCCGAGGAGATCGTCTGCTTCGCCATCCATCCGTCCGGAGAACAAATCATCACTGCGAGCCGAAATCAGCTGCTCCGCGTCTGGGATCTCCAGTCGAAGGTGATGCTGAGAACGTGGAAGGCGCACGACGCCCCCGTGGCGAGCATGGCCTTCGATCCCTCCGGCACGCTCTTGATGACGGGAAGCGCGGACCACACGGCGAAGGTGTGGGACATCGAGAAGACGTACTGCACCCACAACTTCCGCCACTCGTTCGGCGTCGTTCATTTAGTTGCTTTCACAAAGACGCAGAACCCGCTCTACGCCATCACCTGCTGCGACGACCTCGTGATTCGCATCTGGAATTTATATGAGAGCAAGGAGAACCAGCTCGTGGCGGAATTGAAGGGCCATCTCAACAGCGTGACCAGTCTGTGCGTCCTCGACAACAGCCACCTCCTCTCCTCTTCGCGGGACAAGACCATCATCCTGTGGGACATCCTCACCGGCAAGCAATTGAAGACGAGCGTGGTGTACGAGGCCATCGAGGACGTCCAGCTCGTTCCCGCCTCCTTCTACGACGCGCTCGGCCTCCGCTCGGGCAGCGCCTCCAAGAAGGGGAAGAACGCCAAGAACGAGAACGCGTTCGACGTTCACGTGGCGCTCGGAGGCGACAAAGGCTTGGTGCACGTGTACCACTGCTACGCGACGCAGCACCAGAGCCAGGTGGACTACCAGCTGGACGAGGTGCTGTCCTCCAAGCAGGACACGGAGCTGGTGTTCTACAAGAAGGAGCTGGCGAACACGACGCAGCACAACGCGGACTACTACGCGTCGCTGTTCGTGCTGAAGCGCATTCTGGTGAACGAGGCGAAGACGCAGTTCGTGGGCATCACCAACAGCAACAACTTCAAGGTGTACGCGCCCGCGGAGGGCGAGCTGCACTACACACACACGGTGATCGCCAACAACGACGAGGTGGTGGACATGTGCTACACCACCGACTCCAACCACCTCGCCATCGCCACCAACAGCTACGAGCTGCGTCTGTTCAGCATCCCCACCTTCTCCTCCAACCTGCTGTACGGGCACAAGGACACCATCCTCTCCGTAAAATCCACACATGACGGCTCCTTCCTCCTGACCACCTCGCGCGACAAGACGGTGCGTCTCTGGCACACGGCCACGCACATGTGTCTGGTGACGTGCGAGGGCCACCTGCAGGACGTGTCGTGCTGCTCGCTGGCGCAGCGTCCGCACGCGCTGGCGAAGAGTCTGCTGCAGATGATCTATCGCGACGCGCTGAAGAACGACTGCAACCACTCCTTCGAGAAGGGGCAGTTCGACGCGGTGGTGGAGGAGCTGCTGGAGAAGGAGGCGAACTGCACCATCCCCGACTTCTGGGTCTCGGGCAGCGAGGACAAGACGCTCAAGCTGTGGGACATCTCTTCCGTCTCCAACGGCGTGCTGAAGGGCGCCAAGGTGACGGTGAAGGCGCACGACAAGAGCATCAACGCCGTGTGCGTGAGTCCCAACGACAAGCTCGTCGCCTCGGGCAGCATGGACAAGCTGATCAAGCTGTGGAGCGTGCCCGACATGGCGAACATCATGACGCTGAGCGGACACAAGAAGGGCGTGTGGGACGTCAGCTTCTCCACGCTGAACAGCATCCTGCTGAGCAGCAGCGGCGACCAGACGCTGCGCGTGTGGAACGTGAAGGACGGCTCCACGCTGTACACCATCGAGGGCTTCGACCATAGTGTGAGTGTTGAGTGTGGTGCTGAGGGCTAGTTGCTGAAGTGCGCGTTCCTGAGCGGCAACCTGCAGATCGTGTCGTGCGACAACGCGGGCATCATCAAGGTGAACAACGTCGCCAGCAAGGAGGTAAGTGTGTTGATCTCGTGCGCACCGCTTACCGTGTGTAGTGCGTGACCACCATCGACGCCCACGAGGACAAGATCTGGGCGCTGGCGACGCCACAGGAGAAGTCCAACCAGTTCGACACCTTCGCCACGGGGGCCGCGGACGGTCAGATCAAGATTTGGCGCGACTGCACGAAGGAGAAGGAGGAGGAGGAGCTGGAGCGCAAGGAGCAGCTGTTCCTGCAGGAGCAGGAGTTCCAGAAGGCGCTGCAGAACGGCGACTACAAGCGGGCGCTGCGTCTGGCGCTCCAGCTGAACAAGCCGTACAACTTCCGCTTGCTGGTGGAGAAGATCATGAAGGTGGAGCCGGAGACGTACGAGGCGACGCTGAAGGAGCTGCTGCAGGGCCTCGGCGCGGAGGAGCTGGCGCAGTTGTTTAGTTACATTCGGGAGTGGAATCTGATTGGACGCACGTTTATTCCGGCGCAGGTGGTGCTGAAGGTGCTGTTGTGCGTGTACGACCAGGACGCGCTGTGCCAGGTGAAGCAGATCGGCGAGATCGTGGACACGCTGATCGCGTACAATAAACGACACATGGAGGTGGGGGAGGCGATGATGCGTAACGATGTAGCGTACGGACAGGATGATCCAAAACACCTACTTAGTGGAGTACATTCTGCAGAATATGCACGTGCTCGAGTCGGATTTGAAGCGAGACGGAGATGCGTTGCAGGCGGAGGAGAAGCGAGTCAAGTTGGAATAGTGTTCATTTATGTTTTGTTTGTTGAAGTGATTTCGTTTCTGGAGCGAGTGTTTTCGCTTTTGAGTCAAATGTCCTCATTCCTGAAGTAAATGTCCTCTTTCCCAAAGCAAAGCACCCTCTCTCTTGAATCAAAGCAAAACCAAAGCACCCCTTCTCAAAACAAACCAACCCAAAATCGATGTTACGGATTTACTTGAAAGCTTCGACCGCCTCCTTGCTCCAAGGCTCGAAGTTGGTCTTGTACTGCTGAGGATCCTTCTCGTTGCCCTCGCCGCAGTCCACCACGCGCTCAGCGCCCAGCTCCTCCAGACGCTCGTCCAGCTGGTGCGCAGCCTCGCAGAACTGCTTGAACGCCTTGCTGCCGAGACCGAACACGCCGAACTCCACGCCCTCCAGGAAGTCGTCGTCCAGCGAGTCGTCGCTCAGGTTCTCCCAGAACTCCTGCGCCATGGCGGGGAACTCGCCAGCGCCGTACGTGCAGGTCATCATCACCAGCTTCTTCTTCTCGGGAAGGTCCTCCACGTCGATCTTGTTCATGGGGATCACCACGGAGTTGATGCCCGCCGCCTTGAACTTGCCCTGCAGCGCCTTCGCCGCCTTCGCGGTGGTGCCCGTCTCCGAGGCGTACAGAATCGTCACGCCGTCCTCGCCAACGTCGCCAGCCTCCGCGCCGTCGCCGCCAGCCTCCGCGGGCTCCTCCACCTTCTCCTCTCTGGAGCGCACGTACTGCTCCTTGTAGGTGGTGTGCAGCAGCTCGTGAGCCAGGTGCGAGCCGGGCTTCTCGAGGAACTCCTTGTAGAGCGCCTGCACCTCGGGGTTCTCCAGCGACTTGCGCATCTTCTTGTCCGCGTCGATCTTGTACAGCGCGTTCATGCGCTTCTCGATGGTGTCCGCGCGGTTGCTGTGGGGCTGGCCGCCGCCGCTGATGCAGCCGCCGGGGCACGCCATCACCTCCACGAACTGCAGGTCCTCCTTGCCCGCCTTGATGTTGTCCAGCAGCGCGCGCGCGTACTTGCTGTGCACCACGGCGCAGTTGATCTTCTTGCCGTTCATGTCCACGGAGAAGCGCTTCGTGCCGTCCAGGCCGCGCGCGTCGTTCACCACCAGGTTCTCCAGCGGCTTGCCCGTCTGGATCTCGTACGCGGTGCGCAGCGCCGCCTCCATCACGCCTCCGGACACGCCGAAGATGTCAGCCGCACCCGAGGACGCGCCCATGGGCGAGTCGAACTTCATCTCCGCCATGTTGTCCCAGCTGGTGATGCCCTCCTGCTTGCAGAAGTCGCCCAGCTCCTTGGTGGTGAGCACGGCGTCCACCGTCGGGATCTTCTCGTTCAGCCACATCTGCTTGCGCTCGATCTCGTCCTTCTTGGCGGTGCAGGGCATCAGCGACACCAAGTAGATGTCCTCGGGCTTCAGGTTCATCTTCTTCGCCCAGTACGTCTTCACCGTCGAGCCCACCATCTGGTGCGGCGAGCGGCAGGACGACAGGTTCGGGATCAGCTCGGGGTAGCACTTCTCCGCGAGGTTGATCCAGCCGGGGCAGCACGACGTGAACATCGGGAACGGGCCGTTGTTCTTCACGCGCTCCAGCAGCTCCGTGCCCTCCTCCATGATCGTCAGGTCCGCGCCGAAGTTGGTGTCGAACACGTACTGGAAGCCCAGCGCCTTGGCGCAGGCGATCATCTTGCCGGTGGTGATCTCGCCCGGCTCGCGACCGAAGTTCTCGCCGAAGGCCACGCGCGTCGCGGGAGCGGCCTGGAGCACCATGACCTTGCCCGCCTTCATCGCCTGCTTCACGCGGGGAATGTGGCTCTGCTCCGTGATGGCGCCGGTGGGGCAGATCACGTTGCACTGGCCGCAGCTGATGCACTCCGTGTCCTTCAGCAGGTGGTAGCCGGTGGGCACCACGGGGAAGCCGCCCTCCTGCGGGTTGTTCTCGAGGACGTTCATGCCCTGCAGCTCCGTGCAGGCGCGGGAGCAGCGCTTGCAGTCGACGCAGCGGCTCATGTCGCGGTGCAGCGCGTAGCTGTCGTCGGCGGACTCGGTGAGGATCTCGGACATCTCGGGAGTGTTGAACTTGGTGCTAGAGATGACGGAACGCGCCCACCACCCACTCCAGAGGCGTAGACGTCATGAGCGTCTTCAAGGCTTCGTTGGAAGCGGAGCGAGCCTTAGGGCTGTTGGTCCAGATGTCCATGCCCTCCTCGACCTTGGTGTTGCAGGACGTCTTGATGGGGAACTCGTCGCTACGCGGTGAGGAACAGAACGCGGCGCTACCCTCTGATTTCCACGACGCACACTCTGCATTTGCCTAGCGCGTGAGAAAACGAACAAGGCGCGTACCCAGAGGCTTCAGACGGGGGTGGTGGCAAACGAAGGGAACGTTGATGCCCTGCGCCTGGCACGCCTCGAGAACGGTCATGCCCTCGGGAACCTTGTACTCGTTGCCGTTGATCTTGATGCCAACGAGCTTGCCCTGCGCCTCTACAAAGCTAAACGGCCCGCAACGCCCCTACCAGCAGCAAAAGAACGAGCAACGTTCATTGCGACCATAGACTTTCCTACGGCGATTCTGGAAATTCTGCTAAGCATATCCGACTGAAGAAGTGAGATAGGTGTGGATTTCTGAAACGAGGAAACCCATGCCTTCCCCAACAGCCGGGCGCACAGGTTTCGGTGCGCCAATGGCTCGCTCTTCTTCTCCCGCTAAGCGTAGTTGCTCTTTCGGAATGCAGCAGCAGCAGCGTTGCTTCACCCCGATCAAAAAGGCGTGGCGGGGAGGCGCCACGGAGTAGGGTTGCTTGTCGGAAATCATCACAGCTCGCCCACGATCCGCGACAAATACGGGGATCAACGGCTCCTGAAGCGGATGGAGGACTCGTGCAAGGAGCGCGCGCGACAGCGACGCGACGTTCCTTCCCCGTTCTGCAGTCACGCATAGAGACGGTGGAGCGAGCTTCGAGCCAACGAGCCGTCCAGTGAGCAATCGAACCATGCCATCGCGAAGTGCGTCTCTTTCCCATATCTGACTGTGTAGCGAAATCCTGCATGATATACTGCAAGAGGGCAGCTTCCTGTCCGAAGCGGGTTTGGTGTTGCTTTCTTTCGTCATTCCGAAGACCTTACGCAAGACGACTACGACGGAATTGTACACTATCTCGAGGACGAGCTGGACTATCAGTACTCCCTCCTTTGTACGCGGTTGGGGCATTTGGGTGAGCGTGTAGTGAACGAGCATGAGAAGGACATCGAGGACGAAGTGGCCTATTACGAATCGTTAAATGAGGACATGGAGCGGTGTGATGACGACTGGCTGTCCTGTCCTCAGTGTTGTGAGGGCTTGTTGCGCGAGGTGCAGCCCAACTACGTTGTCTGCAGCAAGTGTGGACTCCATGTCCAGCGCTCTCTCCGGTTGCTCCAAAGTCAGTTGTCTTCTATCTTCCAGAGTCATCGCTGTCCGAAACCACTCAAGTGCAGCTTCGTTCCGAACGCGGGATTGCTCTTCACTTGTTCTTCGTGTGGCTTTTGCTCTACTCTGCAGTGATTCTGTTTTCACTTTTCAGTGTGGTTTGTTGTGTATGAATTCGCTGTTATGGGGTGTGCGTTCACTGTCATCGGGTGTGCGTTCACTGTCATCGGGTGTGAGCTCATCCACTTCGGTTCTATCAAATGAACTCACTACTATGGTGGTACTCTCACTCACTTCAAGTTTGGCATGCTCATCCACTTCGACTGTCACACACTCATTTCCATGGTGACGGGTACAGTAGTCGTTCTGGGTGATATCGGAAGAAGTCCGCGAATGCAATATCACTGTCTATCTCTTGCCGCGGAAGGCGTCGATGTAACTCGTTTCCTCCCGGAATGACAATCAGGTGAATGTAGTTGCGTACAACGGCAAGCGATGCTGTGAAGAAGTGGAATCGGGCGAGAAAATACACAAAGTGCTGATCGACAGCAATCCCTTCAGCAAACTGCCTCGAAAGCTGTTTCTTCTGTACGCGCCCTTCAAGGTACTCTTTCAAGTAGTGGTGTGCTGCTGGTTTCATGTAGATCTTTCAACTCTTCTTCATTCTTCTGTTCCAAACCCCAAAACCCGATTTCTACCTCGTGCAGAATCCGCCGAGCATTCCAACGCTCTTCATTGTGTGGATCGTTTCTCGGCTTCAGGGCGCGCGGTTCATTATTGATTGGCACAATTTCGGGTATGCGTGAGGTGCTGATTTCATTGCCAGTTACACCATCATGGCTCTCTCTCTCGGAATGAACCACCCCCGTTTTGTCTCACGGGTTCGTGTCATGCCTAGTCGTCGTGATTGCGAAGTGGATTGAGAGGTGTTTTGGACGATGCAGTGACGGCAATCTGTGCGTGACCAAGGCAATGAAGGTATGTTATGAATTCCCGTGATTCTGGTCAGGAGTGGCTGCACAACGAATGGGGCATTGAGGCGTCCGTCCTCTACGACCGCGCGCCGTCCTTCTTCCACCGCACCTCCTTGGAAGAGCGTCACGCGTTATTCCAACGCATCCTCCCTTCTCTAGGTCTATTTGTGGGCGACGTTCTCGCTTCTGTGACCATTAGTGCAATGAGGACGAAACGCTGTTCACGAAGCCGGTAGATGGAAAGGTGCAAGCGAAGGAGAACCGTCCTGCGCTGCTCGTGAGTTCTACGAGGTTCATCTGCGTTTGTCTGCTTATGACTAGCTGGACCGCGGATGAGGACTTCCACATCCTCCTCGATGCGCTCGCGATTCTGGATTCCAAGTCCTTTTCATCGTTCAGCGTAATGGCTAGATTCGACGAGAATGACGGACTGCGTGTGGTGTGCATGGTGACGGGCGTCGGTCCGTTGAAGGCGTACTACGAGCAGTGTATCTCCGAGATGCCGTTGAAGCACGTGATCATCAAGACCATGTCCTTCTGTCATTGACGCGTGACGCTGTAGATGGTTGGAGTACGCGGACTATCCTCTCCTGCTGGGCTCGGCGGATCTCGGCGTGTCGCTGCACACAAGCAGCAGTGGTCTCGATCTCCCGATGAAGGTGGTGGACATGTTCGGAGCGGGATTGCCCGCATGTGCGATGAAGTTCAACTGCATCGGGGAACTGGTGAAGGACGGGGAGAACGGACTCGTGTTCGAGACGAAGGAGGAACTGGCGGAAGACATGTATCGTCTGCTGCACGCGTTCCCGAAGGAGGTCAGCGAACTGGAGAGGCTTCGAGAAGGGGTGAGCCAGTTCCAGAGGTTACGATGGAGCGAGAACTGGAAGGAGAACGCGAAGTCTGTGATTCTGTTCCCTGTTTCTTCCAATCAGTTATCCACTCATGACAGATCGCAACGTCGAACCCACTCACCTCACTCTCCAGCACGTATGACCAACAAACACACCCACTCATTGCGTTACCACTTACCAGCTCTTCAGCTTCATCGTTCCGTTCTCCTCCAGATTCACGTGCATCTTGTGCGCCAGA
>ERZ1106948.671-NODE-671-length-13800-cov-34.832957_pt1 | contig 13800 bp, 18 predicted proteins | sample MGYA00403673_ERZ1106948 | MGnify/ENA primary metagenome ERZ1106948 (study PRJEB35170, sample SAMEA104062409) | human gut metagenome | biome: human gut; feature: human-associated habitat; material: faeces | place: Denmark | collected 2012-05-07 ...
TCGTCTTCGACAGCGTGTTGCTGCGCGCCGCGTCGATCGTCGCGAAGTACGACTTCGTGCGGATGTCCGAGTCCGCCACGTACAGCGACTGCTGGTTCACCTTCTGCAGCTTGCGAATCTGATTCGCGATGGCCTCGTTGCCCACGGCCAGGATCTTCGCGGCGGCGAGCGCAGCGCCCTCGGGCTCGAGGACCAGCATGGGGCACACGCCGCTGGGCATACGGATGGAGGAGAACAAGTCGGCTCCGCTGAAGGTGCTGCTGTAGGGAGGGCAGATGATCACGGGGGTCACCACGTTCGCGTCGGCGAAGCCGCTGAGGGCGTTCGAGCGTCCAGCGACGGTAATGTACACCTTGGGCTGCTTCTTGGCTTCGTATCTCTAGAACTCATTGCTTGCACCCCATCTGCATACAGCAAGGAGCTCGAGGAGACGAGCCGGCGTCTTGTGAGCGGAGGCAATTCTCATTTCGCACGCAATTCCAAACGACTACGGGATGAGCGAGCGGTGCCAGGACTCCTCACCTTCAACGTCTTCTCAATCTTCTCACAATGGGGAAGATCACTCTTCGATCCCATAAAGATAACCACAAGTGGAGTGGACATGATCCCTCGACGAAATTCGCAATTGAATTGATCAATATCTGCCCCTTCCATTCGCAGCGGTCGCGTTCAGTGTGGGAAGGAGCCTTGATCATCAACCCACTGGCGACGAGTGACGGGAGTGTGCGTGGGGAAGGCGATTCGGGCTGGGAATGGGTGGGTTTTGCCCTGTTCATGTGGTGATTCAAGTGCGAGGGTTGGAAGGGGATTCCACCCAATCCCATGGATGGGAGAGAACGAACCGTTTCGGATCACTGTGTGGATTTGTTTCATTTGAGTGGTCGATGGAGAGGGGAAAGGGGAAGAGTAAGAGGGTCTCTCGCCCATGGACAATTCTGCTTCAGCAGAGAAGTGAAACGAGTGTAAAGAAACCGAACAAAACCGTTTTGCCCTCATTCGTGAATGCCCCTGATCAAGACAACGAAGCCATTCCATCTCCTTCTCACACTTGTACGATTCTAATAATATGCTTCATAAAGCAGAAGAGCACCATACCACTCCTCTCAGCACTATTCGGTTCTACACCCACCACTCCTTCTCCTTCACTCACAGAACGGAAGAGAGAACGAAACACGCAGTGTTGGATTCATTCCCACGCCTCGCTCCCATGCCGAAATAATCGCGGTTCTCGGACAGGTTGATAGGTGCCGCTATTAGGTAGTTCCTTGAGGAGGTTAATGTATGGATTACACCATCGTTCGTTACTCCATAGGCTATAAAGGAAAATGGCTCCCAAAAAGAAAAATAACCAAAAGAAGGGGCAGAACAACAAGCAGGAGGACGATTTCGACCTGGACGCCTTTCTTGAGGCGGAGGGCATCGCCAACCCCGCTCCTGTTGAAGAGAAGGCGCCGGCTCCCGAAGAACCAAAGCCCATAAAGATTGAAGAGTTCTCGAACGTGGACGATGCTGCCGACGCGTTCCTGAATTCGTTGGGCGGTCCGACTCCTGCTGGGAGTGGCAAGAAGAAGAACAAGAAGAAGAAGGCTGCCGCGGCGACGGAACCCCCTGCGGAAGGAGAGGCTGCGCCCGCTGGAGATGAAGCACCTGCGGAGGGAGCCAAGAAGAAGAAGGGGAAGAAGGAGGCGGCTCCCAAGATATCGGCTCAGGCGATGAAAATCAAAGCGGAACTGGAGCGGAGACGAAAGCTGGAGGAAGAGAGACTGCGTGCCGAGGAGGAGGAGAGAAAGCGTCAGGAGGAAGAGGAGCGAAAGATCCGCGAAGAGGAGGAGCGCATTGCTGCGCTGAAGCAGAAGAAGAAGGACGAGAAGAAAGCCAAGATTGAGCAGATGAAGAGAGAGGGCACGTACCGCACCGAGAAGCAGAAGAAGAAGGACGCGGAGAACCGCAAGAAGGTGGAGATGATGCGCGCCATGTTCTCTCAGCAGCAAGCCGCCATGAAGGAGGAGCCAAAGCCTGCCAAGGAGCCCGAGCCCGTGAAGGAGGAACCGGTGAAGGAGGAGCCCGTGGAGGTGGTGGAGGAGAACGAGGACGACATCCTGGACGACTGGGAGAACGAGGACGTGGAGGACGTGGTGGCGGTGCCGGCGGCGGAGCCGACGGTGGTGATCAAGCAGGTGGAGAAGGTGGAGGTGAAGCCGACGATCTCGAAGAAGCAGCAGCGCGAGATGGAGCGGAAGACGAGAGAGGAGGAGAAGCGCAAGGCGGAGGAGGCGGAGAAGAAGGAGAGAGAGATGATCGCGACCCTGCGCTCGCCCATCTGCGTGATCATGGGTCACGTCGATACGGGTAAGACCTCTCTTCTCGACAAGATCCGTCACACCTCCGTGCAGAAGGGTAGGCACGTGCGGGAGAGATGACGTGTAGACGAGGCGGGCGGCATCACGCAGCAGATCGGCGCCACGTACTTCCCCATCGAGAACATCCGCGAGTCCACGGAGAAGCTGCGCAAGCAGCTGGATCTCCAGTACAAGATCCCGGGCCTGCTGGTGATCGACACGCCCGGCCACGAGTGCTTCCACAACCTGCGCTCTCGCGGCAGCAACCTGTGCGACCTGGCGATCCTCGTCGTGGACATCATGCACCTGCTGGAGCCGCAGACCATCGAGTCGCTGAACATGCTGTGCCAGCGCCGCTGCCCCTTCGTGGTCGCGCTGAACAAGGTGGACCGTCTGTACGACTGGAAGTCGCGTCCCAACGCGGCGTTCCGCGACACGCTGAAGCTGCAGCCGCAGCACACGCAGGACGAGTTCTACACGCGCCTGGACCAGACGATCACCGCCTTCAAGGAGCAGGGTCTGAACGCGGCGCTGTACTACGAGAACGACGACCCGAAGAACGTGATTTCGCTGGTGCCCACCTCCGCCGTGTCGGGCGAGGGCATTCCGGACCTGCTGGCGCTGCTGGTGCGGCTGTCGCAGCAGTACATGCAGAAGCGCCTGACCATCACGGACGACGTGAAGGCGACGGTGCTGGAGAAGAAGGTGATCGAGGGCCTGGGCACGACGCTGGACGTGATTCTGGTGGACGGCAAGCTGCGCGTGGGCGACACGATCGTGCTGTGCGGCATGAACGGTCCCGTGGTGACGCAGATCCGAGCGCTGAAGACGCCGCAGCCGATGCGCGAGCTGCGCACGAAGACGATGTACATCGACCACGACGAGATCCGCGCGGCGATGGGCATGAAGGTGGTGGCGCAGAACCTGGAGGACGCGGTGGCGGGCACCTCGCTGGTGGTGTGCAACGACGAGGAGAGGCTGGAGGAGGCGAAGGAGCTGGTGCAGAGCGAGCTGGAGTCCGTGAAGAAGCTGCTGAAGATCGACGGCGAGGGCGTGTTCGTGCAGACCTCGACGCTGGGCTCCCTCGAGGCGTTGCTGGAGTTCCTGTCGACGCTGGACCCGCCAATCCCCGTGGGCGCGTTCAACATCGGTCCCATCCACAAGCGCGACGTGATCCAGGCGTCGATCATGCTGGAGAAGAAGAAGGAGTTCGCGACGATCCTCGCGTTCGACGTGAAGATCGTGCCCGAGGCGGCGCAGTACGCGAAGGAGATCGGCGTGCGCATCTTCAGCGCGGACATCCTGTACAACCTGTTTGACCAGTTCACGGCGTACGTGAAGGCGCTGGCGGACGAGAAGAAGGCGGCGTCGAAGGAGGAGGCGGTGTTCCCGTGCATCCTGAAGATCATTCCGCAGTACATCTTCAACCGGTGTAACCCCATCGTGGTGGGTGTGGACGTGGTGGACGGCATCCTGAAGCCGGGCACGCCGCTGTGCGTGGTGCTGAAGAAGACGACGGAGGTGAAGAAGGAGAAGAAGCTGTCGCTGGAGGACTTCATGCCGGACGACAACGAGGACATCAACCTGGACTTCAAGGACAGCAAGAAGAGCAAGCAGCTGGGCCAGGTGGTGGAGACGATCGAGACGACGAGCTACCTGGACATCGGCACGGTGAAGAGCATCGAGCTGGACCACAAGGAGGTGCCGTTCGCGCGTCCCGGAAAGGGCGTGGCTATCAGCATCGAGCCGAGGGAGAGCAGCAAGCCCGTGCTGCTGGGAAGACAGTTTGACGTGAACGACCTGATGTACTCTCGCGTAGGTTGCTGGTGATGGGATGTGATTCGTAGCTCACTCGCCGAAGCATCGACTCCCTGAAGGAGAACTTCCAGCGCGAGATGACCGACGACGACTGGCGTCTCGTGATTAAACTGAAGGGTATTGAGAACATTAAATGGTGTGTTTGTTGATTGATTGAAATGAGTGGGGGGACTGTTGATTGATTGAAATGAGGGAGGGGATTGTTGTCAGATCGAAAAGAGGGAGGCAACTATTGACTGATTGAAATGAAACTGCTCACTAATCAACATGAGCGAGGAAACCGGGTTGCGAGATCTGAGCGTTCGGACTGCAAAGCGAAGATAAGTGCATAGCCCTTGCCCACGGGAAGCCAATGGAACACCCAGCCTATTCCGGAGGACTCCCTCTCCTACCATGATGAACCGATGGAGCCGCACGAATCCTACACGTACACAGCGAACGAAACGTGGCAATGGAAGGACGGGGTCATTTGCGTAGCTTTGCGGACAGAGTCATCTTCCTGACCGAGGTGTGTATATCGGGCATCAGCTATACCGTTGCTGTGTTCAAGTACTTCGGAACGGTATGGGACTGGGACACGAGTGAATTCTAGGCGACTCAAAGCCCGTTTCTCTACAGCTGCTGGCTCACTTTAGGAACGGCTGCAGGGATTGCTTCGTTGCTGCAGAGTGAGGGCTTTTCGTTAACGCGCTCACAGTTGCTGAAGCAGTATTCCCTGCCCCTTCTTCTGTGCTTGTTCATTTCAATGGGTACATTGCTCGTCGGGGTCTTCACCGTAGTGCTGAGTATGTGGAGTGGGTGTACGGACCGTGGTTCGTTGGCGGTGATTTCTTCCTTTTTCCAGGTAGCCCATCTCCGCCCTCTTCAGTGTAGTGTGTGTCCTTAATCGTGATTGTCTCTCTCTACTCTTCAGTTCTCCGCTTCTGCTCGAGTACGCATTCGATTTCTCGTTGACTGTAGAGAACGGTGGAATGGCCAAAGCCAAGGAGTGATTCGTGTTTTCTTCCAAACACAACACAGGTCTAAATCAGCGTCCACGTCGTCGTCGTCGTCATCTCCGTCCTCGTCTCTCTCGTCCTCCTCCAGCACCAGCTCGGGAGCCGCATTCACCATACTGTTCATAATACTGATGGAAGCGGCATAGCTTTGGGCAGTGGATGTGTCCGTGACTTGTTCCTTCGCCGTCACTGTGTCGCGGAGGACCCACGCACCGTTGCTGAACTCGAGACCGTATGTTGTCCGAGACACCTTCCCCGACTACACGTGAACCCAAACGAAAGAAGCGACGGGCTTCGTCAGAGTCGTAATGGCACACACGTGGGAAAGACTAACACATACTGTACACACGTTCTACGTCTGAGTATCGAAGACGATAGGTCACGTGCAAAAGCGATAGAATCGGCTGTGACGTCAATTCCGTTGGACAACACAGAATGAGACCCGAGTACCCCGAATTGGTTGCCAGTGAATGAAAGCAAATGCCCTCACCTCGATCTCGCACAATCCTCCTGATGAGGGAGTGTTGCGCATAGGACTCCAACTCGTTTCCGTTCTCCGTTTTCATCAGGGATGAAATCGAATCAACACAGAGAACTCTGTATTCTATTCGTCATGCCCCAAATCAAAGACTACCTTGACCTGCTCCCTCTGGAGCCACCATCCAATTCGGGTCCTATGGGTTACCCTATTCATCCATTTCAAACGGAGAAAGGAGATAGGAAGTGCAATGGGACTTCGGGAAGAAAGGAAGACATTGCGCACTTTGTGTTGTCCTATCTGTTGAATGCAAAGAGCAAGTGTACGAGGACGGTTGTGTATAGAGAGACAGGTCGTGTCGATTTCTCGTCCAACTAGTCGTAATTGCTGTGCCCAACGAAATACGCCGTCCACAAAGGACTGCAAGAAGCTCATCGCGACATCCCTATCTGCGATGCTGTACTCGATGGAGCACGCGAAGGGGCAGTCTTCGCGCTCGATGTTCAGCGACTCGACGAGTTCATTCATCTTTTCTAAGGCAGTGTGTCCAGTGACTTTTCGACGCCAGATGGTTGATGATCATGGGGAGGCCGATCACTTGTCGTTGACATGTCCATTTCCGATTCACTCCCAGATTATTCTTGCTCGAACAAATATGAAATTCTCCCGTTTCATCCTCTTTTTCCTCCTCTTTGTGTTCTGCCTGTCCGCTGTGCATATCCTTAGTGCAGGGGCGTATTCGCCCGGGTCTTTGCGCTTTCTTAACATCCACCCGTGTACGCCCAGGACGCCGACGCTGAAGTCGAGCCCGCTGCCGAGTCGGACGACATCGACGATATCCTCGAAGCCAACGTGGATGAGCCCGAGGAGGCTGACGACGACGTGTCTTACGAAGGTGAGGAGGAGTCTCCCATCATCATGAAGTCGCTGAAGTTCCCCGTGCACCCCCTGACTGACATCCCCGAGCCCTCGTCCGATATCGAAGTGACCTACAAGTTCCTCCAGGGTACGGTGGTGTGAAGAGAGCGGTCATGGCGTAGAGGACTTCCCCGTCGCTGAGCCCATTCGCGTGATTGTCAACCTGAAGAACAACGGCGTGACTGTGTACAACGTGACCAACTGCATGGGATCGCTGAACGACGTGAACGACTTCTCCGTCTACCACCAGAACGTGCGCCGTGATTGTGCGTGCTGACGTGTAGTTCACGGAGCGCAACTTCAACAGCACCCTGTACCCTGGCTACGAGATGAACTTCCTGTACGTGTTCGGCATCTACAACTTCATGGACCCTGCCGAGTACCAGCTGGCTCTGACGGTGTTCTACGAGACGGATTCGGACTACTACGCCTCCACGTTCCTGAACGAGACCATCGAGGTGGTCGACAACAGCAGCGTGTGGGACATCAGAATGTAGGGGTGCGGAGAGAGCTGAATGGTTAGGATTTCCATCGTGGCGATGATGATCGTGTTGGCTGTGTTCATCTACCAGTACTTCTTCCAGACTCCGAAGAAGGTGAAGAAGGGACCTGTCGCGAAGGACGAGTTCCTCCCCAAGGACAAGAAGAAGAACTAAGTGTTGGTTATATTGTTACATGGTTTGTTTGTTGTGATGTGCGAAGCGTCTCGAACAGTCTGAGCATCCAGAAACACCTCGAACAATCTGAGCATGCTAAACATCTCGAGAAAACTGAACAAACAGTCGAAACCTTTGAATTGCCAAAGTCAAATTTCACCTTTTTCTTGTTGTTGTCGATGCCGATGTACTCCTTTCTACACCTCACGAGGAACGCGCGCGATTACCTCTGCTTCGAGCAGCTGCTTCCGTAGTACATCTCATCCAGCACAACGATGCACAGTAAACTAACAAAAACAATCATGATGATGTAAAAGTCGCCTGGCGGTGGGAACTTGTTGTAGATCAGCGAGTACGTCAACGCGAGGCGCTTGCCCGCGCGGCACATTTGCTTCTGCAATAAAACCTGGATGTACTCGATCTGCTCGTCCGTGAGAATGTTCATGTAATTCACCGACTACGCGTCACTTCCCTTCTGCTGTATGCACCTTGTAGATCTCAATGCCGACCTTGTACGCCTCTTCGGACCACGCTTGCGGATTGAACTCAAATCCGGACAGCGTCATGCTACTCTTCACCCATCCACTGCAACACGCACTCCTCACACATCTTGCCGATGTCCATCGCCCGATTCACGATCTCGTCGGAAATCTCATCATCCTGGCTATGAGTTGGAACAGAAAGCAGATACGAAGGGGAGAACGGGAACGTCGCTGAAGTTGCCAAACACTTGATCCGTTAGAAAATGAAGTGATTTGGTCACCGTGTTGTTTCCCTCCTTGATCTGCACCATGAACTCGCCTCCGTCTACGATCAAATTAGCGACGCAAGCGTACTCTGGTCTCCGTCCGGAAACTGCTTGTCAAAGTAGTTGATGTTGTGGAGAGGCTGATGAATGTCGCCAATCAGGTGAATCAGGAAACGCAGAGTGACGGACTATACGTCAAACAACAGTAACACTAGAGACAGCTTCGTCGCTGACGTCGTTTTGATCTATGCTCTTCATCAGCTTGTTCAGCTGGATGATAACGTTGTCACTTCCCTCCGGGTTCTTGACATCCGTTCCATCCTTTGGGTTAGGAAATGGATAAAGAGAAACAGCGGAATACGCCGTCTGAATGAAGTGCCACGGAGTCGTCTCTTTGTACTCATCCGTCTTCTTGACGATGTCCGCCCAGCACGACTATCCCATAAGTGGCAAACGAAGCGTTGTACAGACTCCAAATACTCCTTCGTCACCTATTCATCATTCCAACCTCTCCATTCATCACGTTATTCACGTTCTGCAAGTTCTCCACCGTGGACTTCACCTTATCCTAGCCATCAGACGGAAATGAACAGGGCGGACAAAACTGAGCTTGTATGCGTTGGTTTCTGCAAGTTGTGCGATGACTGCATGCTCTATGTCTACGGAGGTAAGTGCGGACGAGGAGACCCCAACTGTGCCAAGCAAGCGCGTAACACACAAGAAACAACGAGACAACAATGCACATTCCAGTGCGACGGCAGTGACCCGGAATGCTACACGGAGAAGAGGAATTGTGTTGATGTTTGTAATTACGGTATAGGGGATGGACAAGTCATGTAATGAATGAGGAAATAGGAAAGCGACAAAGGGAGAGGATTGTGAGGGATTCGCGTCATTGCGATCTGGCGCTTTTCGAATCGGTTGTGTATATTCAGTAGAGTTCGTTTCGCCAATGACTGACGATTGCAAGGAATGACCCGGAATGGGAGAAGCCGCATGAAACATAGATAAGCCAACACCCACATGTAAACAAACAAGAAACAACGGACGAAGATGACATTCAATCCTCCTTCGCGAGGAAAGCGGATGCGATGCATCCCTTATTCCAATCCCAACCCTAAAACAATCGTAACAACGAGAACAAACATGAAACGGAGTACAGCCCGAGAGTGTCCCAATTGCAGTTCGAGAAGACCGTAGAATGGAATCCAGAAGGCGGGGCGATTTTTCAGTTCCACGTTCTTCTTTTCGCTATCAAGAAAAGAAACCCAAAGATTGGTTCTTTGCTCTTTTTCATCGAACATTGAAGATTTACGCAAAGGTACGACGCGACGGGAGAAGTGCTGATGTCTAGTATGCAACAGTGGGTGAGCAAAAGATCCTTCTCCGTTCTCTCTAACCTGACGCGTGCCTTTTGGAATGTGATGACCTACGGCAATTCTGGAAGTATTCCCATGAAGACGCTGTGGAAGAACAAAACCGAGCTGCACGACATGGGGAGGATGCAGACCTTGTGCAACGCAACCACTCCGAAGCCGTACGTGAAGGATTGGAGCATCACAGTGAAGAAGGTGAAGAGCCAGAACAATCAGTGGAAGAAGATGATCGAGGAGAACCAGGAAGCGGTCGGAAGAAGCGCGGGTCGTCGCGGAAGGAGAAGAGTGAGTCAGTGGAACCGTCTGTAAGTTGTTTTATTCCAGTTACTGGATCTGTTAAAATAACTTGTGTTTGTTTCCAACACGCGCGCCGATAGAGTACATGTTAAAACACTTCGTCGCCACCTTGCAGCTTATACAGTTCAACGACGTGCATCGCCTCCTTCCGCACTTGGACATTCCACGTCTTTTCCTTGAGATGCTCGATGGCTGAGGAAATCACTTTCCAACTCTTCTTCCGATTCCCCTCTTGGTAGAGAATCAAATGCGCAAATTCGTCGTTATCCCACAGCTTGAGGGCCCTCTCTGCCACCTACGCGTGAATCATCGTCTCCACTCCTACCAAAACAGTGCCGTTCTCGATGCAACGCCGTAGATGAACGAGCAACGTGCTCAACACGGGAGAAATGCTGGGGCCGCTCACCGAGGAGACGATCTTCTCCACCTCATCCAGAACCGTGATCTCGCACTGCGAACTGTATTTGGGCCAATAGCGCACAATACCCTGAATCACCTAAATCATCACCCAGACGAGAATCGCGTACGGGAACACACAGTGACGCTTCTCGCGTCACAAAAAGCAGCACGCACCGCGACAACGTGCTGGAATACTCCATAAGTCCGTTCAGCTTGTGCAGCGGGAGAATGCAATGCTTCAAGAAATGCACGTGCTCCTCCTTGATCGGCAGGGTGAAACCACACACGATCGAGTTGTACACGGTCAGAATCTCGTCCACGCCACAAACGCGGTCGTTCAGCGAAATCACATTGCTGAGGATTTCCGCGAACACTTTCCGTATCAGCGGCCTTCTCCGCGGAAGCCGACCATACAGGTAGTGCACCACCAGGCGCACCATCGCTCGCTCGCGCACATCTTGCGATAGGAACAGGTAGAGGTACTGCCTGAGGAACCGGTCGCTGATATTCTGTCGAATGCAGTCGATGCGGATGTGCGGGCACGTGATGAGCTTCATGAAGAATTCGTGCACGAGCTCGAGATAGTCCCACTCCGGGTCCAGAAAGGGCACCTCGATGTCGAGCGCGTTGTACTCGAGCTTGTCCGGGAAGGGGAGAGGACGAAACAGAATGTGGCCGATCATTCGAAGGCAGTCTTCCAATGCTTCAGAAAAATTGAAAATGTCCCCGTCGCTCGACCCACAGATCGCGATGAGCTCCTGGATGGTGTCGTAGCGAATACGGATCTCTCGGTTGTAGCGCTCGTCCTTCAGATCGAACTGCGTGCAGCAGATGCGGATCTTCCTCCAGAGGAGCGCTCTCACCTGATAGTCAGGCACCATGTTCAGCTGAGGCAGATCCAAGAACACGAGGTCATCCGGCACTTCTCCCGTAAAGAGTCCCACTACTCCTCATCGCGAAATCCGGAGAGTACCCTGAATTGTTTCGGGAAGGGAGAACCGCAGAAAGAAGCTCATCCAATCCTCTCGGATCAGGATGCTATCGAAGTAGATCTCCTCCTCGATCACGCCGCCACCACTCTCGCTGTTCTAGCCATCAGAGGACGCGAGCGAGACTACGTCCACACGAATGAGAACTCCGTACTTCTTCAGCAACTGCTCTTGAAGCGTCGAAAAGGTCGCCTTCTACAGGGAATGGGACAGAGAAACACGGTACAACGAGCTCCAGTTCAATATCAATGTCAATCTCGCTCGTAACACTCGTGAATGAAGCGCGACCTTCGCGAATGACCTACACTCGTGTTAGCAGCTCACACTTCGCGGGTCAGATTGAAAACTAATGAAACTCATTTATGAGCAGCCACGGCGGCGCATCAATATCGCACGTCCTTTGCCATCATTCCCACACAGAAACAAATCAGGCACCTACACAACTACACTCCACTAATGCTTTCGATTCCTTCTCGAAAATGTACACAAAGCCCTCTTTCTTTTTTGACTTCCTTGCACTGCCAATCCGGCCATAACGACTCATTTTCCTCTCTATTACACGTAGAACACTGAAACAGAGAGAATGAAATCACTAGGTCGCAGAAATCGGCTCGAGAGGATAAGAAAATGAAGATGCTTGTGATACAGATAATAACCGCGACAAGGGAATCTCATTCCGTTTCTCCAAAACAAGAGTGACGAACAAACGCAAACGAACCCCAAACATTAATAGAAGAAACCAATGACCTTGCCACCCACGTGCTTGCGTCTCGCCTCCTCGTGATCCATGATACCCTCAGAGGTGGTCAGCACGATGTGACCGAACTGACGGCAGGGAAGCAGGTTGCGAGTCCACATCTCGATCTCGTCCACCTTGATATCGAAGCGCGGAGAGATGCAACCGCACTTGTTCAGACGACCAATGAGATCAACCACGACCTTGCCGGAACGGTGATCGTCGATCACGGTGATATCACCAATGTAACCTATTCGTTAGCGACTCACAGGATCACGTACCCTTCTTCTGCATGCACTGGAGGAACTTCAGGAGCACCTTCGAGCAGGGACGGACCAAGACCTGTCTCTTACCGCGCTTTTCAGCGTTCGTAATGGTCTTGAGAGCGTTAGCAAGAATGTTCATCAACATGGCGAAAGGACGGTTCGGGGAAGGAAATGAATGGCGTCGAGGAAACGGAATCGAGGAGCCGTTAAGCCTGAATTCAATACAGGAATCACGTTGTCGGATCGATGAATCGTCGAGGGTCGGGTTTGGCGATTCTGCCTGCAATTATCAGAATGGGTTGTGCAACAATCCACCACTTCATTCCGTGAGTTGGAGAAGCGCGTTTCATCCCATCATGTGTCTGAGGGTGAAAGGGGGTAAACGAGACTTGTTTCTATGCTTGTTGAATCACACGCGTGCTTGTTTTGGGAGTGAGGACTGATTGTAATCATCACTCATGGAACCAGTTCAGTTCCTCTTTCACACGTGTGCATTGTGTTGTGAAGGAGGAACTAACGATTCCTTGTATCCACTCTGATTATGATTCCTTCGTCCATAGCCAAGGAGATAACACGCCGATTCTCTCCTTCATTAACCCCTTTCTGTTTCGAATGAGATAAGAAGTGCCTTTCTGGGGAGGGACTATGGGAGTTTCAGCACGAACGCGTACAACACTCACTTCGTCTATTTCTGGTTTTTATCAATTATTACAATCCTACAACTATTTATTCACATAGTTGATATCGTCACCCCTTCCACATCACAACAGTACCACTCTTGTTGTCATAGGAGCACCTTCGTAATCACATGTCGATCTGCAGCATACCCAATCATGGATACCGAGGCTCATTTTGCCACCACATCTGTAACACAACAGGCATAATGACTGACTTTCAGTCGAATTACATGCGCATCACATACCCTTATCGACAGGTACATATCACAATCACATTATCTATGTTCTATCAACGTCCTGACGGCGTAGTATGGTGACTAATACATCCTATGTGAAAAGCGACAGCTATGGGGTATAGTTTTGATCTACCAGTAGATACGTCTTAAATGAGTGCTTATAGTGTTGACAATACAGTCTATGCGATCGGAGGACTCCAATGAATAAGGGTCACTCAATACTAGCCAAAACACGTAGTGCATTCCTTCTGTTCACACCATTCTCCATGCTATTCTGCATCCATAGTGGCAAAAGGCCGTTGACTCAGATGATTGATCACTCTCAATATCTGTCCTAAACAGTGGCACAGGCACTCTTTACACCCCATTCCAAAGAACACAGGAGTAATAACGATGCGGAATAGCCATCGGGAAGCGCTTCAGCCTCGTTTTCTCACCATCTATGCTATTTGCAAGAGCGCTTCCTTTCCTATTGTAAAGGTAATGGACACCTCATTTGCACAGGTTAGGCAGAAGGAGCGAATAGCCTATGAGACGATGTGGGGGTCATCCAGCAGCACTACTACTATCCCTATCATAACAAACTATCTGAGTAGTTATGGCTCATTGGGGTAGAGACTGTGAAAGTGGTGGGTGTGATTAGCAATTGCACACATGCCTTCCATCCTTTGGTGGTGGTATTAGCTTGGTGTCTAAAGTAGATTGCAACTAGTGAATGGAGTGAACTCGGCCTTCAAACAATGGAATAGAAACCAACTATAGATTGACGTTTCCCGAAATAGGGTCAATTTGGGTTGAGCGGCGTGCTCCTCATTTGTAGATTATTGGTGCGTGTAATGACAGTTGTTTGTTTTACACTGGTTTCGCGG
>ERZ1106948.678-NODE-678-length-13743-cov-3.006502_pt1 | contig 13743 bp, 14 predicted proteins | sample MGYA00403673_ERZ1106948 | MGnify/ENA primary metagenome ERZ1106948 (study PRJEB35170, sample SAMEA104062409) | human gut metagenome | biome: human gut; feature: human-associated habitat; material: faeces | place: Denmark | collected 2012-05-07 ...
CTGGCCGAGCCTGGAGAACCTGGTCGCCGCCGCCAAGGCCGTGCGCGCCAAGCTCGACAAGTAGCGGAAATCACCGAGCTCCCTCTGGATGAGGGAGCTCGGGTTTATGTAAGGAAATCAGCATGCATTCCCCGATGTTCACCCTTGAGGTCTTTCCCCCGAAGCGCAACGCGCCTGTCGGCACCATCTACGACACCCTCGACGGACTCGAAGGGCTGAACCCCGACTTCATCTCCGTGACCTACGGTCACGGCACCCATTCCGACCGCACCGCCACCGCGCGCATCGCCCACACGATCAGCAAGGAATACGGCATCCCTGCAGTCGCCCACCTGACCGCGCTCTACTCCGACAAGGCCAAGATCGATGAGGCTCTCGACATGTTCGAGGAAGCCGGCGTGAGCGCCGTGCTCGCGCTGCGCGGCGACTACATCGACGGCGAGCAGCTGGTCGGCGAGTTCAACCACGCCAGCGACCTCGTGTCATACATCCGCTCCGTGAAGCCGGACTTCAAGGTGTTTGGTGCTTGCTACCCGGAAGGCCACTATCAGGCTGACTCGCTGGACCAGGACATCGAAAACCTCAAAATCAAGGTTGATGCCGGCGTCACTCACCTGATTTCCCAGCTCTTCTACGACAATGAGGACTTCTACCGCTTCCTCGACAAGGCGCGCGCCGCCGGCATCACCGTGCCGATCGAGGCGGGCATCATGCCGGTGCGTGGAGCCAAGTCCGTGCGTCGCATGGCCGAGCGCAACGCCTCGCGCATCCCGGACAGGCTCAACACCCTGCTGAACAAGTGGGGGGACGACATCCAGTCCCTGCGTGCCGCCGGCATCCTCTACGCTTCCGAGCAGATCGCCGACCTCGTGGCCCACGACGTGGACGGCGTCCACCTGTATTCGATGAACCACCCCGCCACCACGCGCCGTATCTGGCGCAATGCGGAACCGTTGTTCCGCGGTACGCAAGGTTGACGCATATCGCGGCGCGGCGCATCTCAATGCGTCGCGCCGCACGTTAATCTGCTGGCGAAACCCAGAGTTCTCCCAGCGGCCGATGGGTATCATGAACGTGCAAGCCAACCAAAGCGATGGAAGGGAGTCCGTTATGTGCACTGGTGTCCGTTTCTCCGATGATGAGGGCAACACCTATTTCGGCCGTAATCTCGACTGGAGTTTCTCATATGGGGAGACCATCCTGGTTACTCCGCGCGGCTACCACTATGACACGGTGTTTGGTGCGGGCGGCAAGGCGAAGCCGAACGCGGTGATCGGCGTGGGTGTGGTCATGGCCGATAGGCCGATGTATTTCGACTGCGCCAATGAACATGGTCTGGCCATCGCCGGCTTGAATTTCCCCGGCTACGCCTCGTTCGTCCACGAACCGGTCGAAGGCACGGAAAACGTCGCCACGTTCGAATTTCCGCTGTGGGTGGCGCGTAATTTCGACTCCGTCGACGAGGTCGAGGAGGCGCTCAGGAACGTGACGCTCGTCTCCCAGATCGTGCCGGGACAGCAGGAGTCTCTGCTGCACTGGTTCATCGGCGACGGCAAGCGCAGCATCGTCGTCGAGCAGATGGCCGATGGCATGCACGTGCATCATGATGACGTCGATGTGCTGACCAATCAGCCGACGTTCGACTTCCATATGGAAAACCTGCGCAACTACATGTGCGTCAGCAACGAGATGGCCGAACCGACTTCATGGGGCAAGGCCTCCTTGACCGCCTGGGGTGCGGGTGTGGGCATGCATGGCATCCCGGGCGACGTGAGTTCCCCGTCGCGCTTCGTTCGTGTGGCCTACACCAACGCGCATTACCCGCAGCAGAACGATGAAGCCGCCAATGTGTCGCGCCTGTTCCACACCCTCGGCTCCGTGCAGATGGTGGACGGCATGGCGAAGATGGGCGACGGCCAGTTCGAACGCACGCTGTTCACCAGCGGATATTCGTCCAAGACCAACACCTATTACATGAACACCTATGATGACCCCGCCATCCGTTCCTACGCCATGGCCGATTACGATATGGATTCCTCGGAGCTCATCAGCGTCGCCCGATGACTCCTTCCCGGCTCATGCCCCATTCGGAGGGCATGAGCGTATATAGTGGAATCTTATGGAATCGTCGATCTTCAAACCCAGCTCCATGGACCTCATCAGGGCAGGTCTGCAAGACCTCGACAAGGCCCGCGCCTTGTTCGACCAGCTCAAGGCGGACGACATTCCCGATGAGCGATGCGCCGAACTGCTGAGCGCACTGGCCCACGCCTGCGACCCCGATATGGCATTGAGCAATTTCGTGGATATCGTCAACGCGATGCAATCCAGCCAGCGCGATCTGGAACACGTCATCCCCGACAACGACGCCCTGAAGCGTCTGGTCACGGTGCTCGGCGTCTCCGACGCGATGGGCAAGTTCATGCGCTTCAAGCCGCAGCTTGTGGAGGCGGCAGCAGTCGACAACTGCAACAGCCATCTGTTCAATCACGCGCAACGCCGTGCACGTCTGCTCAAGGCGGTCGGCGCGGACCCGGACGAACCGGCCATGCCCGTCGCCTCCAAGGATCTGGCCGAAGCGGCCACGGCCCTGCGTTCCAGCTACCGGAACCAACTGGCCGCCATCATCGCCCAGGATGCCGTGGCGGACGACCCGACCTCCATCCAACCGACCATCAGCCGCGAACTGTCCGACCTCGCGGACGCGGCGCTCGAAGGCGCGCTGGCCATCGCCCGCCACGAAACCGAGGGCAGCGAGCACGTGCGCTTCACCATCATCGGCATGGGCAAACTCGGCGCACAGGAACTGAACTACGTCTCCGACGTGGACCTCATCTACGTGGTCGAACCGGCCGACAAGGATGTGGACCATCAGACGCTGATTCGCGTGGGCACCAAGATGGGCACCATGTTACAGCGCGTCTGCCAGTCCGCCATCATGGGCGTGGCCGAGCAGCCGCTGTGGCAGATCGACGGCGGCCTGCGCCCGGAAGGCAAGGACGGCGCGCTGGTGCGCGTGCTCTCCTCGCACAAGAACTATTACGAGCAGTGGGCCGAGAATTGGGAGTTCCAAGCGCTGCTCAAGGCCCGCCCGGTGGCCGGCGACCCCGACCTCGGTCAGGCCTACATGGACATGACCCGGCCGTTCGTGTGGAGCGCATCCAAGCGCAAGAACTTCGTCTACGACTGCCAGAAAATGCGCAAGCGCGTGGAGGATTTGATTCCCGCGCCCCTGAAGGACCGCGAGATTAAGCTCGGCCGCGGCGGTCTGCGCGATGTGGAATTCACCGTGCAGATGCTCCAGCTCGTACACGGCCGCACCGACGAATCGCTGCGCACCAGCAACACGCTCGACTCGCTGCAGCGCCTGTCCGAAGGCGGCTATGTCTCGCGCAAGCAGGCCGTGCGCATGTCCCAGGACTACCGCTTCGAGCGCGTGATGGAACATCGCCAGCAGATCTGGTCCCTGAAGCGCACGCACCTGTTCCCGGACCTCGGCCGGGCCTCGCCTGCACCCGGAAGAACTCGTCGACAAGTACGACGACACCCGCCGCGAAGTACGCCACCTGCACCTCGACATCTACTATCGCCCGATGCTGCCGGTCAACGCCCAGATGGAGAACGACCAGATCGTCCTGAGCGTCGAGGCAGCACAGGAACGATTCGAATCCATCGGTTTCGGCGACCCGGACGCCGCCATCCGCCACGTGCAGGCGCTCACCGCCGGCGTGGGGCGCGCGGCCAAAATCAACCGCATCATTCTGCCCGCCGTCTTGCAGTGGCTGGGCGAGGGCCAGAACCCGGACATGGGCCTGCTCAACTGGCGCAAACTGGAGGAGAACTTCGGCACCGAATCCGGCTACCTCGGCTTCCTGCGCGACTCCACCTCCGCCGCCCAGCGCCTGTGCCACATCCTGTCCAACTCACGATTCCTGGGCGACGCGCTCAACAAGTCGGTCGAATCGATCAGCTGGCTTGGCGACGACGACAATCTGCAGGCCCGCACGCGCGAGGCCTTGGACGTGCAGACCGGCTCGGCGCTGGAACGTTTCGGCTCGAACATCAACGAGTTCGCCACCTCCATGCGCGCCATGCGCCGCCACGAAATCGAACGCATCGGCCTGTCTTGGATGAGCGGTGTGATCAGCGACTCCGACAGTCTCAAGGCCATGACCGACGTGTATGACGCGATCATCGATGCCTCCCTGACCTGGGCCGTGCGCCACCAGATCGCCGAGTTCGGCGTCGAAACCGCGCCGGCCGGCATCACCGTCATCGCCATGGGCCGTTACGGCGGGCGCGAAGTGAACTTCAGCTCCGATGCGGATGCCATTCTCATCTACCGTCCGGCCGACGATGCCGACGACGGCCAAGCCAACGCCTTCGCCAAGAAGGTCGTGGAAGACCTGCGCAACATCCTGCAAGGACCGACGACGCTGGAACCCAAGATCGAACTCGACCTGGACCTGCGCCCGGAAGGCAAGAACGGCCCGCTCGTGCGCTCCTATGCCTCCTGCGAGGAATACTACGAATCCTGGGCTTCGACCTGGGAGCGCCAGGCGCTGCTGCGCGCCCGGTACGCGGCCGGCGACGCTGAACTGGCGCGGGACTTCCTGATCAACATCGCCGACCCGCTGCGCTACCCGACCACGGAACTGACTGAAGCAGAATTGCAGAACATCCGCAAGCTCAAGGCCCGCATGGAAGCCGAGCGTCTGCCGCGCGGCGTGCGCCGTGAACGGCATCTGAAGCTCGGCAAGGGCGGCTTGTCTGACGTGGAATGGACCGTGCAACTCATGCAGCTCCAGCACGCCGGCGATATCAAAGATCTGCGCGTCAACGGCACGCTGGAGGCATTGGACGTGCTGGAAGCCAAGAAGCTCATCAGCGCTATCGACGCGATTCAGCTGCGCAAGGCATGGACGTTGTGCACCGCGGCCCGCAACGGCAGCTATCTGTGGAGCGGGCGCGCCAACCAGGCCGATATTCTGCCTGATGACATCTATTCGCTGGGCGGCATCGCCGTCTACCTCGGCTACGGCGCCCACCGCGGCCAGCATTTCGAGAACGACCTGCTGGCCGTGATGCGCAAATGCCGTGACGTATGCCAGCGCTTGTTCTATGGGAAGACCGAAGGCGAGGCGGCTGCGGCAACCACCGCCACGGCCTCCGCCGCAACGCAGCAGCCGCAAACCGCCCCTCGCCCGCGTATGCACGTGATCGCACCGCGACTGGAACGAAATCGACGCCGCGCGCAGCGATAAGGCAGCATATTCGTTGGATTTTCAGGTGGACACTCGGTGAATGCGGCTGTCCGAAAAATGGCGTAAGTTAGATTAGGTCACGCAAGGGTGGCCACCTGAAAACCACGAGCGAAAAGGTGAGCCTTGTCTGAAGAAACGCCAATGGTCGGCAAAAGCGTCGTAACGCTGGACGGCCTGTCTACAAACCAGATTCTCGACCTGCTGCATAAGGCCGAATACATCGATTCCCACCGCAAAGAGATTGCCCATACCTGCGATGGGCGAGTGCTGGCCACGCTGTTCTACGAGCCCTCCACCCGTACGCGCCTGAGCTTTGAGACCGCAATGCTACGTCTCGGCGGCAAGGTCATCGGATTCGCCGGCGCGCAGCTGGCCTCCGTGACCAAGGGCGAATCCATCGCCGACACGTTGAAGACCGTGTCCAACTACGTGGACGTGGTCGCCATCCGTCACCCGAAGGAGGGTGCCGCGCTGGTGGCCTCCCGCGCCGCATCCGTGCCGGTAATCAACGCCGGCGACGGCGGCCACATGCACCCCACGCAGACGCTGGCCGACCTGGCCACGCTGCAGTCGCGCTTCGGCCGCATCACCGACCTGACCGTGGGACTGTGCGGCGATTTGACCTTCGGCCGCACCGTGCACTCCCTGATCGAGACCCTGTGCCGCTTCGGCAACGTGCGCTTCGTGCTCATCAGCCCGGACGAGCTCAAGACCCCGCAGTACGTGATCGACCGCATCAACGCCACCGACAGCTGCTCCTACGTGGAAGTGCGCGACCTGGCCTCCGTGATCGGCGACCTCGACGTGCTGTACATGACCCGCGTACAGAAGGAACGCTTCTTCAACGAAGACGACTACCTGCGCCTGCGCGACACCTACATTCTCGACGAAGAGAAGCTGCAGCTCGCCAAGCCGTCCATGGCCGTGCTTCACCCGCTGCCGCGCGTCAACGAAATCGCCGTGGACGTGGACGACGACCCGCGTGCCGCCTACTTCGAACAGGTCAAGAACGGCATGCTCGTGCGCATGGCCCTCGAAAGCACCGTGGTGGGCGACGAACTGCCCGGATACGAACCGCTCAACCCCAAGGAGGTTCAGGCCTGATGGAAGTCACCAGCATTCAGAACGGCATCATTATCGACCATGTGCCGGCCGGAACCTCGCTGAAGGTTCTCGAATACCTGAAAATCGACCCGGCCAAAACCAAGCTTGCGCTCATCATGAACGCCGACTCCAAGCGTTACGGCTCCAAGGACATCATCAAAATCGAAGATGACAAGGACATCGACCTCGACGTGCTCGGCTTCGTGGCCCGCCAAGCCACCGTGGACGTGGTGCGCGGCGGCAAGATCGTCGAAAAGAAGCAGCCGAACCTGCCCGAGCACATCGTCGGCGTGATTTCCTGCGTGAACCCGCGCTGCGTGACCACCGCCGAGCCCGGCATCAAGCAGATGTTCCACCTCGTGCACTCCGAGCGGCTCGAATACCGCTGCGACTACTGCGACGAGGAAGCCAAACTGTGAGCATCACCCTACGCAACATCAAGGTCTGGAACACCGGCGAGGTCATCGACCTCGTGGTGCCCGGGACCGCTGCCGCCTACTTCGCCGACACCTCCGCCGTGGCTGACGGCGCCGACATCGACGCCACCGGCCTGACCGTGGCCCCCGGTTTCGAAGACCCACACGTCCACTTCCGCGATCCCGGCCAGACCTACAAGGAATCGATGGTCTCCGGCTGCCGTGCGTCCGCATCCGGCGGATACACGAACGTGCTCATCATGCCGAACACGTTGCCGGCACTGGATGGGCAGACCGTGTCTGGCCCGGAAGCGACCGGTGCAAAAGAGGTTCTGGATGCCGGCTTCGACAACGTCATCGACTTCCTGCAGCAGTACGATACTGCGCATGACGTTCAATTGCCGGTTCGTTACGATCTGTGCGTGTGCGCGTCCAAGGATCGCGCCGGTCATGAGGCAAGCGACGTTGCCGATTGGCTCAAGTACGTGCCCGGATTCGAGGACGACGCCAAGACGCCGGCCATGCTCACGCACCCCATCACCGCAATCAGCGACGACGGTTCCGCTGTGACGCCGGAGATCCTGGACCAGGTGCTGGAGAACGTCAAGGCCTCCGACCTGTACCTGATCGAGCATTGCGAGCATCACGATACAGGTGCCGTGAACGAAGGCCCCGTTTCCCGCGAGCTTGGCGTGCCCGGCATTCCGGAAGACACCGAGCTCAAGATCGTGGCCCGCGATATCGAAGCGGCCCGCCGCACCGGTGTCCACGTGCACTTCCAGCATGTGAGCACTGCCATCTCGTTCGAGGCGATTCGCAGGGCCAAGGCCGAAGGACTGCCGATTACCTGCGAGACCGCGCCGCACTATCTGGCGTTGAGCGACGAGGCGCTGCTCAAGTACGGCACGCTCGCCAAGATGAATCCGCCACTGCGCTCCGAAGCGGACCGCAAAGCCACCATCGCGGCCATCGCCGACGGCACCGTGGATCTGCTGGCCACCGACCATGCGCCGCACACGTTGGCAGAGAAGGAACTCGGCTTCCTTGAGGCGCCCAACGGCATCATCGGACTGGAATGCGCGTACGGCGTGTGCCACAAGGTGCTCGTCGACGGCGGCTTCATTTCCGATGAGCGTCTGATCGAGCTCATGTCCGTTGGACCTGCCGAACTCATGGGGCATGTGCCAACCGACGTAGCCGCGCTGGTCGAGGACTACGCCGAACCCGCGCCCACCGGGGATGATCCGGATGGCGTGATTGCGGGGGAGAGCGACGCTCAGCCGCAGCGTGAAGGCGTCAACCGACTGCTCGACTTGAGCCGCGTGGATGACGCCGACAATGTCGACCTCGTGGTGCTCAACGCCGCCGAGGAATGGACCGTGGACCCCGAACAGTTCCACTCCAAGGCTCGTAACACCCCGTTCGGCGGCTGGCAGGTCACCGGACGCCCCCTCGCCACAATCATCGGCTCCCAGCTGATGTTCAGCCGTCTGTAGATAACACAAGGAGCAGCATGGATCGCCTGATCGAAGCGATTGACAACACTCAGAACCCCAGCGTCGTGGGCCTTGACCCCACTGAGGCGCTGGTGCCGCCGCAGGTCGTGGCGAGCTTTGCCGACGAGGTGCGTGACTCGGTCGAATCCCCGGAGGAAGTCGAATCCGCGCAGCTGGCCGTCGCCTACTTCGAATACAACCGCACGATCATTGACGCCATCGCCGACATCGTGCCCGCCGTCAAACCGCAGATCGCCATGTACGAGGCGCTCGGCCCCGCCGGCGTGGACATCTACACGATGACCTGCGAATACGCGGCCCAGCAGGGCCTCTACGTGCTCGGCGACATCAAGCGTGGCGACATCGGCTCCACCGCAGCCGCCTACGCCCACCACCTGAACGGCGTGGGCGACTTCGACCCGTGGCATGAGGATGCGGTGACCGTCAACCCGTATCTCGGCACCGACGGCATCACCCCGTTCGTCGAGGCCGCCGCCGAAGCCGACAAGGACATCTTCGTGCTCGTGCGCACCTCCAACCCGTCCTCCAGCGAACTGCAGATGCTCGACCTGGCCGACGGCACGAAGGTCTACGAGCACGTGGCCGATCTTGTGGAAGGATGGGGCGCCGAGACCATCGGCAGCCACGGCTACTCCCGCGTGGGCGCGGTGGTCGGCGCCACCCACCCCGAGGAAGGCAAGGCGTTGCGTGAACGTATGCCGCACACGTTCTTCCTCGTGCCGGGCTACGGTGCGCAGGGCGGCACGGCCGCGGACGTGGCAGGCATGTTCGACAAGCAGGGCAGCGGCGCCATCGTCAACTCGTCGCGCGGCATTATCGGCGCATGGAAGAAGAGCGGCAAGTACTCCGAATCCATGACCGCCGACGAGGCGCTGGACCTTGTGGCGAGCAGCGCGCGCCAGGCGGCGCTCGACATGCGCGATAATCTGCGGGTTGCCGTATATAGGTAGGTAGATTGTCCGGCTGTGGGCTATACGTGAGTGTGGGCTGGAAACCGGAGCCGAGTGTGTTTAACTACCTCTCAGTCAACCTGCGGTTGACCGCTCCCCTGATAGGGGGAGCTTGATGTGCTGAATAGGAATGAAATGACAACTTTCACCCCCACCCATGATGTGGTTACGGAAGCGACTGCGGCCGGATTCTTCCCGCCGCGCCACAACGTCGAAATCACGCAGGTTACGGAACTGACCGACCGCGTGATGCGACTGACGTTCCGCGACCCGTTCATCGCCTCCCATGCCAAGCCCGCCCAGTTCGTCAACCTGTTCACGCACGACGACTTCATGCTCATGCCGCGTCCGTTCGGCGTCAGCGAAGTCGACGGCGACGAAGTCAGCGTGATCTTCGCCGTCGTGGGACACGGCACCGAACAGTTGGCAGGACTGCAGGCCGGCGACACCGTCGACGTGCTCGGCCCGCTCGGCCGCGGCTTCAACCTCAAGGAAGACGCCAACTACATTCTTGTCGGCGGCGGACTCGGCGTGCCCCCGCTAATCTACGCCGCGCAAAAGCTCGCCGAACACGACGCCTCCTTTGCCACCGCCATATTCGGTTACCGCAACGACCACTTCGCCGAGGAATACGTCTCCCGGTACGCGGACTGGTCGTGGAGCATCGACGACGCCGAAGGCAACGTGGTCGACCTGCTCAACAAACTGGAACAAGGCGACGACCTGAAGGCCTACGATCGCAAGCCGATCATTCTGTCCTGCGGACCGCTGCCTATGATGAAGGCCGTGGCCGACTGGGCCGCCGAACGCGGCATCCCCGCGCAGCTGAGCATGGAACAGCGCATGGGCTGCGGCTATGGCACCTGCGTGCTGTGCACCATCGACACCGTGGACGGCCGCCTCAAGGTCTGCTCCGACGGACCCGTGTTCACCCGCGAACAGCTCGGATGGGGGAAGTGACGATGAGCGCAAACAACCAGTCCGCGCAGGGCGGCGACAACCACATCAACCTGTACGAGCCCCACGTGTGGAAGCACCACACCAAGGTGGCCGGTCTGGAATGGAAGAATCCGGTCGGCACCGCCTCCGGCACCTTCCAGTACGCCGCCGTCCGCTGGTTCTACGACGTCAGCCAGCTCGGCGCCGTGTCGCAGAGGTTTACGGAGGCATGTTGAATGCAATCGGTCTGCAGAATCCCGGCATCGACCATTACTTGGCCGAGGACCTGCCCAAGCTCAAGGCCGCGGGCGCGTTCGTCATCTCCAATGTCGCCGGACATTGCGATGACGATTACGCGGCGGTCGTGGAAAAGCTCGCCGACTCCGACGCGGACATGCTGGAAATCAACGTCAGCTGCCCGAACGTTTCCGCCGGCGGCATGAGCGTGGGCACCGACCCGGTGGCCCTCGCCAATCTTATGGACCGGCTGCGCCCGATGACCGACAAGCCGATGATCGTCAAACTCACGCCGAACGTCACCGACATCACCGTGCCGGCGCGCGCGGCCGTGGAACATGGCGCCGACGCGTTGAGCATGATCAACACGCTCAAAGGCATGCGCATTAACATTCGCACCGGCAAGCCGATCATCGCCAACGTCACCGGCGGCGTATCCGGCCCGGCCGTGCTGCCGGTCGGCCTGGCAGCCGTCTATCGGGTGCGCACCGCACTGCCGGAGATTCCGATCATCGGCCTCGGCGGCATCGACAGCGGCGAGAAGGCGCTCGAATACCTGTACGCCGGCGCGAACGCCGTCGAAGTGGGTGCGGCCGCGCTCTTCGACCCGGTGGCCCCGCTGCGCGTCGCCCGCGAACTCGACGACCTGTTGGACAGCCGTCCCGAACTCGCTGCTAAACTGGCCGCAGGACAGACTTGGAGGTAAGGAACATCATGGCAGAAACACTCGCACATCGCTTCACTGAATTCCTGTTGGAATCCAACGCGCTGAAGTTCGGCGACTTCACGCTGAAGTCCGGCCGCAAGAGCCCGTACTTCATCAACGCCGGCGCCTTCGACGACGGCAAGAAGATCGCCGCGCTCGGCGCGTTCTACGCCGAAAAGATTAGCCAGGCCATCGTGCACAACACGATTCCCCGCAACATCGACACCGTGTTCGGCCCCGCCTACAAGGGCATTCCGCTGGCCGTGTCCACCGCGATCGCGCTGACCGCCGGCCACAACATGACCGTCGGATACACCTTCGACCGCAAGGAGAAGAAGGACCACGGCGACGGCGGCTGGATGGTTGGCACCCCGCTGACCGACGGCATGAAGGTGCTGCTCGTGGACGACGTGATGACCGCCGGCACCGCCGTGCGCGAAGTCATCCCCAAACTCAAGGCCGAGGCGAACGTCGAGGTCGTGGGTCTCGTGCTCTCCGTGGACCGCATGGAGAAGACCAAGGACTCCGACATGTCCGCCGTGAAGGCCGTGGAAGCCGAATTCGGCTTCCCGGTGCTCTCCATCGCCAACGTGCGCGAGATCTTCGACGCCGCCGCCAAGATGAAGAACCCCGACGGCACCCCGCTGCTCAGCCACGACATCCAGCAGCGCGCCGCCGCCTACCTTGAGGAATACGGCGCCTGATCGTCTTCAATCTAAAAACCAAAAGCGGGCTTGCGAGCCCGCTTTTTTTATTACGTTCCATGAACAGCAGCACCATATTAAGGCAAAAGCTTTGGCAAGGAGCGTGCTATGAACTGGTTAGTTGATATAGGGCTGTTTGCGCTCGTGGGGATATGCAGTTACTTCGGCATCGAGCATCATCTGGACAGCAAAGCGAACAAGTTGTCGCAAGGTAATGAAGAAGACCGCCGAGATGCTGATGCCCAAGTAGAAGCAGCATGAAAATGGCGGAATGACGTTGGGGTGACGCCGCTCATACTCGGGATATGACGGATGAACAGCCTCTTGAAACGGAGATAAATGTCTCCAGAAGGCCAAATCAGCTCCCTTGAAAGCGAGATAGGGTTCTAAACTCTGGGACCGACTCGCCTGTGATGAAAACCCGCTCGGCGTAGAATTACCGTAGGTTCGTTGCATTCGAACAAGGAAGGCCGCTATGGGGAACATCACCGACGATATTCGGCAACATTTCGACACTTTCGCCGAACTGCCGTTCACCGAGGCGGATAGCCTCGCTTTGTCCCAGTTGGCCTATGCTCGCATGCCGGATAACGTGCCGCGCTATCACGAGAATGCAGAGACCGCCGACGGCATGATCGCCACGGTTCCGATTCACGATTTGCTGCGTGCCGAATGCTATGACGACATGTTCGGCAAGGTGTGGTCGCCTTCGATGAATGTCGATCTGTTACGTGCGATGAGCGAGAGCCCACGTTGGAGGAACCTACGCGTGGGCGCATACGTGGACGAATTCGATGCTGCAACCACCAAGCAGTTCTCGGCCTGCGTGTTCGAACTGGGTAACGGCACGCTCTATGTGGCTTTTCGCGGTACCGACAGCTCAATCGTCGGGTGGAAAGAGGACTTCATGATGGCGTTCCGCCGCCCGGTCGCCTCGCAGGAGGCCGCCGCGCGTTATCTGACCGAGCTGGCTGGCCATTGGGCCGGGCCGATTATGGTCGGCGGCCATTCCAAAGGCGGCAATCTGGCGGTGTATGCGGCGGCCAATGTGCCTAGCGAGATTCAGGAACGTATCACGGTCGTATATTCGCACGATGGGCCTGGATTCGATGAGGCGTTCTTCGATGAGGACGGGTACGTACGCATTGCGTCGAAGATTCATAAATCGGTACCGGGCTCGTCGATCATCGGCATGCTGTTTGAGACTCGTGAGCATGTGGAAGACGGCTATACGGTGGTCAGCAGCGACGGTGCCAGCATCATGCAGCATTTCGCATTGCACTGGCAAGTCGATCATAGCCAATTCGTACAGGCTGATGGACTGACAAGTAGCGCGCAATACCTGGCACGCACGATCAACGGATGGATGGCAAAATACGACGACGAGCATCGCCGCAAGTTCATCGAAAACCTGTTTGCCATCTTCGAGGCTGGCGGATACGACACATTCGGCGACCTCACTTCGCATTTGACACAGTCACTGCCGATTATGCTCGCCGCGGCCCGCAACATTGATGTCGAAGATCGCGACGTGATGATTGAAGTGCTCAAAGGCTTCGCCGCGACAGCCGCCGCGTCGGTAATCTTGGCCAAGTAGTCGGAGGCCATCAAACTGGTTTTGCCAGTCAGTCTCAATAGCGCAAAAGCCGGCCCCTGAGATACTCAGGAGCCGGCCCTTACTTCCATTTCCCCAGCGGGGTTGGCTTAATCGCAGTATATCTCACTGCTGACCATGCCTGTTTTACTTACTCCTAATCAATGAGCTTGTAGCCGTGGTCGGAGACTACGGACTTGAGCTTGTCGAGATAGGTTTCGGCGGCCTTGGAGAGCTTGGAACGCTCGTTCGTGATCCAGCCGACCAACATCGTTTCGTCGGTGTCGAGCGGCACGGTGACGATCTTCTCGT
>ERZ1106948.680-NODE-680-length-13724-cov-31.877314_pt1 | contig 13724 bp, 23 predicted proteins | sample MGYA00403673_ERZ1106948 | MGnify/ENA primary metagenome ERZ1106948 (study PRJEB35170, sample SAMEA104062409) | human gut metagenome | biome: human gut; feature: human-associated habitat; material: faeces | place: Denmark | collected 2012-05-07 ...
AGAACAAGTTGGTGATCGAGGGTGAGAGGAAGGACGAGAAGAAGGACGACAAGTGTCATTTCGTGGAGCGTCACTTTGGTAGTTTCCATCGTGAAGTGTGTTTGCCTGGAAACGCTGAGATGGACAAGATCAGCGCTGCCTATGAGAATGGTGTGTTGAAGGTGAGCATTCCCAAGAAGACTGAACCGACTACTGCGAAGAAGTCGATTACTGTAAACTAACAGTATTCTATTCACTTCTGTTTGTTAACAACCCAAAGAGAAACTGAAACAAACACAGCAGATATCATAACATAGTACTCGTAAATAACCCTCGTTGACAACCTATTCCTTCTTCGGCACGCTTCTCGACTTCTTCACACTGACGTACAGAACCGCGTTACCGACGTGGAATCTCTCCTCCTTCGCCTTCTTCACAGCGTTCTCCGCAGCCTCGGGCTCGGCGAAGTCCACATACGCGAACAGCTTCTTCTCCATCACCTTCACGCCCACCACCGTTCCCTCGTTCTACGCGTCACACACGCCCTCCACGCCGACCTTAAACACCTGAATGAGCGACTCCTTGTTCACCGACGCGTCGCTGAACTTCACGTACAGCGTCGAGCCGTGGTTCGACGTCTTCGCCGTGTAGCGCGACTTCACCACGACGAAGTCGTCGTCCGACTTCTTCGGCTCCTCGCGCTTCACCTCGTGACGGCGCGTGAACTGGTTGGCTCTGTTTCTGTAGGCGTGCGAGACCGGCTTCTTGGCCTTCTTGTCCGCAGCCTCCGCAGCAGGCTCCTCCGCCTTGATCACCACCTCCGCCACGGGCTGCGCCTCCACTGCCACCGCCACAGGTTCCACAGGTTCCACAGACTCCACAACCTCCACAGACTCCACAGGCTCGGCTTCGGGTTGCGCCTCCGCCGTCACTTCAGGCTCCACAGGCTCCGCAGCAGGCTGCACTTCCGGCTGCGCCTCGGGCTCGGGCTCGGCAGACACCTCAGCCGCGGGCACCACCACGGGCACCTCCTCCACCACCTCAAGCTCCACGGGGACCTCGGGGGTGAACGCGGGCTCCTCCTTCTCCTCGATCACTTCTTCCGGCTCGGCAGCTACCTCCTCCTCCTCGATGGGAGTTTCTTCGATCTCCTCGATCACCTCCTGCTCCAGCTCCGGGACTTCGAGCGCCTGCAGCATGTCGCGCTTGATCACGTAGAACTCGTTGGCAGCGCTCATCTTCTTCTCCAGGACAAAGACCTGGGAGAAGTTGCGCTCCTTGTTGTCGGAGGGACGCATCTGTCCGCTGACGAGGATGATCATGCCGCCTATGGGTGATGCGCCGAAGAATGCCCAGACCATTCTCCACGGGGACAACGCTCACTTGACCGTTGTTTAAATTGACAATGCTCTGCTTGAGTCCGCATTCCTCGAACAAAGCGGAGCTTGCCTCGGAACCCTTAACCTGCTTGGGAGCCTACCGAGTTAGAGTGAAAAACGAGGTACGCGTACATTATGGTCCATCGTGATAGATACAATGCAGTCTGAATCATAGAAGCGACACATGTTCTTGCAGTCGTCACGGAGGGCCGTGTAATACTCGGAAATGAAGAACTTAGAGACAATATCAGTAGTCTGCATGTTTTTTCTACAAACCGGTTAGAAACGCTTCCAAATCCCGAAAACCGAATCCATAGGCGATATGCATATTTGAACACAGTGGGAAAAGACCTACAATGAAAATAGCCGTATAAACGACGATTAAGAAGGATTCTTATTCCTTTTAGACCTTCCACAAGCTAGCCCTTGAGTAACGGGGAATTAGAAATAGTGGGGGACGAGTCCATTTCTGTCAAGAAACCAGTTAAGGACGAATCGATATCCAAAACAGGCGTCTTCCCTCGGGTTGGATGGAACGAGGCGAAAGGAAGCATCCCCTCGGATTACAACATGAATCGATAGGAACGCGGCGTTTGGTAGTAGAGATGAAACTGCGCGCAACCAGAGAAGGGAGTGGTGAAAAGAGGACGATCAGTAATACTTGTCGCCATGGAGGATGACACTCTGAAATCGATTCCCTTGGGCCAACTGATGGAAATGAGGAAGAATGGAAAGGAACTGCGCGGAGAACGAGCGTCGGCAAAGGGTGGGGTTTTGTGTCTCATTTCGTTATGAAGCAGACGTGAAAATACCAAAGCAAGGGAAGAGAGACAAGCACGCTCCTCAGGAGCTGTCCTCCAAGATTCGCGTCCGCCGCCACAAGGTTGTGGATGTGTCGCGCGAGGTGCGCGGTTGGGTGCATTCCTGGCTGTTCATTGTGTAGATCCGCGTTTCGACGGTCTTTCTGGAAAGTTCAACTACGATTTGTACAGGAAGTCGTACAAGTGGATGGAGCAAAAGCAGGACGACGAGGTGAAGGAGTTGAGGGAGAGAATGTTCAGCACGGACAACGACGAGGAAAAGAAGAACATCCAGGTAATACACGATCACTGAGTTCTGATTGCTAGTCCGAAATGACGCGAATCATGCAGCAGAAGATTTCGCGTGAACGAAGAGACCGGGTGCGAATTTTGGCTGCGCGTTTAGCAGTAGGCGCTCGAGCGAAAGCGTGAGTTTATGAAGGCGGAGAAGGAAGCGGTGAGCAAGGGAAAGAAGCCGTTCTTCCTGAAGAAGCGGGTTGTCAAGGAGGCCGAGTTGAAGGACCGCTTCGAGTCGCTGGAGAAGCGCGGACGCATCAACAAGTACATGGAAAAGAAGCGTAAGCGCAATGCGCGTCGGGATGAGAGCAACATGCCCGAGCTGCGAAGCCATGAGTAGTCTGTCTTTTATGTACGCGGTGTTTGTGTAACAAGGAGCGCAACTCAATCTTTCTTTTCTTCGGTAAAGAGATTCGGAAAAGCATCACGCGGTCTCCTACAAATCACGCGCCTCCACCACGCCTACAGCATGAAGATGAGAGGGACAACGATAATCACAAGGAGAGCGACAAACAACCCACTAAGAAGGTTGTGGTACATGATGTCGCCTCCGCCGATCACCAACAGCACGGCGAGCACCATACCAAGGACGAGAACAACCCGCAGTGTATCCTTGTTTCGAGGGATGAGGAATAGAGCGATTCCGATATAGAGCCCGATGATCCTACGATGTGAGGAGAGCGGCGAAAAGGCACCATTGCTGATACTGGCACATCAGAGGACCGATGGTGCTCACGATACGAGGAATCTTGTGAAGCGTTTGGAGGGAAAAGTGGTAGTAGTTGAGCGAGACGCGGAGGATGAAGGAGAAGATGGCGACGAGGAACACGCCGTAGAAAACAATGTTCGACAGTGAGTTCGTGAATCCCTCCATGATGACGTTGAAGCCGGGAAGATTTCTAGGTCACGAGAAGGAATAAACACATACTTGAATAGATACGGAATGTACGTGAGAACGGAAGCGATCATGACGAAGAAGGCGGTGATGCTCAACCCAAAGAAGAGGAGTTCGTTTATCAGGATTCTGCGCGTCAGTCCATCCAAAAGGCAATACTTGGGATCATAAATCAGGAGACAGCAGAGAAGGGTGATCATGGCGGCGTTCCAGTAGCAGTAGCCTACACTCTCACCTCAGCAATACCCAGTACGTCTAAATGTGTATGCAGTCACGTGGAGAACGGTGTCGTCCTTGTTCGTATTCTCCACGAGATAGCACTGAGAGAAGTACATGCGCACATCCACCGAATACGAGTGTTGCTTTCCACCAATGCTATTTGTGAGACGAGAGGCGAAGGAGGACTGAATCTTGTCGCCGACGTTCTTGTTGTTGATGTATTCGACGATCACTGTCTTCTTGGAGTACAGCTCGAACGACCGGGACGACGAATCGATGTGCAGGTAGCGATTGTTCCACAGATCGTAGAAGTCCGAGCTGTTGTTGATGCACAGCTCCTTCCTCTCTCCAGGGGCAATCTACGGTCGAAGCAGCTTTCCAAAGCGACATCCGCACTCATGGTTGTCTCACGGAAGGCATGATTGTGTGAATAGTAGAGGCTCCACCCGAGTGAAGCCAACAGAAGCGTCCCCCACACCGCGCGCAGCGTCATTTTGAAGACAATAGATGGGATGAAACTCCCCTCCAGTCCAAGCGGGAATTCTGCACACTCCTGAAGAGTTCGCTATCGAAAATGGTTCTACTCTGCTTCCTATTCCTCCTTACGGGCATTGCAGCATATGAACATATCAATGTGTTTTCCGACACAGAGAGCATCATTACTGTCGAGAGAAACGATGGCGACGATACTGCGACTGCGACGTCGAAAACGAGAGTGGGGATAAGCTACAAGGGGTACTCGAACCCCAACATTACGCATCCAGAAGGATTAGAGGAGTTCCGGTTTGTTATTACGGATCCCACGTTCAACAAAGGAAGATACGCGCTGAAGGTTCCGTTTGAGGGTGTGCACATCGCCATGAAGTTCGACAAGCAGCGTCCTCTCTCTGGATTGTGCCCCATTTTTGATGCGCTTCTTCCCTGCTTCCGTGTGAAGCAGTGCAATTCGACTCGTATTCATAGTCAACAGCACTCAATCGTAGAGAGTCACTCGGTATACGACATTGATCTGGACCAGGCGATATGGACTCCGACCTATCTCGTTCCGTACTCCGTTCTCAAGCCCACCACAATCGGTAATCAAGAGTCCTAGAGATGAGTGCGTAGTGGGAAAGGAGTGGGTTCGTGTCGCAAACCTCATCGTTCCGTACCAGTACTTGAACTACTCCAACTACAAGACGGGCAATTGCGTGTCTTCCGTCTACAACACAAACGGTCTGTTCGCTATCGAGTTTTCGCTTCATCCTTCTGTGATTCATAGTTCAAAGGAGTGGTATCCGCATTCGCATGATGCCGACATGCGCTTCCTAGAGATGAACCTGCGGATTGAGCGTTCTGAAGAGCTGACGATCTACGACTCGCATATCGTGCCCTCTCCCCTGATCGTCACTCATCGATCTCGGCTGGGCACGCCTGCCTCCCACGTGGACGTCATATTCCACGAATACAACGGAGACGGGACGTTTTCGCGCTACACGGCGAATCGCCATCTTCTCATGTACCCTGAGCGCGAATTGTGTTTATCGTTTGTTTTGCTTATCTATAGCCCGTTCTGGACGGGAAGCGTCGATATGAAGCTCGACGGCGAGCAATTGCACATCGAGGGGTACATCTCGACGCAGGACGGCACATACAATCCCTATCTTCCCGTATACGACTCGAGAACCGCAATGGTGATGTATCTCCCCAGAGGCGTGTACATCGACTTGGCTGAAATGAAGCTGATGTATGACTCTGGCAAGATTCCTGCCTATTTCAGTTACGTGACCAATGTGAACACGGATCTGCCCTACGAGGAGGCACAGCCGCAAATGATCGTTTTTATCGCCGAAGCGACGATTTACCCACTGTCCGATCGTCATCATCAGTTGATGTCTAGACCCCCCATGCTGGACATCAACATTTCGCTGCCGATCCACTTCAGGGCCTCCACCACGCGCCGGAATGTCACGATTCCCCTGCCCGCGTTCTTCGCGTGTTCTCCCGTGAAGGATACGATCCTGGTCGAAATCGGCTCAATTTCTGACGCATAGACGACGCGGAAGACGTCATGGTGGGAGCCCGCGTATCCCTACCTCAAATCGATTTCTGTGGAACTGCCTGTGCGCGTGGAGAGCAGGAAGCAGGATTATGTGATGTGGGGCTTGTCGGCGGCGTGTGCGGTGATTCTGGTGGTGGAGGTTTGTAAATGGCTTTTAGGAAGATGTTGTCGTGTTTGTTCCAAACAGAGAAGCGAAGAAGGAGAAACCCGACAATGACGGAATACACCACGGACACCACCCAGAAGATGTGGTAGCTGTAGTGGAAGTGCAGCTCCTAGCGATAAGCAGCACGGCAAGAGAGCTACGGGGAAGTTGTCGAAGTTCATCCCGTAGATTGCCGTCACTGTCTGCAAGGGGAGAAACACGGATTGGAACACGGTGATGATGTAGATCAGCGTGTTGTACCTACAGTGAATGGGGGAAACCGCTCGTACCTCCGTGTGCTCGCGATGTCGTATTTGTCACTGATGCTGTTGTAGATCTTGATTCCCTCGTCAGCGTAGAATAGCACCTAAGCATTAGGCACACGCGCTGTCACTACAGCCATCAGATGGTCCTTGATATCGCGAATTGTGTAATTGAGCTCGCTCACGCGAAACTCGTTGAAGTAGCTCTCGTGAAGGGTATTGATCATGTCGTTAATGCCTTTGATGGAATTCATTAGCTTATTGCACTATCCCTCACGCATCCCACAAGCCCCAACAATTGAATTCACCTTCTCCAAACTGGTGAACAGCGACAAGAGCGTTTCCACTCGGATCGGATATGGAGAGTTGTACAGCGAGAAGAAGGATTGGTTGGTGTCGTTCAGAATGATGGAATCCTCCACCTCCTTCAATTGCGCCACGAACTTCGTCGTCACGTCCATTATGCGGTCCACTTGCAAGTCAAAGAAGTAGAGAAGCACTGCGAGGCAGGAATTGTACCGCGAGTGGAATCGCCGAATCGTCGCGAGAACGGACTCCAAATTCAGGGACGACTGAATCTCCTCATTCGACGAAAGCACAGGCGCGTCGGCAACCTGCGGTGCAGCGAGTGTGATGACTACGATTGAGTGACGGAGGATTCACGCACTGATGTTCTGCACAGGGAAGAGAAGGACGTGCGTGACGGACTTCTTCACCGCCCAGCGACCCTCCTCGACGGCGAAGGCGCGGAGCCAGGGAAGCGTGAGGTAGGTGTAGTGGTCGAACACGCTGAACTAGATGTGAGTGCGATTACGCGGGAACTGCCTCGATGGTGGTTGTGGTCGGGGTGATGTCGAGCAGCGTGTCGAGATCGAGATTCATCACTGCGCCGATGAGTTGCACCACAGCGTCCGTGATGCCCTCGATGTGGATGAAGTGGAAGTTGGACACGTAGTTCCCATGCTGTGATTGAGTGCAGGCATTCAGCTCGTTGAAAATGGAACAGTAGTCCTACTCGTGACAGAGTCACAACAAATGCACCTGTGTAGTGCAAGAACAAATCGCGCCGTGCTCGTCGTAAAGCACGCTGTGAAAGACCGAATCGGAGAGTTTCATAGTGGAAAAGGAGGCGAGGAGAGACTGGATGCGACAGGAACGAAAGAGAGTGCGAAAATACTCCCTGGTGATGGGTGTTTCTGTCGTGTTCAGGCGTTTCCATAAAGAGTCAGCAATAGAGTCCAAGTTGAACGCCTATTCCATGAAACGGAGTCTCCCATCCGTACCTTGATTCCATTCTTGAAGTAGCTCTCATCTAGTTTATTATCATCATATCGAATCACACTGTCGTAGATCTACTCACTCAACGAAAAGAAGAAGCACGCACATGATCCAAATCGTTTCCCGAAGTATCGATATTCCTATTCAAATTTGAGATTGCCTCCAACTCCTGACGCTGATGATCATCCATTTGCGACGCCTCTCGCATTCTCGTTTTGACGTCACTGTCCTTGTTTGCATCCTATTCATAACAGAATACAGCGAAGGGAGAACCATTGCGTGCTTATGCGTCGCTCCCCATCGATAGAGCTTCCCGATCTGCGCAGAGAGCATTGCCAAACGGTCGCTCTCCCTATGAAGCGTATCAACCGTGATGGGACTCAACATGTCGTTTCTTCCGTTCTACTGCAATGACGGATACTTAGAAGAACATATAGCACCTCGGGAAGAAGAAACAATGAAGAGTCCGAATTCGAGGTGGGTTATGGAACGCTCGAAAAGAAGCCATTTTTGCTCGCGTTTTGAAAAGCACTATCACCGCTTTGGTGTTATCGATTTGAGTGTGACTATCGTAGACAAGCAGCATGAGCTTGAAATACGATTCTGATCCTCATCTGTTTAACGCGACCTTCGATGAGTGAGTATTTGCATTCATTTCGTAACGGCACAGTGCAAAGCTGAAAGACGAGTTGCTCAACCGCAAAGAGCAAAAGCGAGCCGTTGATAGCGGCCGCATCCAGCGCTATCGACCGGGAATGGTGCTCCTGTTGAATTGCCTGTGACGTGTAGGTGCCTGAGTATGTGAAGAGGAAGGAAATGGAGAAGAAGGAGGAAATGGAGAGAGAGAAGCATCCTGAGAATGCCAAAATCGAAATTCAAAACAAAAGAGTGAAAGCAGTGCAAGGAAGTGAGGAATAGGACGCCCGTCTTGAGCGCATTCGTGCTATGCAGGAACAGCAGAGACGGCCAATGCTGCGAACCCACGCGCAGGCAGAGATCATCATGGACGACGACGAGGAAGAAATGGAGAAGCCCATCGCTGTTGAAGAGATGAAGGAGGAGATGAAGGAGACGAAGGAGGAAACCGTGGACGTGTCGCAGCGCCGTCGTTTGCTTGCTCGTGCGCTTGATGATGTCCATTATTCTCCCTCCCCTCATCGATAGGAAGAGGAAGAGCTGGAAATCACGGAAGAAACAAAGGTCGAGTCGAAGAAGCAGGCTCCTTCCGAGGACGACGAAGAGTACGAATACGAAGATTACTCTTCGGAGGATGAGGGAACTGCCTTCGCCCTTCGCCACCGTCCCGTGTTCATCTCGAAGGTGGGGGAGAGGCGTCGCGGTCATGCATAGACGGATAGAACGACCGTGATCGACCCCGAGGTGGAGGCGTTGCGCGAGCAGAAGGCAGAGGAGGAGGAGGAGCTGAGACGACAGAAGCGATACGAGCAGGTGCATGTGAGAGGGGTGTGTGACGATCAGACGCAGCGCATGATAGTGGAGGAGAACCTGCGCGAGATCGAGGAGCGCGAGAACCAGGGGAAGAAGAAGGACCCGCACACGCTGGAAGTGATTCCCGACGACACGGACGACCTGACGAACGAGGCGGAGATCCAGGCGTGGAAGCAGCGCGAGTTCGAGCGGATCATGCGCGAGCGCGTGAAGGAGGAGGAGCGACTTCGGGTGGCGGCGCTGGGTGGGCGTGACGTGTAGGAGGAGGAGGAGAAGGAGCGGAGAACGCACATGACGGACGAGGAGCTGATCAAGGAGAACAAGCGCCTGGAGGACGAGGGCATTCGGAAGAAGAAGCAGGAGCACGTGCAGGGCACGTTCCTGCAGAAGTACTACCACAAGGGCGTGTTCTACTTGGACGAGGAGAGCGTGCAGAGTCCGGACGATATTCGCAACCGCGATTTCCACGCTCCCACGGAGAAGGACATGGTGAACAAGAAGCTGCTGCCGCGCGTGATGCAGGTGAGGGACTTCGGCAAGAAGTCGCAGAGCAAGTGGACGTACTTGCGCAACGAGGACACGACGAAGCAGAAGGACTGGCTCAACGAGATCCAGGCCAAGTGGGAGAGCGGAGGAGCGATAACGCGTAGGAATGCAGAGTCCAAATTTAAACACGCCGGCACGAAGTGAACCTAGAGTTTTGTTTGTTGTACCCCGCCTTTCGCCACATGGATCCAAATGTTCTGGAGTGCCTGCGTCGCGGTAATCCGGTTGTCTTCTTAGACATCTCCATCGGAGGAAGCCCCTCCGGCCGAATCCGTCTGGAGCTGTTCAAGAACATTTGTCCGAAGGTACGCTCGCTGTTCGTGGAGGTGATTGTGTAGACGGCTGAGAATTTCCGGTATTCCTCCCCATCCACCGTTAATCACGAATAGACAATTCTGCACGGGAGAGTATCACGTGTCGAGGATGCCGATGGGATATAAGAAGACAAAGTTCCACCGGTAGCGTTTTGCGCCACGCTTGATCCGCGTAGAGTGATAAAGGGATTCATGATACAGGGTGGCGATTTTATGAAAGTGGGTTCCGTGTACGTGTCGTGATTCGTAGGGAGATGGAACGGGCAGTCTGAGCATCTACGGAGACCACTTCGACGACGAGAGTTTTGAAGTGCAGTTCGATTCGCCGGGTCTGCTAGCAATGGTGTGTTGTGGTTGACTGTCGTCACTCGTAGGCGAATTCGGGTCCGAACACAAACGGATGTCAAGTGGGGTATGAAGAATCGCTTGATGCCTAGTTCTTTATCACATGTGCCGCCACGCCGCATTTGAACGGAAAGCACGTGGTGTTTGGTCGTGTGCTCGACGCGGAGTCGCTGTTCGTTGTGCACAAGATCGAAAACCTGCCCTGCGATGCCAACAACCAACCAAAGCTAGATGTAACAGTAACGGAGTGTGGTGAACTCTAACGTGTTGTTTGTGTAACAAAGAGCAAAACCAGACCTACCTACACACCATAAGACGCGAACGCGCTGGCACACAAAGAGCATTTCAGTTACAGATTTTCAATTATGGCAATTGATCTCAAACTTAAACCATCACGAATGCTCCCAAAAACGCTTGTCCTCACCCTACCTATATCGCTCCCATCGGCTCTAACGGGTCCACGACGTTCCTCCACCCGTGAAATAGAAAGAAATGAGGAGTTCATGTGAACAGGAATGGTGTTGGGGTTCTTTTCAGTTCTGTGTTTCGTGGGTGCTTCATGATGAATCTCAGAAATGGACTCTCGCGCTTTGAGAAGAATGATGAGGATGATGGGAATGATATTCGAATCGTATCAATGCAAATGGGAGCATGAGTGCACACTTCGCTGTGATCATCGAGTGACACCCTCCTTTTGCTCTCCAACTGCATGAAGAGACTGTTCGTGCATAGTACATTCCGTAGCGTGTTTCGTGGTCATTCCTTCGCCATGACAGACATGACTTCGCCCTTGTTCGATACATCCCTTTTCTTCGTGACGTGTTGTCGCTTATATTAATCTATGAAATCGTCGATTCTCATCTGTCTTGTTTTGTCCTGTGCCTTTGCTCGCATTCCCTTCCTGGAGAAGGTATTCACCCCCCAAGAGGTGAAGGAGGGAAACAACAGTGGGAGATGAGGGAAAGCGTGATGACTAGACTACTACCTGGGAGAAGTCACCAACACCACGTACTTCCCGTTCCAGAGTACAATCATCATCAACCAGACGAATCCCGACTACTATCTCAAGGTTACTCAGTGATTCTCCCTCCCTCCCTCTCATTTTCTAGTAACGAGTCATTCCTTGTTATCAACTCGCAGTTCCTCACGCTGGATGCGGAAGGCGAGATGACCCCAGTCTTCTCCAAGGTAATCGCGTTTCCTCTCCCTCACATCCAGCCTCTGAACGGCTCCGTTCTTACGGCCCGTCTCCAGACGATGCCGTGCTACCCCTCGCAGGGCGGTCCGTACTACCGCAACAACGAGACGATCGCTTACGGCGACACGGACAACGAGCTTGTGCAGACGCGCGCCACGGACGAGAACGGGTACCTGGTGATGACGGTGTCGCGTCCGTGGGCAGCGAGAGTGAGTGACAAGCAGTCGGTGGTGATTTCGCAATCGTCGCAGGGCATTATTCTGTGCACCAACGTGAAGTGGAGAGAAGTGTGAGTGGTGGGTGGGTGGCAGTGAGGCGTAGGGATGGGGCCTTCTCCTCGGTGGTGAGCTTCACGACGGTGTTCGCCGTGCTGGGGCTGATTGCTCACCAACTGTTCTTTGAGTAGTCCACGCTTTGTTGAACAAGCAGTGTTGTTGGGTTCTGTTGAGTAGTGTGATTGTCATGTAAATGAAGTGGTGTGACAGTCTCTTGAAGTGACGTAATGTAACTCCATGAAGAGAACGAGGAAGCAGGAACAACTCAAAGAACCACACAAAACACTTTCAAACAAACACACCCACTCGGTATGATACAAAGCCACACAACTCTCCATCGCCAACACCTCCGCCATCACTCGGTCTTTCCGCAGCAAACACCTCCAACAGTCAACAACGCACGCATCGAAAGCCAGGAACCGCTTCGTGACCCACGACCCATTCATCCTAGCCTGTCGTTGTTGCTCCTTCCGTTCTTCCAGCCACTGCTCGCTGCCTACAAGAGGAACGTCGATTCCCCAGAACTGCGCCCACAACACACAGCACCGCAACACCTGCTTCTTCTTCATCAGCGCCACACACACGTTGTACAGGTGCATCGCCTCCTTCGTTACGGGGTCCGACAGCGAATGGCTCCTTCTCTGCGACAACACGCGACTCTCCTCCGTCGCCACACGCGAGTCGTCCGACTCCCACTCCACCAAGAAGGACGCCTTCTCCACGACATCCCGCCAGAACGACTGCATCGACGCCGACGTCTTCCCCACGCTCTGCACGAAGACGCCGAACCGCCGCCGCGCTTCCGACGGCTCGTTCAGCGAGGCGCAGAAGGCGAGGCTACGGGTGAGGAGAAGGAAACAAGAAGAACTAAGCCGCCAGACAGCGCAGCAGCGGGTGGGACGTCTGCGCGCACAGAGGCAGGAGAGGCGTCAGCCGTGCGGGGCTGGAGAGCACGCGCAGTGCTGTGAGCGAAGTGAGGAGCGCCGGATCGACGGCGGTGAAGGCGGGGTGGAAGAGATCGACGGGGTGGTGGAAGTGGAGGGAAATGACGATGAGTTGGTGAAGGAGGAAGGCGCGAAGCGACGAGGGAGAGGTGAGTGCGGAAATGGGGGGAGTGGAGGGGTGGAGGAGGGAAAAGGTGTGGATGGAGGGAAGGGCGAGGTGGTCGATTTCGCGGAGACAGAGCTGTTGGAGGGAGGCGAAGGCGGGGTGGTTCTTCTGCAGCCCGGCAACGATCATGGTATCGAATACGATGACGAAGCTCTCAAAGGAATGGGCTTCGCTGTCTTGGAGAAGAGACAAGAGAAGATGTTGGGCGTCGTCCCATTTCTGGGCGTAGAGGGATTGGTAAACGTCGTACCAGATCCGGTTCCTTCGCTGCGGGGATAGGAACTGAGGAGAATTGGGGAGAAAGGGAATTGCGGATCCGGAGGCGAGGATGAGACTTTGGAACGGAGAAACAGGAATCCACGAGGTTGGAGATTGGAGAAGGGCAACAACACCCTGCAAGAAGGGAGAGGAAACGCCTTGACGCAATGACTGCGAAACGAAGAAACAGAGGACGCTGACAAACCGTTCCAGGGATGGAGAGTGACGGTCACGTAGCGAGAACAGGACCGCTTTACACTGATCCACTGGAATGGACTCTTGAGCGCCGATAAGCGAGCAACACCGCTCCAGAAGACACAACAGACAGCTTTCCACAGCGTACAGCTAGGAATGAGACAAGGAGGGAGAACAAACGTCATGCTTCATTCCACACACGAAGATTGCGTTGCTGAGGACGGCGATGGTGGTATCCATATCCATTTCGTCGAGAAGGGGAAGATCGCGCTGAAGCGCAATGACGAACTCATTCACTTCGACGTCCTGCTGCTTCAAGCACGATATGCACGCCTTTTCAATGCGGACGAGAATTGGCGGGAGACTGGATTCAGCTAGAGTCGTCACAGAGCCGTTACACAACCAACGCTTACTCGATTCTTCCATCAGCATCTACGAAATCAGAAGGAGAGGCAATTCCCCACAGCGAGAGCCGTCCGGTAGTCTTCCTTCTCCACGGCGTCGTCGACTCGGAGATACACGTCCTGCTCAGTGCGCTCCATGGGGAGGAATGACGGGAATCCGAGAGAAGGAATCGCAGATGTGTTTCGCAAGTGCAAAAGGGAAACCGTTTTCTCCCCGATTTGTGGCATGCATCTCCCTTTTCTCGCGAGGACGACCAGTCCATTCTGAAGAATAGTGCACATGTCTGTCTCTTCTTTCGAAGTGAATGCCGCCGCCGCTATGCGTGACTATTAC
>ERZ1106948.681-NODE-681-length-13699-cov-32.788991_pt1 | contig 13699 bp, 13 predicted proteins | sample MGYA00403673_ERZ1106948 | MGnify/ENA primary metagenome ERZ1106948 (study PRJEB35170, sample SAMEA104062409) | human gut metagenome | biome: human gut; feature: human-associated habitat; material: faeces | place: Denmark | collected 2012-05-07 ...
CATACCCACATAACCCAAACCCACAACACAAATCTTGAGGTCCTTCGCGTCCATTTCCATTCAGGATAAATGATATCTGACACAACGGTTTTGTTCCTGTCCATCTCAATTTGGGGGGAGTGGGGGATAGTGTTCCGAAGCAGAAGTTGAATGATTCTGGAGTGCATTTTTCACATACAGTTAACTGGGTAAACAGGGACGGCCCCTCATCCCATCATCTCCATCCCGTTTTCGATTTGGAAATAGCACTCCCTTCCTCCCTTCCCAACCCTTTCACATCGAATGCTGCAGCCACGTTCCAAAGAAAGAGAGATGGAACACCCAACACCCACACTGAACCGAATAAACGCATAATTCAACAGCACACTTCACACACATACTCCTGACACGACATCAGGACGAGACGGGAGCAACCCATTATTCGGTTCCAACGCCAATAGAATGGAAGAAAATGAAGAGAACGCAAGATGGAAGAGTGCACAGCGATGGTGGAAGGACGTGACGGCGCGTTGCTTTCGGAAATGCCCTGTGCCGAAGCAGCTTCTTCTGTTTGCATTCATCGTGGTGTTTGTCGTCGTGTACAGTGTTCTGAACCGCGATGTGCTCCGTGTTTCGAACGAGCTACTGGATTTGCAGCGCCAGGCGGATACGATAAAGTCGTTTGAGTCAAAGAAGATCAGCATTGGCGAGAGCGAGTCGGACGTGAAGCCTCTCTCCCTCGCATCCGAAACGGAGAAGACACAGTCCGAAACGACGGTATCAACGATGCAGCCTCAAAGTCTTTTCAACGGCGAGTTGAAGAGCGGGAAGTGGGAGCAGAAGAAGCGTTTGCGACAAGAGAAGGGGGAAGCGGCGAACCAAACCCCCTCTTTTGTCTCTACCTCGTTTTTAAATGTAACAATCGAAGGAAGCCTTTCGCAAATCCTCCCCATTCAAGTTCCCGATGCCGAGCGGAAGGACGGGTTCGACATGAGTTTCAAGTTTACGTATCCCGCGTTCGTGATCGCGCCGCCGTTCACGTACGGAAAGAACGCGCGCAACACGCTTCCCTCCATTTCGAGTTTTTACCGCGAGTTGGCGAGTCACAAGCACGACGACTGCGGTAACGAGGACATTTGCGTCAACCCCTCCAAGTACGTCCATCTATACACCGACTGGTCGAAGGACGATCCGATCAGCACCGCCGACAAGGACTACATCGTGTACTTCCAGGATGAGTATACCCACGGCAGCGTGGACGTGATTCCGAACGGCGTCATGTCCTTCAAGGCCGATTGCTCGTGCTACTTCGATCACGCCAAGGCGCTCCAATCCTCCTCGGAACGCATCTACAAGGTCCCCCTCACCGTGGCGTATCTCGTTGTCCCCAACGGCGCCACCTTCTACCACTTCATGGACAGCGTGCTTCCGAAGCTGGTGCAGTTGGAGTCGTTCCTGAGCGATCCCTCGATCACCTTCCTGTTTGACCTCTCGCCGCAGTACTCCATCGTGGCGAAGCTCATCGCGCGGCTTGGGATCCCCCAAAATCGAATCCTCAACTACCGTCAGATCAACCACCTGGGCGACGCGATTCAAGCGAACCGTCTGATTCTCGCCTGCAACACGCCGCCTCTCCACCCCTACCTGTTCCAACGTGCGCAGTACCTGCTGAAACTCCCGCACATCCAGTTCCCCTCCAAGTACAAGCCACGCACCATTCTGTACCTGTCGCGTCGCAAGAGCACACTGGGCGGAGGCAGGCGTGTGATGAACGAGTCGGAGCTGGAGCAGCATCTGAAGCTGTTCGCGGAGGCGAACCACTACAACTTCGTCACCTTCTTCCACAACGAGTACACCGATCTGGAGCGTCTGCTGGAGTTGTGGTCGCAGGCGGCGGTGATCATCGGACCACATGGTGGTGCTTTCACGAACATGATGTTTGCGCCGAAGGGCGCGGTGGTGATCGAGTTCTTGCCGAACGGAGCGGTGTTCACGGGAACGACGTTCAAGGAGCATCTGTCGGTGTATCAGCAGGCGATGGTGATGGGGCATCGCTACTTCGCGGTGATGTCGACGTTCACGAAGAGGGATGATATTACGGTGAACATGCGTGAGGTGATGGAGATTCTGAAGAATATGGTGAAAACGGTTTCTGTGTGGTGTGTTTGTTGTTCCTTCTGTTGTGCATGCATTCTTTAAGCTGAAGGTACTGTGCTTCCTTTGGAGGAGGGAAGGGTTGTTGGATGCAGAAGTCAATTGATTCCACAATCAACCCCTCTTTTCCTCTCCTGCAATACAATTCACGTACCAACCCCACCCACAGTATGACACGTAGAATGGATGAACGGTTACGCCAGTTGGTGAAGGCAAGTCAACAAGCGAATCAACGCAGCAAAATGGATTTGACGGAGGTATGACACTCCATCTTCACTCGTTATGGAATAGAATCCTGCCGATTCTGCAAATCCTGCAACGACGGCCACCCCGTATGAACAGTCACAACAGCTAACTCACGTAGAGAACAAAACGAGGCAAGTCAACCCTCTCAACCCAACGACGCGTGTTCGGTCCCATCCCCCGCTTCGTAATCGCCCTTCTCCATCATCACTCACTAGGTATTACACCATGTGCTATGACCGCTCCATCACCCACGCCCTCGAGTCACTGGAGCGGGAACGCGAAAGAGAAGTGCTGCAATGGGGAGTGTGTAACATAAACAACCTATAGAATGGATGTTTGTTCCATGATCCAACTATTCCAACAGCTTCATCAAGTATCCGCAGCGATGACCGCTCTCCTCGTTTGACCAAACAATATCGATGAACCGATGCTCTCTGCCCGCAATGCGAGGCACCAAGTCTACACTAAACGCACGCATCCACCTCCCACTCATTCGATACAATCGCGTCTCCAGTGTGTTATAGTGCTCGATGAAATCCATGTAGGACGCGTACCGCGCTTCCGACAGAACGCGCGCGGACGTGCTCTTCCCATCTGGACGTGAATGCGGCGCGATGCCTGCGATCATCGCGTTCGTTGTTCCCGGAGACACATCCGTCAGTAATGGAGGCACCGCCTGCACAATATGACAGTACGGACACGAGGAGAACAGCTACACATAATCGACCCAATTTCGGGAATACCGTGATCTCCTCAATCTCCTCTTCCGCAACGTTCTCCGCCACCGCCTTAAAGAACAGCACGTCTTGATTGTCAAGAATCACTGAACACTCCGTGCTCAGCAACGGTTTCACCTCGATGTCCCTCTTCACACGCACCAGTCTCCACTCACTCCCCTCGCCTCCAAGCAGTAACACACATCGCAGCGAGTACAGCACACGCGACCCCTCCTCACGCAGAAACCCACACCCATTGCCCTCGGGGAGGTGCAGGTAACTGGCAACGGAGAGCGTGGCGCCGGGCTGCAACGCCTCTCCCGGCTTGAGCAGCGCGTACACCTGCGCGAAGTCCAGCGACGGCGAGTGCTGGAGGTTGTTGGTGAGCGCGATCACCGCCTGACGGTCCCGCTGCTCCACGAACCAGTGGTAGTTGTCCGTGAAGAGGAACACCGACGTCAGCGGCGACGTCCCGCGGTTCTCGATGGTTAGCGGCAATGCGACGAGCTCCGAGAAGAACGACGGCGGCACGCTCTCCAGAACACAGCGCGCGCGCAGACGGTTGGGTTCGACGCGGAGGCACAGACAGTTCTCCTCGCCGTACACGCGTTGTCGACGCTGCTCCGCCGTCTGGTTGAGGCGCAGACCGCGTGGGTGCAGAGACTGGTCGACACGGAGCGCGTGAGTGTCGTTGGGTGCGTGCATGGTGAATGAAATGCCCGTGATCTCCACCTCGCCCTCCTTCACGAGTCGCGTGACCACGCACACCTCCTTCACCTCGCAGGGCTTCAACACGAGCTCGGTGGCGGTGTGCTCCACACTCGATTCCGCGTTGGTGAGAAGATGCACCTTCTCGCACACCACCTCCTCGTCCAGCGGGTTCTGGACCTGGAAGCGCACCGCCACGCGCGAGCCCACGGGCAGCGTCGCAGGCTTCTTCTTCCCGTTGAAGAGATACCCGCCGTGCTCGCGGTACTGCGGAATGCGCTGAGCGTCCACATGACAGCGACCGATCGAGTTCATCAGCTTCTCGAACACCTCGTCGTACGTGCGGTCGTCGCTCAGGTAGCACCACTCCTCCACGTCCTCGCTGGGGTTCTCGTCGTACAGCACGCGGATGGAGGAGTGGAGGATGCACGGCAACGCGCAGTCCGTCACAGAGAGCGCGCGCTGGTCCTCGGGGAGGAGTTGGAGCGCGTGGAAGAAGGAGTGCGAGGACAGAGCCACTGCGTCGCTGCAACGACGTGTATTCTGGTAAGCGAGTCGCCGCACGGTTGCCAGCGCCTCCCAGTCGATGCTGCGCTGCATGAGAAGGAGCAGCTGTGCCTCGGTGGTGATGTAGTTCTGTGGGTGAGACGCTGGGAGAGGGAGCTACCCAGATGTGGTGAAGGGGGTGGGCAGAGTAACACCGCCACGCCGACAGCAACGACAGCAGCGCGTACGCGTAGAACTGACTCTTCTTGAAGCGCAGCGTCGCGAGCACGAAGGAAAACACGGCGCGACGCTTCGCCTGCAGCGCCTGTAGCGACGCAGTCCAGAGAAGACACACGGGCGAGAAGGACGGTGACGCCGACTGTGCTTGGAGAGCGGAGATGAGGACCTGTGCGTCGTACAAGCGCGAGCGGGTCCGGATCTCGTTGCACGACATGCACAGCGCATACAGCGAGGCGGTGAGCGCGGCGTGGTACGACGACGCGAAGTGAAGAGCCTGTTGGAAGTAGTACTGCACCTCGCGCACCTCGATGCCGCCTGAGGCGGGCTGACTGCCCAGCAGGAAGAAGGAGATGGCGATCATGAGAGAGGTCTGCGCGATTTGGAATGGGGACTAGATGTCACAATGGGGTCATTAGGGCACATTGTTGTTCTTGTAGTCGTCGATCAACATCTTGTAGTACTCGATCGATGTGTCGTAGTCCTATTCTTTATGCCCCCGAATTGGGATGACGTGGACGAGGAAGGCGATGTCGGCGATGAACCGGATTTTGAATTCGATAGTGCTTCGGTTGTACAGCACGAACTCTTCATCCTGATTTGCATTCAGCATGTTGGTGCTGCTGCTGGTGCGCAGCCATCCGAATAGAGCGTTTGCGATTCCGCGACGATCGTTTACGACGTCCTGCGTGAACACCGTGATCATCTTGGCGAGATTCGGCAGGATGTTCTTCATGATCATCCCGTGCATCGTTTCCTTCATGCCTCTGATGTCCTCGTCCGATAGACGTAAGCACGTTCCCTTTCTACACATGAAGACGGCAATCAGCACGGACGGAACGGAAGATAGCGAGGACGGAGTCACGGACCGCTGCTCTTCCTTTGAAAGCGAGTTGATGCGAAGCATCTTGCACTGGGACGCGTTGAAGGTCGATTTCATGGTGCGAAAGACACCCTCCGCGATCGAGGACGACTCGCTCGTGTAAATCAGGAAATAGAAGAAAGGAATCGATTTGGAGTAACTGCCGTTCCGAAACACGGGTCGTTGAAGAACGCGCTGGGACAGCTCGTCAAAGCGGTGGAGCGGGTCCGTATCCGTGCTCGACACGATTAGAATGACAGCAAGCGGGTGATTCACGAGGTCCGCCTCTCCAAATCGACATCCCCTGAGCAGCGTCGACACCAGTGGAAGGATCCACGGCTGATTTCCGTCCACATCCACACTCGCATCACCGAGGGACTGAGCAAGGGCGTGTAGCTGCTGTTTGGAAGGCTCTTCCCTTTCCAGCGTTTCTTCGATCTCCTTTTCAATCGCGTCATCACTCGCAGGCTGGAGCCGACTCGAATACTCGAGATCGAACGAGACACTCTTCATCGGAACAGAACGACTTTCAAAGGTCAACGAATAGTTTATGTCCTTCTCGACTGCGAACGATCTACGAAATCACGATTGAACGAGCAACATGGACTTGAGGAGCTCCAGGGTCGTCACGCCCGCTTCCTTGCATGTCCTTTCTGCGGCACTCGTCGACTCCACCGTGATAAGGTGGTGGAAGCCGTTTGCAAGGAAGTCATGCAGCTGCGTGTAGGAATACATCTTCTTTGTGTAGGCCTGTGTGCAACCCTCTCAGAACAAGAACCGAAGCAGCTGGATGAAAGAGAAAGTGATTTGAAGTGTGGATTGGTTTTGTGCCCTTTCTGCGTGTTTCCGGTAAGGCTCCTTGTTGCAATGCGCATCGAACTGGGGAGGGCATCATGTCGCTGTCCCCTTTTCTCTATCTCCTCCATCGCATCGTACATTCGTTAGAGAAGGTAGGGAGAGTAGAGAAAGATGAAATAGAATCGAATGATCATTAGAGTGCATAGGGAGAGAGGCAGTCCCTATTCCTTCTAAACTGATTCTGACGCGCAGATATCAATTCGTTGCAAAGATACGAGATGAATCCTGTGTGTCCCGTCGGAATTGATTTCGGTAACACAGTCACCATCATGGCTGCCTACCAGATAAATGAGAAAGACCCGAAGAAGTCCGAAACGATCATTCTTGTAGACCGAAATGGCAACAATAAGCCGTCGTACTCACTGATGCATATGGTTTCATCACATGTAGCTCTGAAGTGCTTTTCAGCAAGGGGAACCGCTACACGGGAACTGCAGCAAGCGTTGAAGTACGGCTGTTTTTGACGTGAGATTAGTGTGTGTAGAGTGAAAGAAATCCGTTCTGCTACGCAAAGTTCATGAAGTCAAGCATCAAGAGGCGCTACTCCGAGGTGAACGAAGATATCCGCGTGGGAATTCCGTCCATGAGAGAGGATGGAAATGGAAACGTCGAGTACGTAATCACCGTCGAAGGGGAGGAGAAGCACTTCACACCCTTTCACCTGGCCGGTACCGTCATTGCGGATCGAGTTGAGGACATAAAACGGAATCGAAAGACGGAAACGCTGAATCTCGTGCTCTCGGTGGGTTGTGTTCTTATTTGCTGATGAGCAGGTTCCGAGCAGCTATTCGGCGGAGCAGATCGCGGATTTTCAAGCGGGCCTGGCGATCAGCGGCGTGAAGGAGTACATTCTCATCAAGGAGGCGGACGCGATTGCGGTGGAGTACGGCTATGAGAGGAACCTGAACAATGAATTCGAGAATCCGGTAACCGTTCTGTTCGTGGGCGTTGGGTTCGCATCGTCTCAAGCCTTCGTGGTTCAATACACCAAAGTGAATTTCGTGATGCATTATAACAGCTAGGACCATTTCTCCATCCTTCATTACGCATCATCGGCGGTTGGCTCCAATGCTGTCGACTCCGCTCTTCTTCACAGCGCTTTGAAGAATTGTGAAGAGGAAGAATACATCGACAGCCAGGACAAGCACTCTCTGTACTTCAAATTGCTCAGTGTCCTCTCGGAGAAGAAGAAGGATTATTCCTTCTCCGACTTCTCCGAGTGGGAGTTTTCGCTGGACGAGAGAGACGACGACGCTCCCTGGGTTGATGTGAATGTGGAGGACGTGAACGAGGAGTTGGACAAGAAGGATGTGTTCACACAGTTCGAACAGATGATCGAGGAGTGTTTGAAGGACGTGCGTGACGGTAATGTGGATCAATTGTAGATTACTGTCCCCATTGACCGCATTGAGATTTGCGACCAGGGCGCCTTCTTCTATCCGTTCAAGCAGCGAATTCAACAAATCGCCTCGAAATTCGGCATTCAGATATCCTCCCGTTTTGTCCCAATTTCTTCCTTCACCCCACTGCGACGTCAACACCAACCGCACCACACAGGAGTGCATCGCGCGCGGCAACGCCCTGTACGCGTTCTACACGGCGTTCTTCGGCGAGGAGCGTTACACGTGTGTTCTGAGCGGGCTGTGCGATGATGTGGTGCCCGTGTTCAACGCCTCCACCACGGCGAAGGAGGCATGTCTGAAGCGAAGCGAGTTGAAGTGTAAGGAAGGAAGAGGGCGTTGAGTCCTAGTCGATGATGCCGTGCAGAGCCAGATCGACTCCACCGTCTCGCTGGAGGCGGACATTCACAAGAAGAACGCGCAGCTGAAGGAGAGAGACCACCAGAAGAACGTGTACGCACAGCTGATCCACGAGACGGCAGAGAAGATGAAGAATCGTGCGCAGTACCCCGAGTACGCGCTGAACCAGGCTGTGTTGTCGGAGATCCTGAGCGACGCGAAGAAGTGGCTTGCTGCGAAGGAAAGCGAGACGGAGGGCGCGGTGTTCCGCGAGGCGTACGAGGCGCTGAAGAAGCAAATTGAGGAGGAGATGGAGCGTTTCCACACGAAGTACATGGAGGAGTTGGAGAGAGAGCGAATCGCAAGGGAAGAGATGTTGAGGAAGAAGAGAGCGGAGGAGGAACAGAAGAGGAGGGAAGAGGAGCAGAAGAAGAAGGAGAAGCAAGAGCAGATGGTCAAGCGATGGTGTGCGCTGGAGGCGCGTGTGTTCGATCTGAACTATCACTTCACAGAAGAAGAGTACACGTTCCTGAAGGACCACGAGCGCGACGTATTCCACCTCACCCATCTCGCCAACGCCGAGTCCGAAGTGCACGCGCTTCACCCCTCCGATCCGCGAGCAGCCGTGCATGCGGAGCGCGAGCCTGTGAAGATCCCGGGCAAGAGAGAGTTGTTTGACGCGATGGCGTATCGAGTCCCGCTTTCCCTGCCGCGCGAGGAGGCGCCACGCGTCAATCTGCCGCAGAACTCGTTCACGCAGTCAACTGTGGAGCTCGAGCCGGGCGTTCTGTATTGCGGCGGTGTGAGCAACGGCGTGCCGGAGGGCAGTGGCACCGTTTTCGACACGGTGGCGAAGGAAGTGGTGTATCGCGGCGGCTTCAGTCAGGGCTGCTATCACGGACGAGGCACGCTGTACAGCCAGAACGTGGAGGTGAAGGATGGCGAATTCGAGAGAGGCGTGTTCAAGCGAGGTCGGTACATCCGAAGCGACGGGCTGATTCTGAAAGGAGACATCTGCGACAACAAGCTGTGCGGGAAGGGAACGATGATCCTGCCCTCCGGCGTGTTTATCGACGGTCAGTGGGATATGAACACCCCGAAGGGCAAGTGTCTGGTGCACATCTGCGAGTCGATCCCCGATCTGGAGTACGACTTTAGCGACACGGATAGCAACACGAAGTTCTCGGTTAGCGTGAAGGACGATCGCGTGTTCTACAACGACAAATACCTGCTGAGGGGCACGCAGTACGAGTCGGTGGTGTCGCCGGTGCTCCTGTTCTATTTCAATGGAGATGTCTTCATTGGACACACGACGGGAAGGAACGAGCCTGTGAAGGGAGACTTCTATCACATGATTAACGGCAACTACGCGAAGCTGCTGGTGGGCGATGTGCTCCAGGAGCTGTCCATTGTCACGCTGTCGTGGACGCCGTCTGGGCTCATACAGCCCATCGACTTGAGCATCGAAAAGAGTGGCGTGTGGAGTGTTTGTTGTAGTTGTTCGTTCAGGAAACGATGCCGGTGATTCGTAAAAGAGTCCTTCGTACCCCTCGCGAAAGACCCTTTGGGGGAACCAATCAGATTCCGTGTTAGCAAATGCCAGTCATCCCGAGCCGTTGCGAGCCCAGTTAAAGAAATCTCGTCCATTCCGCCATGTCGAATCGCGATAGCAACCTGAATGCACTCTATCCATCCTTGCGACGTACGCTTTGGACTCATGTGCGACTGTAGACTCCCTGTCGCAGGCGCACGATCTCATCAACTCCTCGAAAATGAGGAAGCTGTCAGAGGACGAAATCAGCGAACTGAAGAAGCAGGGCAATCACTGTAATGGCGACACTCTCCATTCACGCGTAGCTTCTGACAATTCGTGGAGCAACGTGCTGGTCATGACCACGGAGGAAGAGGCGAAGACGAACTTGTCATCCTTCATCAACTGTCTCTTCATCGGAGAGAATGTCATCTCTTCCCAAGAGGGGGAGGTTCATTTCGGCGATGACATTTGCCTTCCTTCCTGTGTTTCGACTACTACCTTCAAGAACTGCGTGCTTTTCCCGAACTGTTTTTTCTCCAACAACACGCTGGTCGAGAACTGCATTTTTCTGAGTGGATCGGTTTGTATGTCGAACGGACGGATCACTTGCAAAGGTAGGTTTTGCTGTCCGTTTTGACAGTAGCGAACGCCTCCTTTGGAAACGGGCAGCTGTGCAACGTCGGCAACGAGACGGGCGGCTACGCCATTCGTCTTGACGGTGATCTGTTCTACACGGACATGAAGGAGTTGCTGGAGAGTGGCTCGCAGCCTTCTTTTGAGCCTATCCGGGAGAATCGATGTGTGGTGGGTCCTTCTGCATGTATCGAGTACTGTTCCCTGCTCAATTCTGTTTTTGTCGGTGAAGGCTGCCACATCATTGCTAGTATGTTAGTGGACTGTACTGTATTGGGAAGCCACGCCAATCGCACTCTGTACGCGCGCCACGAGAGCGTAACGCCATAGAGTGTCTAACGGCAACGCCGCGAGCAGCATTCTCCAGTGGGGCGTTCACTTCGAGACGGGGTCCAACTGTGTGAACAGTATTCTGTGTGAGCACTCCTTCACGGACTGCAACGCCAAGATCATCAACAGTGTCATCGGTAGCGCTCTGTCGTTCGCTTCACTCTAGCCCCAAACACGGGAGTTTCATCGGGAGAGTGCAACTCTTCGCTCGTGGGGCCGTTCATTGGCTTCCACCACAACAGCGTTTTAATCAGTGGTGGGCTGTTGGGGTTGGCGGATTACACGTAGCGATTTGGTACAAGGGGAAGGGCAACATTGGATACGGCGCCAACATTGGCAGTAACCACACGGGTCGTTTGCCTGACCAGGAACTCATTCCTGGTGAGGGGTTGTTCTTCGGCCTCGGTTGCAACATCAAATACCCCTGCAACTTCAGCAATGCTCCTTACTCGCTCATCGCGTCGGGCATCACGACTCTGCCTCAGGTTTGTTCCCTCCCTCCTTCTCATGTCCAGAAAGTGGAGATGCCCTTCTCGTTGATCAACAAGCCATCGACCAATTACGAAGGCGTTTCGCCGGCGTACAACATATCCTGTGTGGAATGCGTGGTGGGTCCTTGACGCCACGAGATCCTTCCGGGCTGGGCGCTCTACAGCAACTACTACATGCTGATCCGCAACGAGAACAAGTTCTCAAAGCGAAACAAGAGCAAGCGCTGCTCCTTCGAGATGCACATTCTCCGTCCCGACATCATCGCGCTCCTCGTGAAGGCGCGCAACTACCTGCTCATGCGAGACAAGCTCAGCAAGGAAGCCTTCTTGGATCTGGACGCGTTCGGCACGCTGCGTGACAAGCGCAACTGCTCTTGCCAGTTCCTGCACACCATTGAGGAGGAGTCGGACGACTCGTCGGAAGACGCGCCTTACCTCGAGTTGAATTCGGTGGTGAAGGAGATATACACGGATGCGGACGTGAGTCAGGACTCCGCGTGTGATGGGTAGATTGCGGGTCTGGGCAAGAACTGCATGACCAACAAGAGTCGTCTTCACGGCATTTCGGTGTACTCCTTCTTCATTCGTCTGTACTATCTTCGAGTGAGAGCGAGGGATGGTGGTGAGGCGTAGCTGCTGAAGCAGTTCCTTATGGAGGAGTTTGAGAAGCATCCTGAGGCGTTGACGATGGAGGCGTTAACGAAGAAGGCGGAGAAGGAGCCCTTCTTTGAGTGGTGATTGGAGGTACGTGTGATCCGTAGAAGCATTCGCAACGAGTGTTCCGAGAGGGATTTGGTGTCGCTGATGCTGTCGCTGCAGTCGATGGAGACGCTTCTCCTCCAGAACGCCATCTGGTCCAAGAAGAAGGACTTTGTGCGTGGGAGGAAGATCATGGATGTTTGGATGAGGCGTGTGAGTGATGTGTAGCAGTACGACGTGACGCACGATTATGATAAGGACATGGAGGTGGTGGAGGAGAGAAGGAAGTGAGTGTAATTGGAGGGGGTGAGTTGTAGGTTGATTGAGGGAGAGATGAGTGGTGTTCTGAGTCGACTTCAGTCGATGAATTGAGATTTGGTGGATTGAGATTTGGTGGATTGAGAATTGAGATTTATCAAATGAACGCCGTCATGTTTGTCAGAAACAGAGTCACATCGGAACACTCACATCCAAACAAAGGATTTGGTCTTTATTCTACGGGTAAAGGAACGGATGGACAACCACTTCATCAAACATTTCAGCGTGAATGCCATACTCACCACTAATTGGCTTCTTCGTGAATACAGCACCTTCCTGAATCGTTATGTCGCCCGCGGCCTACACATCACTTCAATCCCAACCATCGTGCTTGAGGACAGGTCAAACCGTGGATATAAATGTATCCAGTCCAGAAGGGAAGGTTCACTGTGCTATCCTCGCAGAGACTCCCGCTCTTCCAGAATACCGTGAGACGATTAAACGACGCGCTGAGCTTCCACGTAGCCCCCTTTCCAACGGGTCTCGAGAGGGTTCCCGTCGCATTCACCCAGGTCGTGGTCCCCACTACCACCGGGTTCGGAACGATCGAAACAGCTATGATAAGGAGCAGAAGCAGAAACGACACTTGATTTTTCCAATCGCACTGGGAGAGGAGCACATCTTGTAGGTAATGGGTTGCGGTGTGTGAACACTCGCCTACCGCTTACAGCATAACGAGCACAACGTACCACGATCGTCAGAAGGAGCAGGAGCAAGAAGGAGCGCATTCTATGGAAGCAAGAGTAAAGAACACAAGCGAGAGGGGCTCGAACAAACACCGGAATGAACGTAATGGTTCACTGTTTGCTACGAACAGACCTAAAGAATGGTTATGACAGAGGAAAGAGGTGGGACGAGGAAATGGAGCGAATGAGGGTTATAAATGCTCTCTCTTCGTTCCCTTCTCCCTGTGCTGCGACTCCTCTCGTCTCTGGTCCTTTTCCTTTACGACTTGATGAAGCACATGATTCAGCGCATTTGAATTGTGGTAGGATACGTAGAAGGTGTATGAGCTTGGTGGAGGCAGTCTGTAGTCCCGGTCGATAATGACGAGAGGACATGGCTCCAAAGGCGAGTTTGTCATTCTCGCCTTCCGATTCTTTCTCCACAGTTGGAGGGACGCCTTGAAACGGCGCAGTTCCTTCCCCAAATCCTACGACTCACAGAACGCCACTCTGTATCACATGAATTGTTTCTGGAGTCATGATAACTCTTTTGTTGTCGTTGAATGTGTATATGCTACTTGGTTCTACGCACATGAGAAACCGATGAGAATGAAGCAACTTGGTGTATTGTGTTGAGTTTCATTTTGTTGTATAGCGTGTGCGTGTTCGTTCTATGCATCATAGCACTCTCCAGAAGCACAAACCAGAGAATCACGCTGCGAAGGATCCGAATGCGAGGATTCGTGTGGGTGTATATCCTGTGCGTATCCTCTATCCGAATACGCACTCATTGTGAGCAGTCAAAACAAGTGACTGATGAGCTTCTCCAAATTACAAGCAAGCAGTCATATCAAAGAGAAGAACAACCATATCAAAGAGAAGAACAACGAACAACAAACACCCCATAGGCAATAACACCATAACCAAAGCATCACATGAATAGCTACCCCATTTACTTCTTGGCAGACACACCGACGGACTTGCCGAAGCGACCAGTCGTCTTGGTGTGCTGACCACGGACCTTCAGGTTCCAGTAGTGGCGGA
>ERZ1106948.683-NODE-683-length-13643-cov-37.283191_pt1 | contig 13643 bp, 19 predicted proteins | sample MGYA00403673_ERZ1106948 | MGnify/ENA primary metagenome ERZ1106948 (study PRJEB35170, sample SAMEA104062409) | human gut metagenome | biome: human gut; feature: human-associated habitat; material: faeces | place: Denmark | collected 2012-05-07 ...
AAGAAATGTTGTGACCCTTCTTGTACTTCTATTCCATGAAAGGGAGCGAGACGAGCGCAAACCTTATCGGCCCATCTCTCCTGACGACGGACGACGCGAAGCTTGCGAGCAGCACGAATACCACAAGGTTTACTACACTCACGGTTAGAATCGCTCCCCTTGGAGGATGAATCCCATCACAGCCATTCGATGGAATAAGCAGTTCACTCGCCAGCAGCGTACCCTTTACCCATGATTCCGATGAATAGTGGCTGGAAGAAGACAATCTAAGCGAGCACACAACGAACCCCATGACTGCATTTCGCTGGAGGCAGTCCGAGGGCGAATCGATGACCCCCATCATTTCTCATTCTCTTAACGAATACAGAGAGTGGTGACTGTTTCGCGTTGTGGTTGAACTTGCGAAGTGTCGAACGTAGGATCCGCGGCTCGTTCTTTGACTGATAGGAATTGACCCCATCTCTTCGTGACGCTCTCCATTCCTGTTTCTCCTCTCTAATTTGAATTCTCTGCGTTCAACGATGCGTCCGAATCTGTTCTACGCAGTATTGTGCCTCTCTCTCCTTTATTTCCAACTATTCTTCAATTCCATACGTATCGAGATCAAGGAAATGCATTCATTTCAACGGAGTATCTTTGGAAGAGATGAAGTCGTCGTTCCTTCCGAAAATGATACTACGGAACCTACAAGAATGTCTATAACCAGAAGACCGAGGAAGCCGACCCAGTCGAGTGATCTCCGTTCCTTCTGCCAGGAGATTGCGAAGAACAATACCATCATGGTTTCCTACACGGATGAAGGCTACCTGCCCTTCTTTGATTTGTTCTACCGAGTGAGCCATTTGGAGCAGTACTCTAACTTCTTTGTGGCTGCCGCTGACATGTACTCATACCAGGTACTCCTGTTTTACCGTGTTCACTGTAGAACCTGATACAGCGTGGCATCCCCGTGTTCTATGTCTCGGCTGTGGGTATCAGTTCGGAGGCGTCGAAGCGAGGGTCCATCATCACGGGAGACGAGTTCCAGCGGAAGGTGCTGAACAAGATGACCTTCATTCGCAACATCGTGGACACGGGATTCACCGTGCTGTTCATGGACTGCGACATCCTTCTCTTCCAAAACCCGTGGCCCGTTCTCTCCCAGTACACGGCGCGGAACGCGGATATGGTGGCTCAAAAGGACTACACGCTCAACTCCGGTTTCATGCTTCTCTTCCCCACGTCCGCCACGACGACGCTGCTTCGGTTCGCCTACTACCACATGGTTCGACGGAGGGAGCGCGACCAGGAAGCCATTCAGTTCGCAATGCGATTCCAGCCCTCGTACCGACTGAAGTTGCTGCCCGAGAGCAGTTTCAGCAACGGCAGAGTGTTCTTCGCACACCACCAGTTCTACTGGGACGCAATACGGAAGGACGAGGTGATGATGCACAACAACTTCATTATCGGCAGCGAGAACAAGATCTACCGACTGCGCGAGATGAAGCTGTACAACGAGGACACGGACGAGTACTACTCCTCTCCTACCCGGAAGTACCTCATGGCGGACGTGGAGGAGAAGAGACGCAACAGCACGCTGTATCTCATGCAAGTGGCGGTGCTAAGTCGCATCCTGAACCGCACGTTCCTGCTGCCCACCTTCTTGTGTCCCTCTCATTTCTCCGTGACCAAGTGTAATCTGTGCAGGGGCGAGCTCATGTGCTTCAAGAAGTTCAGAAACACGATCCAGAACGACTACCGCTCTTATGTACCGTTCCTCTTCTGTGGTGAAGAGTAGACCTTCCGTGACCACGAATTGACGCCTCCTGACGTGAAGCAGCTGATTCGGGACGCGGAGGGCTACCACGTGACCGTGGAGGGAGCGCAGGGCGAGCACTCCATCCAGCTGCCGAAGCACATGACAAAGACGGCGATTGCGGAAGCGTTCGCTCCGTTGCAGTCCCTGCGCGTCCTCAAGCTCCTGGACATCCCGACGAGCTTCCCCTCCAAATTCAAGTGCGCATGTTTCCAACAAACACAACCATTTACTTTCTCAAAGCAATAGCTTCGATCTCGACGCCAGCGTCCTTAGGAAGACGAGCGACCTCGACGCAGGAGCGAGCGGGGTAGGGAGCCTTGAACTCGTCGAAGAACTTGCCGTACACAGCGTTGACCTTACCGAAGTCGTCCATGTTCTTCACGAACACGGTGGTCTTGACGATATCAGCGACAGTGAGACCAGCGGCTTCCACGACGGCCTTCACGTTCATGAGGCTCTGGCGGGCCTGCACCTCAATGTTGTCGGAGAAGGTGCCGGTCACGGGGTCAATAGGGAGCTGACCCGAGGTCAACACGATGTTGCCAAGATCCAGACCCTGGGAATAGGGACCAATAGCAGCGGGGGCCTTATCAGTCTTAAGGATGCTCATGTTACAAAAGATATATAGATTAAAAGTGAACCTTCTAAATCGGGGAAGGTGGAAAAGCGACCAGTGGTCCTTGATGGTCAAGATCCATTCCCATTTGAGAGGGAGCGGCTCGGATGAGGCGGCAATCTCTCCGGCTGTTTCCGCTTTCATTGAATCACGTAGGGAACGCGCGGAGAGAGCAACTCGCAAATGGAAGCCTGATCAACAAACACAAGAAAGGAATCACGGACTGTCGCAGTCCAGGTCAGAGAAGCACTCCTGGATCACTTTCTGCGTGTTGAGTCGCAGATGGAAGGGTCGGTCCTTTCGCATAAAGAACTGGTATCTCCGTCCCTCGTCCCGGACGAAGGCCATGAAACTGTGCAAATGGAGGACAATGCGCCCATCCTCTGTCTTGGTTGTGTTGATATGCGGCTTCAGATTCTCCAGCATCGACAGCACGATCTTCTCGTTGCGACTTCCCTTCAGCTCGTCGTATCCCGTATGACCCATGATGCTCACATCGTGATACACAACGTTTTCCAGCTTCTTCTCTCCGTAATTCTTCACAAAGTCGTACAAGAAGTGCAGTCAAGGACACAATGGGATGTCATGCAATGCAATGGGATGTCATGCCACGCCATGCACTGCACTGCAAGTCAATCAACAAGGATATGCTATAGAAGGCGAAGAACGTGGTGGCTTCGGAGTACTTCCACAGCAGCACGCGGAACGGCTGCGTCCGGTAATCCGGGATCAGAAGACAGTCGATCGAGTGCCTCACCAGCTCCATCCCCTTCTCGATCTCCCCGGTGAACAGGAAGTACTTGCACACGCTGCGCACCGACGACGACTACGCCTCACTCCCCTCCCTCTCACCCACAGTGTAGGTGAAGCCCTGCGTGGTGGCGTCGTTCATGATGATCGAAAAGAGCTCCGTGTCCTGCTTCACACCGCAGTAGTGGAACAGCAGCTTGTACGTCAGGTCGTCGGGCGTCGTGCGCTTGGAGCGGCGCGTGCAGCGGTACAGGTACAGCACGGCGAGGCGGTCGTCCTGCTTGATGAACCAGAGGAGCAGCGCGTTCAGACTCGCCTTGCGCAGGTACAGCTTGGTGAACTGGTAGTGTAGCAGCTCGATCGACTCGTTCTGCAGCAGCTGGTCGAAGTTCTGCAGGAACGCCGTGCTGTTGTACAGGTTCACGTCGCCCATCTGGTGGTTGGGGAACGCCGCGTTGATCTCCTTGCTGATGCTGCCCACGAAGTCGTAGCCCTGCTGGATGTCCTTTACGATCACCGGCATGTACTCCTGCTTCTGCGTCTTCCACAGCAGGTCGAGGATGATCATGTACGTCACGCCGTCCGCCTGCACCTGGTCCAGCTTCATGATCTGGTAGATCTGCAGCGCGCGCTCCCAGCTGCCGTTCCGCTTGTACCCCGTCAGCAGGCTGTTGTAGGTCCACACGGTCGGCTTCATTCCCTTGCGGCGAATCGCCTCGAACAGCTCCTCGGCGCCCTTCATGTTGCTGGAGCGAATGTAGCAGTTCAGCAGCACCTCGTGGTCCACGAGCGTCGGGGAGTAGCCCTCCGCCAGCATCATGTTCCATATGGTCAGTGCGATGGAGTCCGCGTTCTTCCCCACGCTGCACACGCGAATCGCGTCCATGTAGTCGTCGCTGTTGATGCGCACCTGCGCCTCCTTCATCTTCAAAATCACCTCGTATGCGATGTCGCAGCGACGGTACTCGTAGAGCAGGTGGAGCATCTGGGAATAACTACACATCACGAGGAAAAGCAGGCACTGCATGTGGTGCTCCCACGTGTAATGGTCCAGCATGCTGCGGATCAGGGAAACGAGGTCCTCAATCGACAAACGCACATCGTGGTAGCTCAGCTCCTTGAATGTGTCAAATGCCCTCTGCATATCCTCTTGCGACGCGTCCTCGTCACACCGAATACGCTGAACAAAGCTACACTGAAGAAAACGACGCTCGCCTACTCCTTTCGCTCGCTGAGCTTATTCAAATCCAGCTCATGCAGAGTCCTTTTCCTTTTCGTCACCGCTGTCGCCGAGGACTTGGGCGCTGACGAATTCTCCACGGTGTTGCTAAAGTGATGTGCAAATACGGATATGGATGGCAACACACATCGAGAACGAAGTCTATGCATAAGAAGGAGGAGGGAAACGCATCACGTCATGGAGCGGTAGGGCAACGACGGAACTGTCTTCAAATTCCTCATGAGAGGAGAGAGCCTCGTCCATCCCCTGTGTAGACCGAACATACTACGCGCGAGAAATGAATGAGGCCGTCGAGCAGGAGAAGGAAGGGGAGTGTGAAAGGAAAGCGCCAGAAGAGACAAGCACCCCATCTCCCATTCTCCAGAAGTACTTCGTTTCTCTCTCCATACAGTCTCTCTACTCACATTCTCGCAATTCTTTCCATAAACAAGAGCAGTGGGGGCGCGAAAAGCGCATTCTGTTCACAGCGTTGATCATCAAGGATCACCGTACGCTTCGAGTCCAAAAGCAGAAAACAGCAGCTGTATGCGATGTCGAATTGGGTAACGGTGAGAAACGCGTGATGCGTGCTGATGTGCGTAGTCCTCTGTGTTTAAGGAGTTACTGGACTGTATGCAAAACTCGCAAGGCGATGCGGAGTCTCTAGAACAGAAGATCGCCCAGTCCGCGATCGATATCAATGCGTACGATTCCAGGGGGTTCACGCTTCTCCATTATGCGGCGCAGCTCGGTTTCGACGATAGCATTTATGTCCTCTTTAAGTGCGGCGCGACGTTGGACCAGTGCACACTCGTATGCCTCCCGCTTCCTGTTCAATGTAGGATAACAGGACTGCTTCCGACCTGGCGGCTGACGCTGGGTTTTCGAACACATCCGATTTTCTGAAGACGCTCATTTCGGAAAGGAATGTTGCTGTTGACGCGTGGCGCGTAATTGCCTAGAGCTTCTTGGATGCGATCAAGCGGGACGACATCGAATACATAAAGGCGAATAGCAAAAGCCAGGACTGCAAATACTACCGGACGCAGAGTGGACTCTTTCCCCTGCACTACGCTTGTCAAGTCGGTGGAATTCGTGCTTAATTGTCGTCGTTCATGATGTGTAGAGATTGTCATGGAGCTGCTGAAGAGCGGCTTTGATGTCAATCAACAAGACGCTTTTGGGCGCACAGCATTGCACTGGTCGGCAATCCTCTACGACTGGGACCTGCTCACGCTGCTCATTCAGAACGGCGCCGATTACAGCATTCCCTCCCTCGTACCCCCATATTCCTGTTCCAACGCATAGACCGGAAAGACCGCGATCTGCATGTCGTTCCCCTTCCTGAAGACGTACGATCAGCCCGATTTCTCGACCAAGTGCGACGAGGCCTTTTTCAACGCCATCAAGCGCTCCGACGTCGAGTCCTGCGAGTCCTTTATCGAATCGCGTCCTCCGCACTACGTCGAGAAGCTGGTAGATCCCGAGGGCAACAACCCGCTCCACATCGCCGTGCAGACGTGGGAGGGCGTGGGCATCAACGACGTCGCCTTGCAGCTGGATCTCATCCAGCTCTTCATCGCGCTGGGGGTGGACCCTGCGGCGCAGAACGCCCACGGCGTGTCCGCACTCGATCTGGCGAAGAAGTCGTCGTGTCCAGAAATCGTCTCGTATTTTGATTCCATGTTTGCTCCCTCGCTCCCCGAGCCCACCGAAGTGGTCGAGCTCCAGCCTTTCCCCTCCGTCACCTCGCCGCGAGCGTCCTCCGCGATGGCCTCAGCCATCGGCTCTCCGTCGCTCCCCGTCGCTCCTTCCCCGTCCGTCCCCGTCGCCCAGCTGCCTTCTCTCTCGTCGCAACCGTCTGTGGTCGGTCAGGCGATGGTCGTCTCGTCCCCGTCGCTTCCTGCAAAGACACCATCGTCGCTTCCTGCGAAGACGCCATCGCCTCTCGACGCGTCGACGCCCGCTCTCTCCAAGCCGGCGGGCGAAATCGCCTCGGAGGTGGTCGACAACGATCAGGAGTGCGAGATGGCGGCGTCGCTGTCGCCGTCGACCGCCGTGGAGGAGCTGCTGACGCACACGGGCATGCAGGAGTACAAGGAGCTCTTCGAGGAGAAGGTGCGACCGCGTCGGCTGCATCATCCGTAGGGCTACAAGCTCTGCAGCGACCTGTTCTCGCTGTCGGAGGGCGACTGGAAGGAGATGAAGCTGAAGTTCGGTCACCGGAAGCGCCTCATGGACCTGATCCACCGCCTGGACTGTCTCGGCACCTTCCTCGAGTCCATCCACCTGCTCTCGCACAAGAAGCACCTGCTCGACCTGGGCTTCGACTCCGTGTGGAGTCTGCTGGGCGTGAAGAGGGAGTACGCGGAGACCATGAGACTGACGGAGGAAGAGATGGACGCCTTTTTGAAGGGGCAAGAAGCACTTGTAGGGGTGTGGGAGCGGTGTGAGGCGTAGGTTGCACCTCCTCTGCCTGTACTGGGCATGAACGATAGTTGTGAGCCGTTGCTGCGACTGATATTCGACGAAGAGAACACGAAGCGGATCATGACGGTAGGCGCGGGAGGAAGGGGTGACGCGTAGCAAGAGGCAATTACGACCGTTGGCTACTTTTTGTATATAGACATGAATGCACAGGAAGAACTGGGAATTCGGTTTGGGGAAACTGTGGGATTGTGTTATATTGTATCGGTGAGTGTTCCTCCTCGCGATGACAAGTAGCAAATCGAGGGTGAAAAGAAGGACGAATAGCACGCCTTTCCCTCCTGTTTGTTAACAAACACGGCAGCAAGCGTATTTCTCGGTCCACTCCTTGGCAGTCGCCTCGAAGGCAGCGCGGTTGTTGCGCACCTCGTCGCCGATGTCAGGATCCACCGCCATGTCGCAGTTGGCGTAGTTCTACGATAAACGGCAGTCTCCAACGCTACCTGTAACATCTCGTACACAGTGGTCACGACGGTGGAGAGGTTGTTCACCGCCTTCCAGTTCTCCGCAATCGCCTCGTTGCAGAACTTGCCGTCGTCCTTGTCCACCAGAGGGTGATAGATCTTTGTGGCAAAGCGCACCTGCAGATGAGCACAGCGAGAATGAGCATACGGAGGGAGCGACGAGCGGATAGTTGGAGGGAATCGTAATCTCCAGATGGAAAGCGCCTCCGTCGTAGGGAGACTCTTCGGGGCCCAGGAGCGTGGCATCGACAATGCTGGAACCCTCGCGAATCTACAATCAACCCCAACTCAGTTTCTCACGGTCAAGGTGGCGAAATCCAGGGGATCCTTCTCGAGCTTCTTCAATTCTCTAGTGACTTTATTCATTCAGATGGCAACACTTTTCTAATCTTAGGGGGATGATTCCAGAAATCGAAACGGATTGCGAAAACGCCTCGCGCGAAAAGAAGTTCCTTCTTCTGGCATTCTTGGAAAGGACGGATGAGTCCCCTGTGTCCATGTCGTTGGAACGGGGTGTTTGCTGAGAACCCATATATGGGAGCAGTTCTTCTTCAAGAGGATGGAAGCGCGATTCAGAGCGGGAAGTATCGGATACAACGTGTACACATCTCAGCACCCTCCCAGTTCCACGCAGAAGCAATCCACAGTCCATCTCGTTTAACCCTTTCCTCTTCCTTCATGCATCGATGCATCCGCTACTGACACGACGGACGCGTGAGTTTCGTGGTTCAGCGCGTTTTCACTCCTCAATCCCCTGATTCTGCTTAGACTATGTATCTTCGATTCTGCGAGATAGACTGATTCAGATGCGCTATGCATCGCGCGTGATTCTCTCGCGTCTGTTTCCAATCACGTGTTGCGTTCCGCTTGGCGGTATCCTCCTTCTCGCATGATCACGCTTAGATATGACACTGATTGCAGATAAAATGGGATTTGTGTATGCTGTCCATCCTTCGCTTCCCATCCTCGAGTGCTCCGTCTCCTATTTTGCCGTCGATGAGTGGCTCTTGTAGTGTATAGTGTCATCGCTAGGCTCTTTCCCCTATCAGGGAGTGAGGTGATTGGGGTGGTTTCCGATGGAAGTCTAATTCGTCTCTCGTTTTCCATATCAGACGACAGAATACTCTTTGGAAAGCACCCCATTCCCGTGCTGAATCACGGCGTTGGTCTTCTCTCCCACCGTGGTCGTTGTGCCGTCAATCGTGAGAAGCGCGAGGTGCTGTATATCAATTCGGATCACCGTATTGAGAGAGTCGATGTCGACTCCCTGTCTCACTCGTTCCTTCTCCACAATCCTTCCGCTCCTTTTCGCAGTTTGTCCTTTTCATCAATGGGGCTGTTTTGTGTTTCAGAGGATCGTCGTGATGTGTATCTGAATGGTAGTGATTATCTGTTTTCCACCGTGACCCTACCCTAACCGTGTAATTGGTAGACGTATGAGATTGGAGAGCTAGTCGTATACGGGGATTCGTCTCTTCTCCTCACTTACAAGAACAGTGACGGCTCTGTGTATGTGTATGATTATACAAACCCTTCCGTACTATTGCTTCCTCCTGATGAAACTCAGCTCTTCTATATCATCACGTCTCCTTCCATGAATACGGAAGTACAGCCTGTGTACTGGTCCGCTGCCGAGTAGACATGGATTGCTCGTTGAATTCTAGGTGCTTTCTCTTTGCAGGGACAAAACCGGGAGATGTGTTGCTATGTTCCTTGGAGCATCTCGCGCCATCCACGGCGAGCAGTAATGCATTCAACAAGGAGCATCATCGCATATCGGTTGGTTGTGGTTGTATCACTTCCATGGTGTGTGTCTCAAATACGTGCCTGCTTCTCGGAGACTCCAGTGGAAAGGTGCTGCGAATCGAGTTGTCGTGCTCTGTTTGTTCCCAACCATTATCGGACATGAGTGGTGTGCGGAGTATGGATGATTTGCTCAATGACTGCAACTCCATGGTTACATCCTTTCTGAAGGACGCCAAGCTCTGTTGGGGTTTGTGAATGAGCATGACGCAATAGCCGATTTCTGGGAGCCTGTGCAGTGGCAGGAGTTGGGGCTCTTCGATTATCCTGAAATTGTGAAGAATCCCATGGATTTGACCACAATCAAAGTCCGTTCGTCCGTTCCTTCCCTTCATTTGCAGAATAAGTTTGACAACAAGCAATATACAGATGTATTCGATTTTGCGTATGATATGCGTCTCATGTGGCGAAACTGTCTCACCTACAACCAAGTACGATTCTGTTGTGTTGCTTATGCTCAGGATGGATGCTACGTCACAGATACTGCGAAGCGGTATCAGAAGATATTCGAGGATCGTCTCAGTCGGATCCTCTCCCAATGTACGTGCTTCGTTTGGTGTTGATGTTGTAGGTGTGAACAGACTTCCGTTGTTGACTCGTCCTCTTCATCACCTGTAGGACGGTTTCAGTGTCGGGCAAACGGCAGTTGGTGAGAGACATCGCAAAACTGAAGATCGATGAGTTGAGCTACGCGGTTCAAATGATATGGGAGATTTGCCCCGACGCGATTACAGTGTGCTCCCTCACTGCCTCTCACGCGTAGCAAACAAAGGAAACGATCGAGGTGGATGCGGACCGTCTCACCAAGTACTGCTACTACATCGTCGCCAACTACGTGTCCTCTCTCTCGCAGCCAAAGAGTGAAACAAACACATAACACGCTTTCTTTGTTGTTCACACTATCCTCCTTGATATCGTCGCGATACGTCCACTGTTTGGGAATGATCGTCACCAACAGGCCCGTCGCTACCACGCAACTCAAGGTTCTACTCATAACGCCCCTTCACAACACCCACATCGTCACGCCGAGCACGCCGATGCTCTTGATCATGATCGTCACGAACAGGGCGGAAGTGATGGCGGACACAACTACGCTCGACTCCAGCACCTCTCACCTACTGATGGACGAGAAAGCGAGACCATAAATCGACCCGAAGTACTTGGAGCCGAAGCAGTAGTCGGTGTACGCCGGGAACACGGCGAACGCGCCGCCAATGCAGAAGTACAGCACGCACACCCAGAGCATGAAGCGCCACTTGCAGTTCTCCGGCGTGAATGCGAAGGTGCCGACGAACACGGCGAAGATCAGAAGCATCATGCTCATCGTCTTCTTGTAGCCCAGCTTGTCATTCTACGGGTCATTCTTCGCGTCCGCCTCGTACCACCCAGCCCCAGAAGGGTCTGCAGATGCCGTTGCAGATGGAGGAGATCGAGGCGACGAGCGTCAGGAAGAAATCGTCGTGGATGATCATCTGACCGAAAAACTACCGATTATGATCACCCGACGATGCGACCTTGAAGAACGAGGAAATGAAGATGTTGGTGATCGAGACGCACATAATGGTGAACCAGATCTGCCAGAACACGCCCTTCTTGATGGCTTCGCGATTGGTCACGCCCTCCGACGCGGCAGGCGTCTTCGCTATGGTTCAGCTCGCATACACGAGTGATACGTGTTTCGATGAGTGACTCGGCCTGGGAGGATATCTCCTTCGCCTCTTCCTCCGACGGCTCGGAAATCATCAGAATGCCCACCAGCTGGAGAACGAAGTAGCAGCCGCCCATAATCAAAAACACCTTCGGCACGCGAGCGCACACCTCGAACGGGAAGAACTTTTCCTAGAGATCACCCGAACATGACGGAATGACGGAAGACACTCCCGTGGGGTCAAGCACGGGCTTGACGTTCTTCGGGTTGATGATGAATGTCTGAATGAAGTTGAAAATCAACGAACCGAAGCCAAAACCGAAGAGAATCAGTCCGTTCGCCAAACCACGGTTCTTTGGGAACCACTTCATTGCTGCCGTCATCGGAGAGGAGTAGGCAATGCCAATTCCCAAGCCGAACAGCAAACCGTACGTGCTGCACAAAACGACGTAGTTGTTGACCGTCCAATAGCCGCACACAGTCGAAACCGTGAGGAGAGAGCAGCCAACGATCATGGCTAAGCGAATACCGAACAAACGCTGCAGCGTCCCTCCAATTACCATCGCAATAGCCTAGTCTTCACAGAGAGCGGGGGAGAATACCTGGCCGAGAGACTGAAGTGCAAACACCCAGGGAGACATAGCGCTGTCGATATGCTACGCGTTATGGAGTGCGCGTTCCAAATAGTACAGCGTGCTTCTTCACCACGTGGAGATAGGAGATCACGTAGGGAGTGAGGTTCGATGTGGTATACATCGTACCCAGCGTAAAGTGAATCAGAATACCACCGATTAGCGTTAGGATAGCCCTCGCGTGCATGGAAAAGAGAAATAGTGTTCCTCTGAATGGTAATCATGGAGAACCACTGCACGTGCATCAGAAATGAAGAGGGAAATGGCATAGCTAAGCGTGCTGTATTCCATTCCTGTGAGCTTTGTCTCATCCTTTCAACTGCATTCAACGTGTGAGAATTGATGAAGAAGGTCCCTTGTTGGAGTTCATCTCAGGTGTTATAACTTGCATGTTCTGTTGTACTAAATCAAGAGGAGAAGAGAGAAAGGGGTTGTCGAAAAGAGAACCGATTATTCGCATCGAATGGCGTCCATTTCGTGCCGATATTTGTCACTGTTAACGGAATGAACAATCAGTTTTATCTAGTGTTTAGTAACGAGTTCTGATATGAGTGTCATGGATGGTAGCGATAGCATAGAAGGATCAACGCACCGCGTTGTGGATTCCAAGAGAGCGATTGACTTCTGTCTCACCGTGGTGATGGATACGACGGGATCTATGTGTGAAGCTATCGAGTCAGTGAAACAGACCATCGAAGGATTGCTGAAGAAGCTGGAGGCGATGAAGAAGGAGCATGGAGGCAGGGGCGGCGCTATCGTGGGGCAGGTGATTCAATACAAGGACTACAGTGAGAGGTCCGACACAGACAACAACTGCCGGATTACAAGCGATTTCGGTGAACTGAGAAGAAGACTGGAAGAGTTTGATGCAAATGGCGGTGGTTCGGGTCTTGGAACCTGGTGTCTGTGCGAGGATATTCAGTACGGTGTGAAATGCGCCCTCTCCAACATGACCCAAAGCGCCTACAAGGACTACTACCACATGATGGTGATTATCGGCGACTATCCGAACCACGGAGACGATAGGAGTTGTGATTGCAGCATAGAGAGGAACCCGCAGGAAGGCGGACGCTCCTTCGACTCGGTTTGGAACGACTACTTCAACCAAATGCGAAGAATGGACAACCTCCAAATCTGGTTCATGCCCATCAGTCCCGGTGACATCAGAAAGACCTACGACAAGTTCAAATCAAATCTGGGAGACAAGGTCAACATCACGAGTGACACATCGGGAGACCAGTTGAAGACCTTGTTCGACGACACCATCACGGAAGTCTACTCCAACCTGATGGGCATTTCGTAACTCTCTTTGTTCAACAAACACTCCAATTGCTCTTCAGCGAACACGTGCGGTTGTACACGATCTTGGTGCGGTTCGCAGAGTCCTTGTCCACCACGAAGTAGCCCAGTCTCTCGAACTGCACGTGGTCCTCCACCTTCTTGTTCACCAGCGACTGCTCGATCATCGCGTCGCCCAGCACGATCTCGCTCTCCTTGTTGATGTGCGACACCCAGTCGTCCAGCACCGACGGGTCCTCCTCGAAGAACAGGTGGTTGTACAGGCGGATCTCGCCGCGCGCGGGCTCCTCGCCCAGCTTCGAGCCAGCCAGCCAGTGCATCGAGCCCAGCTTGCGCTTCTTGTTCGCCATCGCGTCCTTCGCCTCCTCCTCGCTCAGCACGCTGCAGCGCACCTCGCGCACCTCGCCCTTCTCGTCGCACACCACCTCGTCGCAACGCACCACGTCCGCGTACTTCAGACTCACAATGCGACCCGGCGCGAAGCCCAGGAACTTCGGCTCGTCCTCCAGCTTCACGTCGTCGCGGTCCACGAACAGCACGCGCTGGTACGGCAGGTCGCGCACGCCCTTGCTGGCGTCCTTCGGGAACAGCGGCGCCTTCACCACGGTGAAGAAGTCCTCAGGCTTGTTGGTCAGCACCAGCTTCACGGGGTGCAGCACGGCGAACGCGCGAGGCGCCTTGCCGTCCAGGTCCTCCTTCACGAAGTGCTCCAGACGCGACCAGTCGATGGTGGTCATGGTGGTGCGCGTCACCGAGATGTCCGCGCAGAAGTTGTTGATGGAGTCGGCGGTGTAGCCACGGCGTCGCAGACCCTTGATGGTGGGCATGCGCGGGTCGTCCCAGCCGTGCACGATGTGGTTCATCACCATGTACTTCAGCTTGCGCTTGGACATCACCGTGTTGGTGAGGTTCAGGCGCCCGAACTCC
>ERZ1106948.684-NODE-684-length-13633-cov-35.669907_pt1 | contig 13633 bp, 18 predicted proteins | sample MGYA00403673_ERZ1106948 | MGnify/ENA primary metagenome ERZ1106948 (study PRJEB35170, sample SAMEA104062409) | human gut metagenome | biome: human gut; feature: human-associated habitat; material: faeces | place: Denmark | collected 2012-05-07 ...
ACGACGCGATCAAGCGCGCCAAGAACGCTGAGAAGGTGTGCCTGAAGAGAGTGCCCGCTCAGCCTCGTGCTGCTCACACCGTGGTTCCTGCCAAGCCCGTCAAGACTGTGTACGTGCTTCCCTACGAGATCTTGGCGTAAGCGTATGGATGTTCAGAGGCTGTTCCCTTTTGTCCAGTGTTTCTTGTAGTATGCGTGCTGTGTTTTCGTCGATGAGATGGCTCCGGAATGAGCTCCTTATGGGAATCCCCAAGACACACAACGTGACAGAGAGCCGAAAGGGTGGGATGGTGGGCACGGCATTTCCACTCTTTTCTTTGGTGAGGTAAGTTGGAGGTCTGAAACACATTGCCTATAGTCAAAACGTTTGCATCCTCTCAGTGGGTGCTGGCGGCCGTATTAGGCGCAAAGATTGGGCTTTTGTCTGACGATTGCCCTGTTCTGTAGTGTAACTGTCTTGGAAGAACCCAATAGTAATCGTTTGTAGGTGTGTTCTGTTTGTTTCAGGAAACACCCACATGCACAAAGAAAACATGCACACCTCACGATATGTTACGAAACGGGACCCATAGGAACGACATCGGATTTCCCCTTACAGCAACCACCCCTCTTCCTCTTCGGCTTGGCTGCCTCCGGCTCAGGCAAAGCGGCTAACGATAAGCAATCACAAATCACAACTACGTTTCTCTGCTTCTTCCAGGACGACGTCCGGAACAGAAGCCGCAAGAGCATGAAGACGACCGTCGCAGTCCTTCATACGCTGATAAAGAGACTGAATGTGCTCCTCGCCGCTGCACATGTACTTGTCACTCTGAATGGATCGCAAGATGTCATCCAACTCGCCCTCTTCTGTGTCGAGTTCGCGAAGCTCGTCGCTCTTGGGAGCGGGCTTCTCTTCACTTTCAACAGGTTTCTTTTCACTCTCAGGCTTGTCTCCACCCTCGGGTTTCACTTCTTCACCCTCAGTCTTCACCTCACCCTCAACAGGCTTCGCTTCACTTTCAGTCTTCACCTCACTCGCAAGCTTCTTCTCGACGGCCGCACGCACAGCGCGCAGATTCGCCGCCACGCGACGATGCTCCTCCACCAGCTTCTCTCTCTCCGCCTTCACGGCGGCGTGCACCGACTCGTCCACGCGCGCTGTATTCAGGAACGCGTTCAGCTCCACCGTCAGGGCGTCCACCGCCGCAGCGTCCAGGTCCGCCGCCTCGCTCACATCCGTGCGCGTGTGCGTGATCTTCAGCAGACCCGGCGTGGCCCAGGCAGCCTGGTTGGCCTCCGCCAGCTCCGGCGAGGGCCAGAAGATGGTGTTCACGAAAGCGGGGTCGATGGCAGCCTTCTTGCTCAGGATCAGCTGCTGCAGCAGCGCCGTGCCGTACGCCACGCTGTCGGGACGGTTGGCGGGCGACGCGATGCGCTTGTCGCTGGCGCTGCCGGTGAAGGACTTGAGGAGGAAGGTGTGGATCTCCGCGAGGTTGACGATGTCGCCGATGGGCACGATGCGGTCCACCACGATCTTGTACTGCTTCAGCACGTCGATGAAGTTCGTGATCAGGTTCTCGTACGCCTCGAACACCTTCGTCTTCTTGCTCTCCTTCAGGAAGCTCTTGCGCTCCACCTTCTCGTCGAACTCCACCGTCTTCCCGTCCAGCACGAAGCCCTCGCGGTCCACCACGCGCACCGCCTCCACCTCTACGCCTCACGCGTCGCTCCCTCGCCCACTCCCGTTGTACAGCTCCTTCAGGTACTTCTTCGCCAGCACCAGCGCGTGCTGCGCCGCGTCGCCGCTCCGGAACAGCTTGCGGCGCTCGGGGTTCGCCTTGCGGATCGCGTCCGCCAGCGCCAGCTCGATCGACCGCACGTTGGCCTCGACGGAGTGCAGGTGGCACTTGATCTTCATGTGGTTCTACGGCTCACGGCGAGACAGAGCTGCGACGTGGTTCACGCCCACCAGGTACACGTTCGTGCACGTGGAGCAGAAGTCGAACACCGCGAAGTTCTTCTTCGTGTTCTTGTCCGCGTCGTACGCGTCCTTCCACAGCGAGTAGCACGCCGAGATCACCGCGGGGATCGAGCGGTGCACGAAGGAGGAGGTCGGGAGGTTGAAGCAGCGGAGAATCGTCTGGAAGCGCGTCACGTCGGGGAGCGTGAAGTAGGTCGGGATCTAGAGCTCAGGCCGTGCAACAGGACCAACGGCGTAGAGCGGCTTCAGCTGCTGGAGAACGCTCTTCCAATCGTCCTGATTTGTGTAAGTGAGCATCCAGTCGTTCGACGCCCCGGTCGTGTTCACGAGACTGAAGTGCTCGTACAGGAAAAGCAACCCGAAAGCGGCGGGAACGCACAACTCCTTCTCCGACTCCTTGGATTTGAATGTCATGTACACCATCCCGCTCTTCTTCGACAGCGCGACCGATGTGAAGTTCCGCTCCGTATCAACGCTCAGCGTGTCGCGCAGATAGTCTGCCGTAAAGTCGGCGATGCACTGATAGTTGCTGTTGTTCTACTCGTAAATCGCCCCTCGTTCAGCGCCTACGCTGGGCGAGCAACGATCGGCCACGCCCAAAGTCATGTTTGTGTACTCCACTTTGCATCTACTCGTCAATTCCGTCGCGCTGAACCGACTTAAACTCATTCTCCTTGCTCTCGTTCAGCTGCGTCTCAATCGCAGGCTCCGCGTCCCCTTCGGCTGAGGGAATCACCTTCGCCACGTATTGGGACCTGAAACCAACATCAATTCCAATCACAGAGCTCATGATTCAAAAGATTATGGTCATTGTTCTGTTGGATCATTTTGACCGAAATCCCCCCTTTTTCGCAGTCTCGTTCATTCTCCCTTTCCGCTTGCTGCAGCCCGCTTTGGAGACTTGCTACACGAGTTGCGTAACTCCCCTCACCGACAGACCCGGTTTCCAACAAACACGTCATCAAGCTACAGTAGAGAAGGGTCCAAAGCACTCCTCCTGGTACACGAGAGACACGTGGAAACTGTGAGCACCTCTGTCGAGATCCTCCACCCGGATGTCTACCGCCTCTTCTTCAAAGTACCCGACCTATGCGTCATTCACTCCGCTCGTCAGCACGTTTGTTCCGAACTTCACCACGTCCCACGCCGAAACCACCTCCTCGCTTCCCGCGACGAACACATACAAGTCTCCTTCTCCTTGGACAAAAACGGAGCCTTCAAATACAGTATTGTAAGTGTAGCCTCGGAACCATGTTACAGTGTATGTTACAGGACTTGAGTGAATCTTCGCGGCCTCTGCGTGTTACGACATGAAATGAATCCAACTCCTGAGAGGATTGTGCTGATCGTACAGACTCCGCACTTCGGTGATGCTCGTCTGCAGAAAGCCTCCCTCCGTGACGGAGAGGTTCATGAAGGAGGGCGCAATGGTCACTGTGCATTAGCGGAAGAGCGAAGCATCACCTGCTGAAAAGCGCCGGTACTTGACTCCGATACTGTTCTGGTCTGCTAGACGTGAGAAACAAGCAAGAGGGCTACGCCGCAACGAAGACAGCCAAGCGCGCATCGCCTCGTTGCTCCAGGTATAGTCCGTGGAAAAGGCTGATCGTAAGCATACGGCATAGAACGCACTCGAAACCATAACGTCCCTCATGACAGGCTCACGCACACACTGTCCGTTGACAAGGGTTGCGTACAAGGAATACGCCTGCTCTTCCTCAAAACGGCAGTAGATTGTTTTCACCGTGCCCAGTTTGTGACTACAGATGATCGCACTCCACTCCCGCCCACTGGCCCAGGAACACGCCCTCGTTCACAATCACGCTCCCAAGAGGCGCTCCCGAGAAGGAACCACCCAAGAGGTAGATGTCTCCTTCTCCCTTTATGCTGAGCGTGACCTCCAAGCATGAGTCCCTCAAATCCGTCACCTTTTGGAAGGTTAGCACCTGATCGTTGCAGAAGACGGAGTTGAACGGAATGTGGTAATTCAAGAAGGCTGTGTCCTCAGAGCGAGTGGACTGCGCAAAGAGCGCTATGTGGAGCGAGTGGAAGCGGTTTTGAAGAGGAAACCGGATATGAAAGGCCGTATTCTCCAGAACACTTCCGAGATAGTGGAGACTACTCTTTACCGAGTCATACGTCGCCTTGGAGTCTTCGTGGACGAAATAGGAAATGCGCGCTCCATACACTCCCTCGATATGTGCAAGCAGCGTCTTCCCGTACACGCCGTCCACGTGGATCGTAAGAGAAGCATCTAGCATTTACACCCCATTTCAGCGTTCACATCCGCAGGGAAAGAGAGCGAGCAGCAGGACCCACAGCACGATCATGGGCTCTTTCCGACGTCTGGAACAAACACAGCGTACAAAAGGAATGGTCCTGCTAGCCACGCTGTAGAAAGAGATTGAACGAGTGCTTGAAGAAGTGGAGCATGTCGTAAACCACAGGATCAGAATCCACAAGATTACTACTCCTTACCCCCATCAACCACGCCTACCACAAATAGTCCTTATTCTCGGTGAAAAACGTAATCAGTCGCGGGTGCAGCGCCTCAATGGACTTGAGCCGATGTGTTGTATTGGCCTTGCTGTCCGCCGATGCGAGTTTGAGATCATAATGATTGAGCACGTAGATTTCGATAAAAGAGAAGAGAAGACGAGACGCCGTCGTCGGTTTCAACTTGGGCTCTCCCATGAGTGTGCCGTGTGTCGAGTGCGTTGAGTGCGACATGTGCGATGCATTTGATACACTCGACGCACTCGACAAGGACTCGCACGAAGACGGTGAGTTGGGCGCCTCAGACGGCGAGTTGGGTGCCTCGTTCCAGCCCTCATCGTGCGACTCCGCCGCGGTGGGAGAGAACTTCCGCCGATCCTCCTCGAAGGCGAGACGCTGCCGCTGAGTCAAGAGCTCGATGCGGTCCCAGAAGGGCTCCAGCTGCGGAATGAGCTGGTGGTTGGTGAACACCTTGCCCAGCTTGATGCACCACTTCGCGCACTCCGCCAGCCCCGACAGACTCACCGCCTTCCTCGTCTTCGCCCCCTGCGCCACGCCCAGCAGCACGCGCAGGCACTGGTACGCCTGCTGCACGCACACCATCCCCAGCTCCGAGCGCACGCCCTCCGCCATGCCGGGGATCTCCTCGCGCAGCGCCACCTCCACCAGCGTCTCCTCGCTGCGCGACGGGAAGCATGCCACCTCGTGGACGAACTGCTGCAGGTACGCGCGCTGGCAGCACAGCACGTGCACAATCGCCACCTCGTTCAGCTGCGCCGCGGAGTACAGCGCGCCGAACGGGTGCCGCTTGCTCCGAGAGTCCAGAAAACGGCCGTGGCTCGTGAGCTCCTTGACGCAGGCGACCGCGTTGTGCATCAGCGCGTAGCTCAGGGCGGACTCTCCGGAGAAGCTGTACAGGTTGGGGTCGGCGCCGTGGTGCAGCAGGATGCGCACGAAGGACGCGGAGTCCGTCTTGCACGCCAGCATCAGCGCTGTCACGCCCTCCGTGTCCTGCATGTTCACCAGACTGCGCAGGCGCGACGGCGATGCCGAGGGCGGATGAGCAGACTCGCAGAGAACAGAGAGACACCCCGCGTCGCCGTAGAGCACGGCGTACATGAGCACCGTGAGACCGCGCACGGCGTGGATGCGGACGCTCGCGCCCGCCTTCAGCAGTGTGCACACGACCTCCGCGTTGTGACTATACACGCCGTGAAACAGCGCAGTGAGTCCGTGCGCGTCCTGCTCGTTCACGTCGATCGGCTCCTGCAGCAGCGACCGCACTTCATTCACAGCGCCTTTCCGCGCCGCCTTCATAAGCGGGGTCAGCTGCTTGTCCATGCGCGCCGCGTGAAGCAGCAGGGGACGAGAAACGAACGAAGTATTCCCAACGACTTGACAGACACCCGGATTCGATGCGTCCGATTCATCATGGATCTATACAGTGAGTGCCATATAAAATGGAATCCACAGGAGACGGAGTGGAGAAGGAGGAATCGCTCCCTTCTCCAGAACTCAAGTTTCGCTTGTAACGATAGTGCCGGAAAATGGAATGCGCGCTTGCCTGTTCTGACATCTATAAATGATCCCATTCCAGCACTTCTCACTTCTCTGACCAACAATTGACCCTCCAAATCACGATCTGCTGAAGAAGAAGCACGCAACGAGCCGATTAAAGACGGTTTGTATTGTTCAATACAACAAAGATGGGAACAGTATTCGTTTTAGCACACCACCCATTTGACGCGCCGAAATTCCTCGCTATTTTCGTGAACACGCCGCTCTTCCTCTTCCACCCGAATCCCCTCACCACAGGACTTTATGTGCTCCATGCTTGCACCTGGCTTCACGGAAGCGAGAGAGGCAACCAGTCATTCTTAACCCTTGTGCTCCTCTCCCGCATATAGAATCCATGGACACGCCGCCTCTCGAAATCAAATGCTCGGACGATGTTGCCCCCGTTCATCCGCTTGACACCCTAGATCATGGATATTTCGCTATCCAAAGTGTCGAATGTCATCGCAGTCGCTGTGGTGGACGGCTCGATTGAAATGTACGTCTGTGGACTCCGTTCTCACTCCCCAGTCATTCGTTTGATGAGAAGAAGGACAAACTGGTAAGGACAATTCACATGGACAAGGATGTCATTCGGTGCGTCACGTTCAACAGCGATGCCACCAAACTCTTCTGCGGCTGCGAGGATGGACGCGTGCTCCTTCTGTCCGTGGAGGGTGATTAATGGACTGCGGAATCAATACTAGGAAAGGAACTGTGGCGATGTGATGACAAAGTGATGCATTCCTGCGAAATTTCGGCAGTGTACTGCGTGGACGACAAATCCTTCTTCTCCGGCGATGAGAATGGCGCCGTGAAGGTCGGTGTCGTCTCTTTCCGTCACGCGTAGCTGTGGAATCCCGTTCCGGGGAAGACGACCGTCGAGACCTTTGAGAAGCACCAGGACTACATCTCCGACTTCGATTACTGCGCCTCACGAAACGCCGTCGTGATATCGAGTGCGGACGGCTCGCTCTCGTTCATAGACATGAAGGAGCGTGAAATCGTGTACCAGACCACCACCTGCAACGATGAGCTCCTCTCCTGCTGCGTGGTGAAGAACGGAGAGTTCATCTGCGCCGGAACGCAGGAGGGCGTGGTCAACATCTACCGATGGGACGACGAGGAGGAGATCGCCGACCGCATCACGGGTCACCCCGAGAGCATCGACGGCATGCTCAAGATCGACGAGGACACCATTTGCACGGGAAGCGACGACGGCGTGCTGCGCGTGGTTCAGATCATCCCTAACCTGTTCCTCGGTGTGGTCGGAATGCACGAGTTCCCCGTCGAAAAGATGGAGGTGGGTTCGGTGGCATGGAATCACGCGTAGTGGACCTTTGAGAAGAAATTCATTGCGACATGCTCCCACGACAATGTGGTTCGCCTATTTGATATGTCCATATTGGAGGACGACGGCGAGGAAAGCAAAGAGAGCGACAAGGACAGCGACAAGGACAGCGACAGCGATAGCGAGGAAAAGCCCTCCAGAAAGCGGAAAGAGAAGCCCGTTCCGGCGAAGAATCTGAAGCGCAAGAAGGTGGAAACCAAGAAGAACACGGGGTTCTTCGACGACCTGTAATCGTGATTGTGACAAACACGAGCGTATACTACAGTTACATGCGAGTGAAGTACTCACGAACCCACCACTCCGTGATGTTCACTCCGAACAGCATCAAACACAGCACCACGCACGCACAGCACCCGCCCACCACCAAGATGACGAACGGCGTCTTCACAAAGGGCAAATCTACCGCTGAGCGGACGGCCGAGCACCTACACATGTAGCCCATAAACGTGATAAAGGAGTAGATCGCGATGGCCGCAATGTACAGAAGATCGGCCATTAGCGTGTTGAACCAGGAGGTACGGATGAAGAACGGGAGGAAAACGTACTGCACCACGCCCAGGAGCAGCAGAACGGGGAAGAAGGAGTTGAAGTGGATGTCCAGCGCGTACAGCCACTCCACCGACTGCTCGGGACTACGCATCACTCCGCCCTACCAAGCACACCTGTGAGGGCGCTGAATGCGCATGTAGTGGTTCGTGAGATACCACAGCGCCGTCGCGATCACCAATCCGGCTATCAGGCTGTAGAACACAGTTTGCAGGATGGTTTGTCTACGATGGAGAGGAAGCGGCAAGCGAACATCAAGCAACTGGCGCACAGAGGACGTACGGCGGTGGAATACGCGATGCAAATGACCTATGCGATTAGCGCAGACGAGAATTCGTCACGATCAAGAAGAAATAGGTGATAACAATGAAAGACGGGTCATCGCGAGCCCACTGATTCTTCGTTTCTATTCGTCAGCACTGCCGCTCATGAGAAACGTTTTCTCCACGCCGTCATCTTGTATCTACGCGTGACTCATTCTTCACTTCCCTACACTTTGCTGGGCGAGAGACAGATTTGAATCATCTGCGTGAACGTGTAGTCCAAGTCCATTTGACGCAAACTGAAAAAGCGCTTCAAATACACCGTCGTGAAGACTTTCTGCTTTCTGTTGTCTCCGCTGATATCGAGGTTCATCATCTCGCAAGATGGGATAGACACGGACTCCCCAAAGGATTATTGTGTCTTCTTCACCATTCCCGTTTCCTCTTCCGTCATTCCATCGTATGCATCGTAGAATCATCAGTGTCGGGCTATTCCCTCTCTCCATTCATCACGGTCAGGGAATCGTTTTCGCTGCTGTTCCGTGTATCTCCATTCCAGTCTTTTCTATTTGGCGAATTCCCAACTCCCAATGACGCAATCCCTCCAATCTGTCCCTCTTTTCCCTCTTCGTGATGTCATTCATGAAACGATTCGATTCCATTTGGATTTTCACTATTCTTTCCACATCTCCTCTCAAACTGCTTCGTTTGAAATTCCTTCGCCATTCGATGCATCAGTGCATAGCAACGCCTCTGTAACTCTCCAATCCAGGATTCCAGGACATCACCATGACTCTACCACCAATTCGGTCCCACGCCCTTAGCTCCCTTTCTGTCACCCATAGAGACGCTTCGTATATGAAAAGGAGGTATGTCCTTTCAATCTCTACATACGCATCTGATTGGATGCCCCAATATTCCATGACAAAGCAATCATTATTTGTAATCTAACTCTCCTTCGGATTCCTACCTACTATGGCTGAAGAGTATTACGCCAGAGAATACTGCGCGCAAGAAGGAGACTGTCTAGGCCTGAACCGTGGTATTGGGACGTCCAGTCTGCCTATACCGTTTTTGAGTGACGACCGGGTCACCATACCGTACACGGCGAGGATGGGTGGCAGCTACCCTGGAAGTGCCCATTACTACCCCCGTGTGCGTTCGTTGTCGTCCAATCCCTCTTTTTCATCGGGTATCCTTCTGCCAGCGCGTGTGAGGCCTAGATAGTTCATTCGACCCCGATCCTTTCAATCCAGTGTATTCTATCTACGAGCGAAATTCGTTAAGACCGATATTTGAAGACAGTCCGTTTCACTATCCTTCACACGAACAGTCCTACCTGCGTGCTGCTGACCTTAGACAACAGCATATCCCGATGCAGGACGCCGAGGTGTTGGTCAGCTTGTCTGGCGACGAAGATCCTCTCATGTCGATGGCGGCGGCTGAACGTGATCAGGGATCCTTGTCCCAGTCTCCGTTCAGTGGCTACAGCCACTACCAGAGAGGCGTTCCCGTGCATGCTACAGGTGTACCCCTAGGTGATTCTCCTCCTTTTCCATCTTTTCCTGTACCAAGTGTTGCTCCCTACAACTCCTGCCCGTCGCCGGAAGTGATGGTCATTCCGGGTGCGTGTGCTCGCCGGAGCTGACGCGTAGATGATGACGCTCGCTCCTTTCCTCCCCCCTTCCCGAGGAAGTCGAAGACGTCTCCCCCTGCCAACCCGCATCCAGGAAACCCAGGAAAGAACGGAGCGAAGAAGCGCTCAAAGAAGAACAAGGTGAAGGATGCCGAGCAGTACGTCATTGATCCCGAGAAGATTAAGCGTAACGAGGATCAGAGACAATTCCTTATGATCAAGAACATCCCCAATAGGTAGGATTGCGATTGTTAGGCGTGATGTCCAGTATCTCCCAGGAAAAGTTGCTCTCGCTTCTCGAGTCCTATGTGAAGCACGAAATTGAATTTCTGTATTTGCCGGTGGACAAGACGACCGATTGCAACTTGGGTTACGGCTACGTTTCATTAGTGAATTGTGCGAGCGTTCTAAAGCTATACAATGCAGTAGGCGTCTGTGCTGTGCTTGAACGTAGATGCATATGAAGAGATGGCCCAATTCATCGAGTGTTAAGCTTTGTGAAATTGTATATGCGCGTATTCAGGTGGGACGCGAAGATGCTTCCTTAGAGCGTAGGGCCATCGCGACTATGCGAAGATGTGTCATAAGTGGAGTATAATGAGTGACGCGCCAAAGTATCATCCTATTTTCTTCAAGAGTGCTGACCGTGCCAATAATGGTGTTCGCTCCACTCGAATGGTGCGTTGCGGCTATGAGGAGCTTCATCCCAATATTCACTAGCTGCACGCGTTCTTTTTTGGTATCATTCTCTAACTCGTTGGTATTCCATTCCTCTTGTTTGTTCGACGAAAGTGATAGGCGTTTCACTCAAACGGAGTCGAAGGAAACGCATAAAACAAGACACGTAAGCCGCCTCCTTCCGTTTCGTTTTATCATTTAGAAAGGACTCTCTTTGTTCGTTCTCTATGGAAGTGGAAAAGCAGGACAAAGACACAACAAAGGAAGACGCCCCCGTGGAGCCCTTAGAGGAAGGGGAGGTGGACGAAATGAAGAAATATGTGCGCTCTTTCGGTTGGCCGTTTATCCGCAGATGGGACCCTACGTTCTGGAGATTCAAGAAATGGAGAAGAAAATCAAGGACCTCGAATCGCAAGTGATTCAGGCGGTCGGTAGCGTTCTGTTTGCGTGCGCTCACCGTCGTAGGAGCAAAGGAAAGCGATACGGGTCTGTCGCCTCCCAGTCAGTGGAATCTCGCGCAGGACAAAAAGAGAGTGAACGAAAAAACCTATATGGTAGCGCTGCTTCCTTTGCTTCACCGTAGATTGCACAGTGCATCCAGTCCCTCACAACAGATAAAGGAGAAAAGGCCTACGTCGTGCAGATCCCGCAGTACGCGCGGTTCGTGTCCGGGCTCGAGAAGAACGTGTCTCCGGAGGACATCGACGTCGGCAAGCGCGTCGCCGTGTCGCAGGAGCACTACTCCATCGCGGTACATCTTTCACATCCCCTTTCATCCTAGAAAGCCCTCGACAACAGCATCGATGCATCGGTGTCCACCATGGAGGTCGAGGACAAGCCGGACGTGACGTACGACGACGTGGGCGGCTGCGCGGACGCGCTGAAGGAGCTCCGCGAGGTGGTGGAGACGCCCCTTCTGCACCCCGAGCGTTTCACCGACCTCGGCATCGATCCGCCCAAGGGCGTGTTGCTGTACGGCCCGCCCGGCACGGGCAAGACGCTGTCCGCGCGCGCAGTGGCGAACCGCACGGACGCGACGTTCATTCGCGTGCTGGGCAGCGAGCTGGTGCAGAAGTACGTGGGCGAGGGCGCGCGCATCGTGCGCGAGTTGTTCCAGCTGGCGCGCAGCAAGAAGGCGTGCATCGTGGGCGTCGAGGTGGGGTGTGATGGTCAGATCTTCTTCGACGAGGTGGACAGCATCGGCGGGACGCGCTTCGACGGCGAGGGCGACAGCGGCGACACGGACGTGCAGAACACCATGCTGGAGCTGGTGAACCAGCTCGACGGATTTGATGCACGCGGCAACATCAAGGTGCTGATGGCGACGAACCGTCCCGACACGCTGGACCCCGCGCTGAAGCGTCCGGGGCGTCTGGACCGCAAGGTGGAGTTCGGGCTGCCCGACCTGGAGGGGCGAACGGAGATCTTCAAGATCCACTCGCGCCCGATGACGTGCGAGCGCGGCATTCGCTTCGAGCTGCTGGCGCGGCTGTGTCCCAACACCACGGGCGCGGAGATCCGCAGCGTGTGCACGGAGGCGGGCATGTTCGCGATCCGGGCGCGTCGCAAGGCGGTGACGGAGGACGACTTCTTAAAGGCGATCGACAAGGTCATTAAAGGGTACCAGAAGTTCTCGTCGACTTCAAAGTACATGGTGTACAACTGGGGTGTTTGTTTGAGTGTCAATGGTGTGAGTTGTGTGGGTGTTTTGCTGGAGAGGATGGGAGGTTATTCATTCCGTTAAGATGAGTGAGAGACACTTCGTTAAGATGAGTGAGAGACACTTCGTTAGGATAAGTGAAAGAACACATTAGGATGAACGACAGAACACATTCAAATGAACAACAAACACCACACTAAACACAAGGATAAAAGAATCACTCCACCTTTCTCCGCTTCCCCAACTCCTTCTGGCTGTTCTTCCACAGCTTCCCATCCGCCGTTCTAAACGAGCTGCGCGGCTTCCCCGTCTCCACGTCGATCCACAACTTGCGACCGCCCATCTCCACCTTCCCGCTCTGCGCCACCGCCTGCTTCACGCTCTGGTTCTTCAGGAAGTCGATGTAGCACATGCCCTTCTGTCTCCCCGTGTCGTTCCAACGAGGAATACGCACGGTCGCAATCTTGCCGAAACGCCTACGCATTACGAAGAACACGCAACACCACATGAACACGCCCTTTATCGCCTCCTCGTCCGTATCGTACGGAATGTTCTTCACGAAGATGCTGCGACAGTCCAGCGGAATCACGGTATCCTTCCCGCCAATCGCGACCTCCTCATTGCGCGCGTTGGCGAGCGACACGGTCACGTAACGGTTACCGAGTGTCTGTCGGTCCTTCTGCAGCGCCTTCTGCACCTCCTCCTTGGAGTTGAAGCGAATGAAACAGTAGCCTCTGCACCGATTGCTATCCTGGTAGCTACACATCACGTACAAGCGATTAATGAAACCGTGGCATGCGCACCTCCGCGATCTCTCCGCAATCAGCGAAGAAGGAGTGGATCTGCTCCTCCGTCGTTTCGTAGGGAAGGCCCTCCACGTACACCTCGCTGATCTCCTCCGTCTCCTCCTCCTTTGCTTCCTCCTCCTCCTCTTCCTCTACCTTCTCGGGAGCCCTTTGCCTTTTTCGGAGGGTCTTCTTGCTGCGACGGAAGTGAGAAACGCTCAAGTCTATGGGCATTCCGTTCTCGCCCACGAGAAAGGCAAGAAGAGTGCCATACAGCGTATCGCAAGGAGGCGTCAACTCAAAACCGAGATCGTTCTTTTGTAAATCCTTCGTTTCTTTCGCCCTACACGTCAAGGGAGGAGAACGGACGCACCCGAGAATCGCAACGTTCTGATTTTCCATTTCTCCCTTGTACTCCGCCTCGCCTCCAATCAGCTTCTTCACCGCTTCCTTATCCGACAGGCACACGAGAACCTCCTCCAGTTCCTCGTTCGGCTTGATCAGCACGCAACGGCGCTTGACCTTGTCGTTCTCTTTCGTACTATTCTCCAGCATCGGACGCGAAAATGGCGACAAACAAAACAGGTAATTTCGTCTCGATTTCTGGAATTCGTTCAACAAACAACTGTAACCCACTATAACTATTGTTCTTCTTTCTGGTTCAGCAGTCCCTTCATCTCCTCGCACCCGGGAACCATATCG
>ERZ1106948.685-NODE-685-length-13592-cov-31.645933_pt1 | contig 13592 bp, 22 predicted proteins | sample MGYA00403673_ERZ1106948 | MGnify/ENA primary metagenome ERZ1106948 (study PRJEB35170, sample SAMEA104062409) | human gut metagenome | biome: human gut; feature: human-associated habitat; material: faeces | place: Denmark | collected 2012-05-07 ...
TTTGCACAATAGCGTGGAAGCGTTGGTTTGACGCGGAGAAGGTGGTGGACGACACGACGGTGGTTGTAATCTTTCTTGGGAAAGCCTAAGGCGCCCTTGTTTTCTGGAACAAACAGACGATTCCTTCTGGTTGTATTCAATCGTTTCCATTTCCTGGATCAGGTCCTTCATAATGGTATAGCTAATTCTGTAACACTCCGCCTTGTACATCTTCGTCCACGCCAGCATGTAGTCGCGCATGTCGTTGGGCTTCGACCAGTTGCTCATCAGCTTCTTCAGGTCGCCGTAGGTCAGCTCGCTCATGTTGGTGGCGTGCTGGATGAAGAGCAGCGTGGAGGGAATGGTGCACTTCACGTCGTTGGTGATGGCGGTCATGATCGAGTCGTTCACGATCACGGACTGCGTGGGCGGCACGAGGGAGCCGATCTTGTTGCTGAGCTGCACGCCGCCGAAGAGGCAGTGGACGGACTGGTTGGTGATGATGGTGTGGTCGAGGGTGTAGAGAGAACCCGAGCTGAAGGAGTTGCGGTGCACCTCGTCCAGGTAGGTGTGGTCGATCGTGTTCACGTCCGTGTCGTTGCTGAAGACGAACGAGGACACGTTGTTCTTCGCGCGAATGCAGGAGCAGGGCAGCACCACCGTGTTGATCGTGTCCTTGGCGGACGCCTCTCCGGAGGTGAGGTCGGCGAGGTCCTTGTTGTTTGTGTGGTAGAGCGAGGAGGCGGCCTCGGCGATGGTCTACGCGTGAGGGAGGGAGCGGGCGACGACGTCGATCATCTGGCGGATGCTGCACGAGCCGTTCAGGAGGAGCGTGTAGTTGTGGTGCGTGAGCTGTTTTCCGATCAGGCAGTTCTTCATCGACTTGTTGCCCTTGGCGATGTAGATCGTCAGGTTGTTGTTGTACTCGTTGTTGCTCTTCGAGCGCACGTCCGCCAGGGGGAACTACGCTTCACAACGAGCCCCACAGCGTACGGTGATCGTCTTCAGCAGAAGGGCGGACAGAGGGTCGTTGGTGATGCTGCGCACATGCACGCAGGTTCTGTCCGTCGTTCCCAGCTTTCCGTCCTGCACGTAGATGGAGGACTGCGAGGACAGGAAGTCGTCGATCTACTTCTCACCCCGTGCCGACAAGGCGACCTTCTTCTTGGCATCGTCGAAGCCATCGCTCGAGAAGGGCAGCTGGGCCTCGTCCAGAGGGTCGCTCACGATGAAGTTGCTGTTCTCGTCCACCTTTCCGGGAATGATCTCCGCCAGAGCGGTGGCGTCGGGGTTGAAGTGCAGCTTCGTGCTGTCCTTCAGCCACTCGGAGCCCTTGAAGTACTTCATGTTCGTTTCGTTGCTTCCTTCGTACTACGCATCACAGAGGGAGTCGAGACGGACCTGCACTTTCTCTCCAAACAAGGGATACGTCTTCATGTTTTCGATAATGTCGAACTCGATGGGCTTCGACGCTTCCGCAAAGGAACGTCTTCCAAGAAGAGAAGACACTCCCTTCACAGCAAAGCCAGCACTATGCACTCTTTTGCAAACAAGGGAGAGCATGATGGATCTCAACTGCTTTTCTGAGCGGGGAAAACGGAGAAGGAGTGGTCAACCGAAATCAGTCCGTTTTGTGTCACTATTATGCTCCTGAATGCCTCTGAGGGAAATGACGGCGAAGAAGCACTGAACGAAAAGAGGGCGCTGCCGTCGAGGAGAGTGATCTCCGCTCTTGGCACGGCGACGAATGGCGTTCTCTTTAGCACCACGCCGATTATTCTCCGCATTCTGCAGAGTTTGTGCAGCGAGGTGGCAGTCGGAATTCCGCGTTAGGCGTAGATGGACGAGTCGGCGAGCTCTTTCATCGCTTCCGGGTGGCTGTACGGGTCCATCGTCGGTATTCTTCTGTTTGGGTACATCGGCGATACGCTCGGCTACTACAAGGGAATGATCGTGGCAACGATGATGACGTTTATCGGAATCATTCTGGGGTATGCAGGGTGACTCGAATTTGATGTAGATTCCTGTCGCTCTTTCTCGCTCCTTCCGCAATTCCCTTCGTGTATGGGTTCACTCGCATCATTGTGGGTATTGGGTGTGGCGGCAGCATTCCCATTGCATACACGCGAACGTCTGGAATCAAGGACTCCTCGCAGCGCGTATCTGAAACGAGCTCGGTTTTGCTGCTGTTGCAGAGCTCGAGCTGGCTACTGGGCCCCATTCTGTTCCATGTTGCTCTTCGTTTGTGTGACCGTCAGCTTCTGACGCTGCAGTGCGTTCTTCGGTCGTTCCTTGGTGTGCTGTGGCGTTGACTCCTCACCTGTAGTGTTGTCCTCGATCCCCTCGCTCGTTTCCATTGTTCTTCTGCTGAAGTCGTACAATCAGATCATCTACACGCCCATTCTGATGGAGGAGAGTGTGTCCATTTCCGTTCCATTTGAAGAGACGCAAGTCAATTCCATTCCAGTTGAAGAGACGCAAGTCAAAGAGACTCCACTCACGTCACCCCCTCTCAAGTAAACCACCCATCCTCCCGCAAAGACGCACTCCCTCCTAACCTGCTTCCTCTCCACGGGAATCACCTGGCTGCTGTACGACTTCAACGTGAGACGAGAAGCACCCCGTGACGCGTAGTCCTACGGCAACACCTTCTTCTCGCGCAGCCTCATCCACGCGGTGGCTCCCATCCCCGACACGCCCCTCGGCACCACTCTCCCTCTCATCGTCGCCGGACTGTTTGGCGTGCCGGGTCAGCTGGCGGCGCACTCGCTGCTGCGGCGGTGGTCCGTGCAGGGCCTTCAGCGGTTTGTTCGTGCTCGCGTCCTCCTTCACCCTAGGGCTTCTTCGTGCTCTCCGCGCTCTTCCTGGTCTGCTCGACTGCCTTCGACGTGAGCGGCGGACTGCGCCTCGTGTTTCTCACCGTCTATCACCTGACCTTTTTCTTCTCCACCTGCGGTCCGGGGTCGACGACGTACATGCTGCCGTCTCTTCTCTACCCGCAAAAGGACCTGTCGCTCTACCACGGCGTCTGCACCTGCATGGGGAAGTTGGGCGGAGCCCTGGGCGCTTCGCTGTTCCCGCTGCTGATTCGCAAATGGGGAGTGAAGGGAGTGGTTGCGGACCTTTGGTTTCACACGTAGACTCTGCTGTGTTGCAGCGTCATCTCGGCGATTGGCGGCGTCATCACCGTTCGCTAGCGACTGTTTGTGACAAACACGACATGAAATTTGCTTTATTCAATTATTGAGTACCGGGGACAATCCACTTGGGGTTGAGGTCACCACCAAGCATACCCTTGAGAGCGAACTCAGCAGCAATCTCTCCCATGCGAGTACGAGTAGCAATGGAAGCGGAAGCAATGTGAGGAAGCACCACGACGTTGGGCATCTTGAGGAGAGGGTTGTCAGCCTTCACGGGCTCGGGATCAGCGACATCGAGACCAGCGCCGCCAATGATGCCCTGCTGAAGAGCCTTGATGAGATCCTCCTGGTCAATCACGGGGCCACGAGAGGTGTTGACGATGATGGCGTCCTTCTTCATCATCTTGAACTTCTCCATGTTGAACATCTTGCGGGTGTGCTGGTTCAGGGTGGTGTGGATGGAGATGAAGTCAGAGCGCTTCAGGAGGTCGTCCATGGACACGTACTCAATCTGGTACTCGTTCTCCCAGTCGGGCTTGCGGCGGATATCAGAGTAGATGATGTGGCATCCGAAGCCTCTCATTCTCTTGACCACCTCGAGACCAATCTCTCCCATACCGCAAATACCGAGGGTCTTGCCCCAGATATCAGTACCGCAGTAGCCCAGAGGCTCCCAGGTGCCCCAACCGTTGTTACGGACGGAGTCAATAGCGGGGCTCAGGCGGCGGGTGGTGGCGAGGAGGAGAGCCACAGTGAGCTCAGCCACAGTGCGCTGCAGAACGCCGGGGGTGTAGCCGGTGAGGATGCCTCTCTTCTTGCACTCAGCGACATCAATGTGGTCATAACCGACGGACATGGTCGCGACAGTCTTCAGCTGAGGACCAGCGGCGTCGAAGAACTCGGCGTTGATCTTATCGGTCAGCAGGCAGAGGCAGGCGTCGCATCCCTTGACGGCAGCAAGCAGCTTGTCTCTGGGCATGGCCTTATCGGGGTAGTCCCAGTGGACGATCTCGACGGGAGCGTCGGTGATCATCTTCATGGCGGGGGCAGGAATCTGTCTGGTGACGAGAATCTAGCCGTCAACCTCTATCCAAATCCTCACCTTGGGCTTAGCAGCAGAGGCGAAAGCGCGAACGAGTCTGTTAGCGTACATCACTGGATAATAAAAAATACTGAAGATCGACCAAAAGGAGAATCAGAGAATGGTGGAAATGATGTCCGTTTCATTTCCATAAATACCCCCGATTACGGTTCCTTCCACCTTTTCCATGCAGTCCGCTGCCCACCAAATCACCCGCTTCCTCTCCAGGAGCGACGCACAACTGCTCAGAAACGTGAAGATCTTCCTCTTCGATTGCGATGGCGTCATCTGGAAAGGCGCCCAGCCCGTCCCGGGATCCGTCGAAACGCTCAACTACCTCAAACAGATCGGAAAATCCGTGTACTACCTCGTATTGTGTTCCGCTCGCTATCCACCGTAGACGAACAACTCCACCAAAAGCAGAAAGGAAACGCTGCAGAAACTGCGCGCCATGGGCGTGGAGTCCTCCATCAGCGAAGTGATCACGTAACACAATTCCTCCCGCCCTCCCCGCTAGGTCCTCCTACGCTACGGCCCAGTACCTCAAGAAATCCGCGCAAGGCGGGAGGGTTTACGTTGTTGGGGAGAAGGGTATCTACGAGGAGCTGGAGGCCGTCGGAATCCCGTGCTGCGGACAGGAGGACAACGGCGTCTCCGATATCGAGGCGCTGACGACCATGGACGACCGAGTGCGTACGGTGGTCGTCGGACTGGACCGGAGTATCAACTACGTCAAGCTGTCGCGCGCCGCGTCCTATATCCGCGACTACGGATGCCAATTCATCGCCACCAACACGGACGGCTCTTTCCCTAATGCGGGAGGGATTCTCACCGGAGGGAGCGGCTGCATGGTGGCTGCCATTGCCACGGCGAGCGGAAAGCAGCCCGATTGCGTCATCGGGAAGCCGAATCGCTTCTTTATCGATTTGGTGCTGGACCAGCAGCGCGATGTGAAGAGGAGCGAGATCGTGATGGTCGGAGATCGCCTCGACACGGACATCGCCTTCGCCAACGCGAACGGCATCCAGTCTCTCTGCGTGCTGACGGGAATCTCTTCTAAAGGGGACGTGGAAAAGGCCGACGCGTCGTGCAGGCCCTCCTTCTACACCGATCGTCTTTCCGACCTCCTGACCGTGCTGACACCGGAAAGCAAGTGAGCCGTCCTTTTAGCGTATCTTTATCGTCTTGCCTTTGTCCTGTTTGTCGAGCAAGCGTCACATTGTCCTAGCAATGAACACGCTGATCAGTGCTCTGGGAAGATCGTCGCTGAAGCCGATGGCCGGCGCTGTACGGGAGCGATGGGTGCTGTGAATTGTAGTTGCGTTTTAACAAGATGACTCTCGGCACGTCGTACCCGAAGAACACACCGCTGTCGCCGAAGAGAGGAAACAAGGAGTACTACAAGGGAAACGGATGCAAACCTGTGGGAAAGCACACAAAGCACGGTATTTTCGTCGATTCGATGTTGTTCATTCCCTAGGAGGATACATCGTCCAAAAGGAGAAGAAAATGGTCCTCGATGTTCCCGATTTGACCGGCTTCAAGGTAGGCTCCTCGCCTCGTCTCTCATCGATAGCTCAAGCCCTATGTTGCATATTCTACACCGCTCGTCAAGTAACTCTCCTTTGTTGCAACAAACCACATCACTGTTTCCGATTCATCTCTTTCATTGTGTCCGCCATTTTGTGCGCGTTCACGTTCCACTGGAAGTGCTGGCGCGTGCGTGGCAGCTGGCGACGGAAGTCCTACGAGTGATTCGCACCGACAGAACCCACTCGCAGCGCGTCCTGCTTCATCGACGTGAACACCTCCTGCAGACCCTCCTGCAGACTGTCCTCGAAGGACCCGATCGCCTTGAACACCTCTGCTGCCGCATCGGGAGTAAACGGCTGCGACGTCGGGCTCAGCTCCTTGTGGACGTCCATTCGGACGTTGCCGTTCTCGAAGTAGTGGGAGTGGATGTCCACAATCCCTGCCAGCTGGGAGTGACGGTGATGCTGAGCACCCTACCTGAATCGTGTCGCCCACCACGTCGATGGAGTACTGACTGACCCAACGGCCCGAGTAATAGCTCGAAAGGCGGATCAGCTCGCCGACAAAGAGGACGTCAATGTGGTCGCCGTCGACTCCAACACTACACGTCACACGACGCCCATCTCGCTACGAAGCACCCGAGTCGGCGCAAAACCTCGATTTTATATAGTTCCTGCACTCCTGGATCAGGGAGTCGCGCAGCTCGCCAATCCGCTCCTCCGTCACGCCCTCGTCCCTGTACTCCGTTTCATTTACAATCTCGTTATTTGCGTGGTCAAATTGGTATGCCCTCTTCTCGAAGACGTCGTAGTACACGTTTGAGGCATCATCCTGCGAGCCGACAAGAACCAAGTGCTTCTGGGAGTCCTTAATGTCGGCCAGCACGTGGTTTGTCAAATTGTATTCCTTTAATGTGCTTTCCACGAAGTCCTGCGGAAGATCACAACCCGGGAGGAGATCTTTGATTTCTACACCGTCATTTCCGTTACCATGCTTTCCACCTTCCAATACGACGTACAGTTCTCCGGGAGGACTCTTGAGTAGGAGATCGTGAATGACCATCAGCTGGTCATTTGTAACCGCTCTATGACTTCATCCCCTCCCGCTCGCGCGATACACGGAAGATTCCATGACTTCTGATCCTTTGGTCCAGTGGATTATGAATGCTCTTTTCCTCCATTGACAGGAAACGCGCCAAACACGATTTGCCGTTCCGTGGAGTGATGTTTTCCTGGATTGCAGCGGTCCTCGAGGAGAAAAGGGCGAAGTGAATCACCATTTCCGCGCCCCCGCCACTTTCGCCCAATTCCCGTTATTCCTTTCTCTCTTTCCCCGTTTCGTGAACAGGCAGAACCAGACAATAAGCGCAGCATGAGCAACCCTTTTGGTATCCCCGACACGAGTTCCACCGACTTTGACTATTCAAAGCTGTCTCCCATGCTGGGAATGATCGACAACGACGCTCCGGACTATATTGGAGGATCGGGTGTGCAGAGGAAATGGAACGAGCGCACGATGCACAACTGTGCTCTTCTCTATCTGGGAGGTTTCCTTTCTCCCCTCCTCGTCATTCTGTAGGTCTGGTCACCGGAGGCACTTACGGAGCCATCGAGGGTATCAAGAAATCCCCTAGTTCGGCGTTCAAGATCCGTTTCAACAGTATGCTCAACTACAGCGCCAAGCGCGGCTCCACTACTGGCAACATGCTCGGTGTGATGGGTACAGCTCGCTGCGCGTCTTCCTCACCTCGTAGCGATCTGGTATGCGCTGTGCGAAAAGGGCATGGAGAAGTCTCATCTGGACTCCTTCACCAGCCGCAACGATTACCTCGGACCCACTCTCTGCGGCTTTACGGGTGGTTTGCTTTTCAAATGCACTGGTAGGTTTGTCTCTTCTTCTTCATCGTAGCTGGACCTCGCGGAGCCATCGTGGCGGGTCTCATCGGTGCCGCTGCTGTCGCCGCCATTCGTTTTACGCAGAACACTCTTCTTCCTAAGTTGGGTGTCAGTCAGCGTTCTTCTCACGTATTGTTCCTTTAGTTGGTTTGTGTGTTTGTTGGATGGAATGTGTGTGGTGTGTGATTGCGCAATGCATTGTTTGGTGATTGCTCAACGAAATGCATTGTTGTGCGATTACTCAACACATTGATAAGCGATTACTCAACGCAACACTGATAAACTCTCTTCAACACAACACCCTCATAAAACACATCATAAAGGGACTTCGCCTGACGCGCTCTTCATCACAAACTCAACGACCAGGTTGCCTCGGCTGAGCGTTCCGCACAACACTACGCGTCACTCGCACGTCAAAGACACACTCGGGTCGTGACAGCTCCTCAAGCTGCCTCCCTTCGTCGCATCGTAAGGAACGTCACGCCCATCGCATCTGCACACACCCTCCAAGTACTGGGGAATCCGCTCATCGCCTATCCCTCACTCCCACTCCCCACCCCCACATGAACGAGTGCGCTGATCCCCCTTCACCAGCGACCGTCGCACGAAGAAGCCCTCGCACTTCACTCGCTTCCCCAGCACGGGCAGTCCCTCTCCAGCGAGCACGACGAACGAGGCGGACGGCTGGTAGGCGTAGGCAACGCGGTGTCCGAAGGGCGTCGTCAGGGAGAAGCGCTGGGGACGGATCATCTCGCGAAGCGTCATCTAGGCGTCATCCCTCGCTCTCGCCCTCACCGCGTGCGTGTACACGAGAACGCCGTCCTCCACGCGATAGCCCTTCGGCACTGCGTAGTGCAGCGTGTACACCACACTGCCTGCTCGGTGGAAGGGCAGGTGGTCGCCGAGACCCTCAAACGTCACGCGGTATCCCTCCGGCGCTCCCTCGGGAATCACGGCTTCTCGCGTCACGAGCTCGTCCAGCTGGTGCTGATTCTACGCCTCACTCGCCACCCCACCCCACACGTGGCACTTGGGACACACGTACTCCTTCTCCCTCCTCACGAACCCGTACCCAGAACACAACGGACACACTCGCTTCGTGGACTGCCTCATGGCGTGCAGAGAGTGCGCAATCCTCTCCACTCCTGTGCCGTTGCATCGCGGACACGTCGTTGTCAGCGCGGGATCGGGGTGACTGCACAGCGGACACTCCACCCTGCGGGACCACGCTACGCAATCACCTCTCGCGAAGGACGCTACTGAAGGACTCCTTGTGGGCAGAGAGAATCAGCGGCAGCTCCTGGAGGAACGAGAACGACTTGTCCTCCGCGTCCTGCAGCGGCTCCGACGCCGTCTGGATCGTCTTCCACTTCATTTCAAACACGGACGCGGGAGAGCGGATCGTGGTGTACGAGGAGGGAACGACAACCGGGGCCTCCGCTAACCGTCATCCATGCGAACCAATCGAACCGTAGCAATTCGCGACCGTAAGGTGGTAGGAGCCCAGCTCGCGGAAAACACGCTGGTACAGAAGAGTCCCCGTCTCGCTGTCATATACGCGGATTCCCAATGGAGCGCAGAACCGAGATATCTAGTCCATCACGAATTGCGCTCTCCGCTACACTGTTGCGCTCGAGGGAGGGAATGGTGAACAGCCTCGTCTCATACCCCCTCTCTGTCACGAAAAATACGTCCACGGAGCGGACGTGCCGATTCTCCAAGACAACGCTTCCCGAACAACCCGTTGCCGAAGAGGACCGGATGCTCGGATCCATCACGGGACAGAAGGAGTCTGGAATGGAGTCGCACTTCTCGCTGCACGTGAACTCGCGATGATGGCAGTCAGAAAACGCCGTTCTTCTTCCGTTGCTGCACAAACAGTACCCGGAACTATGCGACGGAACCGTTTCCGCGCACGAACGATCCCCATCCCTGTTCCTTCTTCCGTAGGGCGAACAACCCGTCGTCGCTCTCCATCCATGGCATTCTACGCATTACTGCACAGACGAAACCCAGACTCTTGCACTCCTCTTCGCAGGACGTTTCTCTGTGGTTGCACTCCAGCAACGGGGTCTTCCAGTTGTCCTTGCAGTAGCAGTAGCCCGAAACTTGAGAATGGATGCGGAACTGGCAATTCTGCATGAAAGGAGGAGCAACGTCGCTACATGAATGCTGTTCGTTGAGGAAACGTTCCCAGACTCGCAGACGGATAAGGATAGAAAGAAGCGGCAATCGCCGGTGTGAGCGCCTGCACGTGAGACATGTGAACCATTTCGACAGATGACGACTTCAAGGCAGAGAAGGGAGACTAGGATGGTTTCCCATTTCATTTTTGTGTGGGTGTTGCAGAGTGTTTCGAGAGTGCTTCTCTTGAAGGGACGTGTCATTTCGGTGGAACGCGAAGGCGACGATCGTTTTGACTTGGAGTTGTGGATTCTGTGAAAGGCGAGTGGAGTGTGAAAAGAAATATCACTCATCCAATACTGACAGAGAGAACAATTATCTGGAATAAGGGAGCAAGCGACACAACTCAAAGAATAATTCTTCACCATTATTGGTGATGTCCCACTAATCGTTCTCCATTAATTTCTGAACCCATTTCTCTCCACTCTTATTCCATTTCAATAATTCCTCGATTCCTCTCACCATCAAGTGGAAAGGCTTACTTGGGATTGCGATGTGGCGTGTCGGGAAGAAGTGTCATCGCGAGTTCCTCTGAAAGATGCTCACGATTCCTTCAAACGACACGCTCGCTTCTGAAAGATACTCACAACTCCGAATGACACACAAGAAGCAAACACCACCGCTAAAACACACCAAAACAGTTTCGTAAACACGGAAAGAACAACCCGCGCACAGTCCTTCCCTCCAAGAGAACGACATCATCCCATCTTTTCTTTGAGCGAAGTGCGTTTGGGTCCCATTCCTCGTACTGGCAGGATTGCGTTGATGTTGAAACCACTTCTCAAGACAATAATCGCGCTGGCGATCGTGATTTCGATGAATGCCATTGAGATGATTCAGCAATCGTCGGTGAAGGAGGGCTCTCAGCTCAGCGTGAATCGGCTATATTACACGCTGAATCGCATGCTGCCATGGAAGAGTGTGAATAACACGGTGTTCATCATGATCACGGACTACGGCTACCTCAAGCACTTCTACAATTGCTACTCAGCCGGCCATCTGGACGAGTACAGGAACTTGATCGTGGTGTGTCTAGATACCGATTGCTATGATGTGCGTGGATCGGCGGACGGGACTGATGCCTAGGAACTCCGCGAAGGACACTACCCGGTGGCATTGTGGGAGGATTCCGCTCTCACGATTAAAAACACAAAGACCGCATCCGCGCAAGGCAGCATCGTGTTTAAGAACAAACTGAAGTGGAAGCTGATCATTCTGGCGTATGCTGTCGAGCGCGGATACAACACCTTCTATATGGATTCGGATATCGTTCTGTTCCGTAATCCCTTCCCCTATTTTGACACTCTTCCCGACTACGACTTCCTGGCGCAGCGCGATGTCCAAATCTGCTCCGGCTTCATGTTTATTCGTTCCACGCCGGACGGGAAGAAGCTGATGAAGCAGTCCGCGTATCTCGGGAGCAGGCTTCACGCCGACGATCAGGAGGCGATGAATGCGGGAGTGAAGCAGGTGCCGGTGAAGAGTCTGCTGCTCCCGCAGGACCTGTTCCCGAGCGGCGAGATCTTCTTCCGCCACTTCCAGTACGCCTGGGATCTTCAGCGTAGCGACGAATCACGCGCAGACAAGGGCTTCTACATGTTCCACAACAACTACGTGCGAGGCAGCTTGAACAAGGAGCTGCGACTCAAGGAGATGGGTTTTTTCCCTCACGACATCAACGGCGTGTACAGCGACCCCACGGCTCGCTACATCACCTTCGAGCGCATCCACGAGCGTACGCGCGGGCGAGCGGCGTCACGGATAGAGGACATCCACGCGGAGCTGTCGGCGATCGTGAAGGTGGCGAACGAACTGAACCGGACCCTTGTCATTCCGCCGCTTCGCTGCCCTCCCTCGTCGAGGTGGTCCTTCTGCAACATGTGCTTCTTTGAGGACATCACGTGTTTCAGCAGCATCACGAGCAAGCTGAGGCACCCCTTCAAGGAGTCGACCTTCTTCACCCATGAGTTCGTTCCCTCGGAGATGGTCAAGGAGGACGCGCTCAACGACATCTTCGACTTCTCGCCGGATTGCGTCGCGGAGGAGGAGGTTCGTTCTAGTTTCCCCGCCCACAAGAACCACCACAACAAGAAGCGGTGCGTGAAGTGCAGCAAGAAGATCCAGGACTGCGTGGTTCAGACGGGCAGATCCATTCAGTCATCCGTATACAAAGTGTACTCTATCGCTTGAGTTCTTCTTTTGCCGTGTTTGCTAGTAATCATCCTCTTCTTGGTAGCATGTCCCAAAGTGGGCCAGGAACGCTGCAGTTTACCGTGTAGATGAACGCATCATCAACCAGCGCTTCAATGAACACGAATCGGTGAACAACCCCTCCTTTCCCTCCATTAGTCGTCTGTCTTCAGACATCATATCGTTCATGAATGCGCTGAGTCAGGGCGATGCATCCGCGTAGGTGACTGCCGTTTTCGGTAATGGGAAGGGAACGAAAGCGCTTTGCCACAATTCAGGTGTTAGACGCATATAAACATCAGATCGGAAGACTGCCGCAGGTCGAACAATGCCTCCTGGCGGATCTGGACACGGTCATTCGTTTGCAGGAAGACTCAAGTGCTATGTGCTTTGACGTTCTCTTATGACTAGAAACACGATATACAGAGCTATGCGAGGAAAAAGCCCATCTTGAAGAGGAGCTGAGAGTGGCCCTGCAGTTCCTGAAGGAGATGAACGAAGTGGAAAGGAGGTCAATCGAAGTGAACCAGATTCAGAGTGTGAGCGTCCAGCAGCAGAACATTGAGCAAATACGCACCCAGATCGACCGCATCGAGCAGCAAATACAGAAACTGAAGGAGAAGATGCAGCAGGATTGCACCAAGCTGCGAACCATGTACGACTCCTTTATCCTCTTGAAGAACGAAATCCTTGGGATCGAAATGGAAGAAGAGGCCTCTTTCTGTGTTTGTTGGAGCACAGGCACTTTTCGTTGCTGCATGCTCCGTTTTGTATTTCCTTTGCATTTCATGACTGTAGGAGCATTCAAACGACAATGATCGGTTTCAAAGAAACAAGAGAGTCTTGCGGTAAAACAGCTCCATACTTCTGCAGCAATTCTGCGTGATATGCACGCAGTTGATTCACCTTGGCGACGGACGCATCCTCCCCACAGGAAGAGACCATGTCTTTCAATATCTATGTTGTTATGAAACGCAACGAGTGGTACAGCAATCTCCTGCTTCAACACGCCCGCTCGCTTGCTGTCCGCATTCAGTTGCGTCAGCAGCACGGACAGGCTCGCGATGAACACCTCCACCTCCTCCCTGTATGTTGAAGAAAAGGCGTTTGCACTTCCCTGCGCCTTCGAGACCGTCTGCGGAATGGGGACTGTCTATTCCTCATTGGACTGTATCCGTTCACGCACCCTTTCAATTCGCGTGGCACTGGGATATACGATATAGTAGTCGCTCTTCGTGGCATGACACCGAAACAACTGTTTGAACTTGTCATACTCTGGAGCATAGGAGCTACGTGCTAAAATCACGATTCGATCCGCAACCTTTTGTACACTGGCGGCTCTTGAAGGAAAACGGGCGCGGGTATGTACTTTGGGAACTCTTTTCCGTCTAGGGGCACGGATTCTATGACCTCATTGAGGACAGACCACGAATCACCGGAATCGTCAAGACGACTGCCATCCGTCACAAACCCCACCTCCTCTATGCTCTGGAGAGAGTCCATCCAAACGGCAATTCAAACAAACAAGATGGAATTCTTATTGACGATGCTATCCACTTCTTACAGAGCAGCCTTCTTAGCCTTCTCAGC
>ERZ1106948.686-NODE-686-length-13562-cov-40.248464_pt1 | contig 13562 bp, 16 predicted proteins | sample MGYA00403673_ERZ1106948 | MGnify/ENA primary metagenome ERZ1106948 (study PRJEB35170, sample SAMEA104062409) | human gut metagenome | biome: human gut; feature: human-associated habitat; material: faeces | place: Denmark | collected 2012-05-07 ...
AAAGATTGACGATGCGAAACTCAGAGAAGAAGGATTCTCTAGCGAGATTTCGGCATTCCTGTGATCAACCGAAATCGGGCTGATTTGTGGAATCAGAATGGGAAGTGTAGAGCGAATTGTATATGATTAGAAGGAGTGAGAGAAGAAGAATGGGAGCGATGGAGGGAGAATTGGGGTGGTTGGGAAGAGAGGGTTTCTTATGGCTGGATTGAGTATAACTCATTGTAGAGGAATCAATCGTTGGGGTAGAAGAGAGGCAACGTGGGGAGGAGGGTTGATTGAGATGAGAGGATGATTTCGTTGTTGTGGATAGACAGTCGTGATGAACACTGCAATGAAATGATGCCTAGTTCGAGTGAGATTGATCTTGGAGGAGAGGGAGTGAGCGAGGATGTCAAGCACTCCCTTCAACTTCAATCAAGGAAAAGAAACCATTCAATCTGTTATTCCCTTAAGACACAGTCATTCTCCCTTTCTTTCCTTTTTGACTGGTTTTGATGAATACGCACACGCTACAACACAAATCCATATGAAACACGAGAAACCAAACGACATACAACCGAACACGCTAACTCGCACAAAACGCATCACACAGTCACGTAGAAGAATCCGCTCATATCACTGCAACAATTGGCTTCCTCGAGCCACCCCACACATCCCAACAAATGGCTTCTCGCTCCAAATAGACGCTTGTTCCAGCCAAGTCGTTCCCTCTTTTGATCGAGTCATGAAATCTTCGTACTACGATCTACTGGATAAGTATTTCGGAGAGTTCTGCGGGGATGGAGATGAGGTCGACGTAGTGGACGAGGACGTAGGGTGCAATCGAGTGGAGTGAGGGTGTAGCACAAAACGGTCCATTGTAAAGTCCGGAATTGCACCATTACGTGTGTAACGGTGGAGGACGACGCAGAACGGTCGTGGACCGTGCCGCGGACATCAGTAGTGTCCATAAAGCACTGTAGTACGTGCAGTTCGCATTGTTTCATCCCCAGTTCAGCAAAAGAACCACATCGCTGTGGAAGTCAATGATTTGATCTCCTTCTCACCAGGAGAGGATCGGGTAGGGCGTAGTATATTTTAAATCACGGTTAGGAGATCCGTTGTCTGGGAGTCGTGTTGAGGCAGAATCCTCCGTGCGCACTGATCCGCGTCCTGACGGGACAGCAGACATCCGAAACGATTAACGTGTGGCTGAAGAAGCTCCAATTTGTCACCCGAGGGTTTTCGTTGGGTAGGACCGTTGCCTCTGGCTTAGAGTTAGACCTCTACGACGAGCTGGAGGAGGTGGAGCTGAATCTGTCGTACAATTCGATCGCGGCGTACTTGAAGATGAACGTATCGCAGCAGAACATTTCCCTCTCCGAGCTGTTGAATCCGCTGGTCACGCGAGCCAAGTTGTACAGCAATCCGCTGTTCCGCCAGGACGTGATGAACAACGATAAGCTGGTGCGCTGGGGCAAAGGCATGCTCCGCAAGACGAAGCAGATGGCCACCATCCTCTCCACGCCCTCGTCGATGTCGCCGACAGAACAAGGCGCTCCGTGGGGCTCTCCGCAGCGGTTTTCGTTTCAGAGCGAGGCGCGGGGGATCAGCGATGACGACGACATCCAGATCGAGGAACCGTCTCGTCGGAGTAGTCTTCCGCACGATGACGATGCTCATCGCTCCATCGAGATCATCCGCGCACGGTCGCAAGACAGCATTCCCGAGGACAAGAAGAAGGGGAACGGAATGAACTTCCTCTCGCGTCTCTTCAAGCCGAAGAAGCCCAGGGAAGAAGGGCGGTTGTCGCGTCGCAACTCGTCGCGAAGCGCCAACTCGACAGAGCTGTCGCGGGATCGATCCTCCTCGCGGTCCTCTCTTTTGCAGGAAGACGAGCCGCTCTCGCACTCGTACGACCCGCTGTCCACCCGATTCCGTTCCGACGTGACGCGCTCTCGCCCACACACGCCGAAGCCAGTTCGCCGCTCCCACAAACTGTACCGCTCCTACAGCGACGACATCAACGCCAGCGAGAACCGCATGGAGCTGGGAACGAGCGCGCACAACGACATGGACGACGTGCTGTCGGAGATCAAGCCGGTGACGAGCGAGTCCAACGACGGCGAGAAGCGGTTGTGGCTGAACGTGAACGCGACGGCGCCGGCGCATCCTGTAGGCGTGGAGCGACCTGCTGACCTGTAGCGACTGACCCACGCGGAGCGTTATTCGGATATGGACTGGACCGTTCGGCCCCACGGCTATGTGAGTCCGCCGCCAGCGCCGCCCTCGCCTGATCGCGCGAGTACGTCCGGCTCTTCGGGGAGTCCGGACTCGGTGGACACTTCTGAGGGTGTTGAAATGGGTATGGCGGAGGTGGAGAAGCCGGAGGTGGAGACGAGCGAGCTGGTGAAGCTGGAGCCGACGGAGTCGGTGAGTGCAATGAGTCCAATGAATCCGATGGGTTCACCAACCCCAATGAATTCACTAACTCCAATGAATTCACTAACCCCAATGACCCCACTGGAGACGAACACACCAGGCTTCGACTTTGACGCGTTCAGCGCGAAGAGCGTGCCGTCGGGGTTCTACGGGGGCGAGAAGAAGGACGACTGCAGCCGCGATCTGGTGGGTGGGTGATGAGTGAGGGCGTGAGGCGTAGACCTGAGCACGCTGGGCATTCCCTTCTCGCCTTCCCTCGAGGTGACTCAGACTCCCGCGTTCGTCTCGCCCGTGGTGCAGGAGGAGGAGGTGCCTGAGGGTTTCATTGATCCGGGCGTGGTGAGGAGGAGTCGTGTATTGCGCAGCGAGAAGGGCGTGGGGCTTCGGCGGGTTCCGTCGTTTCGGAAGCGCGTGGTGTTTCTGCCTCCGCTGCCCGTAGCGACGAAGAAGACGTTGAGGGAGAGCAGTGAGGAGAAGAAGCAAGTGCGATTCTTCGCGAACGTGATTTGTCATGAGTATAGAAGTTACTAGTTGCCTTTTAGTTGAGTAGCGATTGCTCGTGTGTTTCTTCAACAAACCCGAACCCCTTATTGCAGCTTGCTCACCACGAACTTGAAGTTCTCCTCCTTGCCCTTGTTGGCAAGCGCAGTGTCCAAGGCAGCCTTGTCCACGTACTTGTTCTCCGTGACGTGGCTCACGATCGCCTTGTAGATGTCGAATCGCAGCGGCGCGTCCATGAAGTCCAGAATCGTCAGACAGCTCGTGGCTCTATCCCTCACACCGCACAACCACTACCAACCCCTGAATGAACTCCTCCTCGTTGATGTACTTGTTGTCGAAGATGTAGTCGAGATGCTTCAGCAGCGCCTTCAGGTCGTCGGACTCGGGCTTGATGTTCTCCGCCGCGTACACGAGAATGGACGCCACCACCTGCTTGTTGGTGTCCTTGCGGTCCTCCTTCTTCTGGTTCACGTAGTACCAGAAGTCCTCCGTGTCCTTGCTCATCTTCGCCTCCTTCAGTCCGCTCTTGATCGTGTTCTGGTACTACGCGTCACCGCAGCCGCTCTCACCCACCTCGTCCACCACGCTCTGCTCGATCTGCGCGTCGTCCGCCGCGACCACCTCGCTCGTCACCTCCTCCGTGGGCGTCTCGTCGTCGCGCGGCGTGTGGACGCGCTGGCTCTTGCGGTGCGAGGTCTTCTTCTCGAGCATTCTACGCGTCACACGGCCTCCGCTCGCCCACTCCACGATGCTCTCCAGCTTCTCGATGGTCTTCTTCATGCGGATGTCGCTCAGCTTCTCCAGCTTCTCCTTCTCGTCGTTCTCCCACATGCCCTCCGCCAGCTCGATCAGGTCGCGCACGGCGAAGCGCACACGCGAGGTCAGCGACTTGCTCTCGCACAGCGGCGCGATGCGCTCCATCGTGCTCTCCAGCAGGTCCGAGAAGCGAGGGTTGTCGTACATGGTCTTGCCGACCGTGGTGAGCAGCTTGCAGAGCGCCTCCGTCTTCTCGTCGTCGGCGTGCTCGGGGTCGGTGATGAGCGTATCGAAGCAGGACTGGATGACGTCCTTGAAGCGCAGCAGGCCGCAGTTGAAGAGCTCGCCGATGAACTGCACGTTGCCGAAGGTGCGGCGGCGGATCGTGTTGATCTGGAACTCGATCTCCATCAGCTGCGCCGACAGCTTCACGAACTCGGGACCCTCCTCGAACTTCTTCAGCTCCTCCTTCACGGCGTCGCGCTGCTTCTCCAGCTCCACCGTCTTGCCCTCGCTCTCCAGCTCCTACGGATGACGCGGGGAAGGCGCGCGCACGTTCTGACACTTCTCAGCGAGCATGCGGCGCACCGACAGCAGCTTCTTCGCGTTCTCCTTCGCCTCGGCCTCCGTCTTCTTGGGCTCGAACAGCGCGGCGTCGCTGCCCACCTCGTAGCACAGGAACTGTCCGTCCACCTCCTTGTAGCTGAGCAGCGTGTCGATCTTGGCGGGGTAGTCGCGGTTCATCTTGCGGCAGAGACGCGCGTACATGGAGGAGAAGTGCGGCTCCATGACGGCCTTGTCGTAGACCAGGTAGACGATGTCGCGGTACTCCTTGAGGCTCTGCGGGTTGCGTTTGCACAGCTGGTCGTAGATGGAGTTGAAGTTCTCGAGTGTCAGCTTGTTCAGCAGCGACTGGTAGTCGCCGATGATGCCGTGCGCGTTGGTGCTCTACACGTCACGACGACGCAGGACGACAACAGAGCGGATGGAGATGTTCCAGCGGAAGGAGTTCACCACGTCGTCGCCGTGGATGTTGTGGTCGCAGGAGCTCCAGATCGCGTTCAGCACCTGCGGCGTGTAAATGATCTTCTTGCTCTGCGCGTACAGCGCGCCGTTCTATGCGTCACGCGCTCGCAGCTCGCCCACCATGTCGCGGATCTGCTCGTCCGTCAGGCCGCGAGGCTTCTCGATGGAGCCGCGGCGACTGCCCGTGTGCGGCTTCAGGTTCAGCAGGGGATGCTTCGGCGCAGGGGCGGCGGCCTTCGGCACGACCTGAGAGACCTGAGAGACCTGAGAGACCTGGGTAACAGAAGTCATTTGGGGGACCTGGGCAACCGGAATCATCTGAGGGGCTTGAGAAATGGAGGAGACTGGAGTCATCTGAGGAACCTGGGTAACCTGGGCAACGGGAGCGACTTGAGAGATGGAGGAGACTGGAGTCATCTGAGAGACCTGGACGACAGACGTGGCTTTGGGGCCGGTGGCAGGAGTCGTGGAGACCATCGGCACGGCAGGAGTCTCGACGGGCATCGTGGCAGGCTGGGGAGTCATGATGACGCCGGGCATCTGGACGGGCATTCCCATGGGGATGACGCGTGCAGGCATCTGAGCCATGCTGCCGGCAGGCACCATTCCGTGACTCGGCGGAACGAAGGGTTGTGCATTTACAGAAGATATCGTGGAGGTCGGCTTCATGGACGAGGTGGTGTGACCCTTGAATTCCTTAGCGTTGATATTCCACGACTACGGATGAGAGGCAGATGAGAGCACAGTACGCAGGGCTTATGGGAAGTCGTGGAAGCGTAAGCGGGCTCTAATCGTCAGAGGACAACAGAGGACGCGTACGGTACTGACCATAAGGGGACATCGATGTGTACACGTAGTAGGGACCGGACTAGGGATGAAAGGAGTGAAGGAGCGGTACATAAGCCATTCCGTTCATCATGGGCGGGGACGGGTAGAACACTCCCTGCTGCTGATTAATGGGGCCTTTAGGAACTGCGCGGTGAGCGTGATGAACAGACCCTACCAAAGGCGGTGCTGTGCTCTTTTCCGTTCATGCAGACGAAAGAGGACTAACGATAAACACACAGAGAGAAAAGGGAACCTGTTTAGTGGCGAAAACGAAGGGCTGGAGAGGAAGAGCACAACCGCGGTTATTCCCGATTAGCAAGAAGACGCGTATACCACGAAACAGGGAGAGAAATGAAACAGAATACAACTAAAATCGCATTGCTGGCTGCTGTCCGCCCTGCACTGGAAAGGCAGCGGGAGTGGAAGGATTCGCAGCGTACTACGTCTAAGAGAAGGCACAGGGACTCACCGGCGTGGAGATGCGGAAGCTGCGCGTGAGCGTCTGCAGATCGTTTTGCGCCGTGGTCATCTACGACTCGCCACTCATCCCGTTCCAAACCTTCGCTTTGATCGAGGCGACGCGCTGCTTCTCGTGCTCCCGCGCCTTGTTCATCTCCTGGCGGAAGGCGTCCATCTGCCTCTCGTACACCACGGACTGTCGCTGCATCTCCGCCTTCTGCGACTCGATCACCTCCTGGAGCTGTTTCGCGGCGTTCTGCTGCTGGAGCGCCAGTTGCCGCTTCAGCTCCTCGATGGTGCTGTTCTGCGTCTCGCACTGCTTCTCGAACAGCTATTCCTCAAGAGAGCGATGGAACACGACGCGACAGCGATTCGTCACTTCCTGCATCTGCGTCGCCTGCGCGTTCTGTGCCTGCTTCTGCCTATTGCTCAGACTCTCCGCACACCACAACTCCTCCAGCGCTCGCTGCAAGCGACTCACCTCGTTCACGGCGCTGGCTCGCGAGCTCTGCAGCTGCGTCATCTGCGCGCTGAGTTGCTGGAAGCGAGCCTCAGAGCTAGTCCTCATCCGTCACAGACACCGCAACTCCTGAACGCGCTTATCACGCACGCGAATCTCCTCCTGGAGTCGCGCGGTCTCGACCTGGAGTCGTTTCCTCACTCTGCATCTGAGTACGAGACTCATCGCTCACTCGTTGTCCACAGTGGACCGAATGATTTCCGTTTGCCGCTGCGAGGATTCCAGCTGCTGCTTGAGATTCGCGATGGCGTTCTGGTGGTCGATTTCCTTCTGCTGCATCTACAAATGACAAAAGAGGAAGATGACAAACAGAGCTCGTCATTGCCTTCATGGAGTTCGTCAGCTCCTGATTCCGCTGATTCGCCTCGGCCAATTGCTATTGGGGACGGAATGTGCAGAAAACGTACGTTACTGACGGCTTGCACCTGGCTCTGCAGCTCCTTTTCTGAGTTTTTGAGCTGAGCAATCACCTACTCCGTAATGCACTTCCACCATCCACATACGCCCTTCATCTTCGTCACGTAGTTGTCGCACTTGCGCAGCTCGTCGTCGCGTTCCTTGATGACTCGCAGATTGTACTGGTAGTCCTCGCGGAGCATATCGTACTTCTTTTGGAAGACGATCATCTCGTTTTTGTACTGTTCGAGCGATTGCGTCATGAGGGTGATGTTATCTTTATACATTTGCGCGAGGCTTTGCTCCATCTGCGCCAGCTCATCTGCAAATGAAGGAAGAAAGGAGACCACACCGTTGTAACTGCCCTGGAGGTCGTTATAGCCGTAGTTCATCGTATTCGAGTACTGAGGGACGGAAGATGGCGGATTCATCTCCACTGCGAGCTCGTTTTCCGCGTTTGTTGTTCAAATGGAAAGGGGTGGTTTGAAACCGCGGCTGAAATCCCAGAATTCCCGTTCTCGCGGTTTGCAACAAACAGCCCTTACCCGATACAAAGAGATGATACAGGCATATGTAATGCCCGAAACACAAATTACATCCGGTCCACGCAGGGACTCTGGAGTACATTTCGTGGCGAACATAACGCAGCTTTGCTCGAAGAATAGCGCAACACAATGTTACTATTCTCCGATGCCAATTCCAGCAATGGGATACAACAATGAGAACAATAGGGACAAAACCCATTGCGTACATGAAGGCACAATTCGTTGTGATACTTCTGGTAGTCTTCGCACGAGACCAGGAGGGTGAAGTTGATACTCTTCAAAAACACCATTTCCAAGTTGTTCAGTTCCTCCGTTTGAATTCCTCCGATCTGCGCGTAGAAGCTGTTGAGACAGAACGTATCGTCGAAGAATTTGATTGCGATCATGACGCTTGTGATAATCACGCGATGAACCGTTAGAGAATTGACGGGTATCCTGCCGCTCTGAATCAGGCGGTCGATGTAGATTAGTGAGAGGATCAGGCACTCCGCACTACAATTCGAATACTTCAGGATTCTACGGCTCAAAACCACCGCGTTCGCTCACCTCTCGAGGTAATCGTGGATGGAGATAGATGGGGCACAAAGGGCGGTAAACGGTGTGATCTGAGACACAGAGAGATACTACGCTCAACGGAACGCGGAAACGAGTACTTCGTCTTGTTGTCTTACCACATTCCCGAGAATGCATGACAACACGTCAATGAGGCTGTGTTTTGTGGAAGTATCCATGACTGAGTGACCGAGGGGAGGAGTGAGGGTGTGCAGTTGTCAAGATGGGAGTTTGAGAGAAGAATGAACGCCTACACCTTTCAAAGTCAAACAGCCACAAAGTACAATGATTGTCGGGTGAAGGGTTGATAACACGGAGCCGAGTATTATCAACGTATGAATGCCTTCTCTAAGGGTGTGTACGCACAATAACTGGGGGCGGGTTTGTGCGCGTTCAGTGGTCGTGCTGATCCGTGGTTACCAAGAACCCCTATTCTGTCGGTTCACTCGCTCTCGCTGGGTTAGGGTTATTGTTTCTGTTCAGTACTGCGATTTCGAGTGGGAGGGAGTGATGTCGAGTCGAATGGCATGAAGTGGAGGCAGCATCCACTCTGCACCCCTTCTCTGTTTCCACCCATCAACGCGTACGCAGCAGACGCGAAATGGAGGAGAACGGATTTGACTGGGAAGAAAACCTCCCGATTTTCCGCTCGGGAGGAGTGCATTTCTCACCCCGATTTCGAGAACCTTCCATTATTCGCATTTCTGCAGAAAGGGATTAGAATGAGTAAGAGCGCGATTGTTTTCTACATTGCCCTATTCCTCGCAGTAGCAAACGCATCGATTCTGGGTATTGACTTCGGTACGCAATTCATGAAGATTGCTATCGTTCGTCCCGGCTCTCCTTTTGAAATTGTAACGGACCTGAGCAGCAAGAGGAAGACACCTGCCGCCGTTATTTTTGATGACTCGACCCGCACCTACGGCTACGATGCTCTGACGCTTGGCGCCCGAAAGCCCAAGAACGTCTTTATGAGAATGTCCCGTCTCCTGGGCCAGGGACCAAAGAGCGATTTGGTTAACGAATTCAAGGAGCTCAAGTTCCCCTACGAGTTCAAGCTCACGGAGCGCAACACGTGGGCCGTCAAGTTCCCTGCGGGCACCGGGTTTGACGACGTCGAGTATTTGACTGCGGAGGAGATCAACGCGATGATTCTGGACTACGCGAGAAACATGGGCGTGCTCTTCGACAACGGACAGCAGATCGTGGACTGCGTGGTGACCGTTCCCTCGTACTTCACGCAGCACGAGCGCCAGGCCGTTTTGGACGCCGCCTCTCTCGCGGGTCTGAACGTGCTGTCGCTCATCGACGAAACGACGGCCGCTGCGCTCCAGTACACCGTGAACAAGGAGTTCGTGAACAAGACGCACCGCGTGATGTTCTACGACATGGGCGCGGGCTCGATCCAGGTGTCCATCGCCGAGTTCCACACGAGCATCGACAAGAAGACCAAGCTGCCAAAGCGCTACGTGGACGTGCTGTCGAAGGCGTGGGACGAGAACATGGGCGGCGCGTACCTCAGTCAGATCCTCGCCGACCAGTTCATGAAGGACTTCATGTCGCAGCACGACCTGGATCCGCGCGGCAACCCCAAGGTGGAGTACAGACTGCGCGCGCTGGGCGAGAAGCTGAAGGAGATGCTGTCCGTGAACGACAAGCTGCCCGTGAACGAGGGCACGCTGTTCGACGAGCGCGACCTGTCGACGATGGCGACGAAGCAATTCATTGTGGACAACAGCGAGGCGATCACGAAGCGTCTGGTGGCGCCCGCGCTGCGCGCGCTGGAGGACGCACATCTGACCATCGTAGCGTCGGAGGTGGAGACTCACAGATAGGACGACTTGCAGGCGGTGGAGGTGATCGGCGGCAGCATCCGCGTGCCCGTCTTCCAGAAGGTCCTCAAGGAGGGACTCAAGCGCGACATTCTGGACATGCACCTGAACGGCGACGAGACGGTCGCTCTCGGCAGCGCCTTCCGCGCCGCCAACGTGAGTACTGCCTTCAAGCCGCGCTTCGTGGGCATGTCGGACGTGTGCCCGTACTCGATCGGCGTGGAGCTGTACCGCACGCAGCCGGAGGAGAAGCTGGAGGAGGTGCCTGAGGAGGCGCCTGAGGAGGAGGCGGCGCTGGCTGCCGAGGCGGACGGCGAGGAGGCGGTGCCGGACGTGGAGAAGGAGAAGCAGTCTCACGACTTCTTGCTGAAGAACCGCAAGACGGCGCGCTCGATGGAGCTGTTCTCCCGCTACTCGCACTACAAGACGCAGCGGAAGATCACGCTGCAGGCGTACGACGACTTCCAGGTGTACCTGTACTACAGCAAGCCGGAGGAGCTGCCCGAGCACGCGGTGGTGCCGATCGCGACGTACAACATCTCGGGCATCGCGCTGGGCATCAGCAACATGGGGGAGAAGCGCGTGGGTCAGCCGAACGTGACGCTGGTGTTCAGCAACGACATGAACGGAATGGTGGTGCTGAAGGACGCGTACATGAAGGTGCGCTTCCAGTACCAGGAGGAGGTGGAGGTGGAGCAGCCGAAGGAGCAGAAGAATGTGTTGAAGAGCGAGGAGAAGGATGCAGCTGAGAAGAAGGTGGAGGCTGAGGAGAAGAAGGCTGAGGAGGAGAAGGCTGAGGAGAAGAGCGAGGCGACGCAGGAGGCTGCTGCCACGGAAGAGAAGAAGACGGAGGAGAAGCCAACCACTGAAGAGAAGACATCAACGGAAGAGAAGACATCAACGGAAGAAAAGAAGGAAGAGAAGAAGGAAAAGAAGACGATGCTTGTGACGAAGCGCAAGATCCGCAAGATGTCTCTCCGTGTCCAGCCGCTCCGCGATCGCCTGATCGTGTTCCCCATGTCCTCCGAGGAGAAGGAGAAGAGCGTCGCTCTGTAGTCACTGTATCGCCGCGTGACGCGTAGGCTGAAGAGAATGCAGAAGCTGGACGACGACCACCGCGAGCGCCAGCGCATCATCAATCAGCATGAGGCCTTCATTTACGACTCGCAGGGTCGTCTCGAGGAGGAGGAGTTCATTCAGTTCTCGGAGGAGGACGAGCGTGCGTCCATCGCCACGCTGCTGAGCGAGAACGAGGACTGGCTGATGGACGAGGCGACGGGCAGCACGCCGACAGAGGAGTTCAAGAAGCGTTATTTGGACATGAAGACGGCGATGAACCGCGTGGAGAACCGTATTGACGAGTACAAGAGAAAGATCGAGGAGGAGAGAAGGAAGAAGGAGGAGGAGGAGAGAAAGAAGAAGGAAGAGGAAGAGAAGAAGAAGGAAGAGGAGGAAAAGAAAAAGAAGGAAGAGGAGGAAAAGAAAAAGAAGGAAGAGGAAGAACAGAAGAAGAAGGAGGAGGAAGAGAAGAAGAAGGAAGAAGAGCAGAAGAAGGAAGAGGGAAAGAATGCTACGGAAAAAGTGCACCCGTCTGAGAAGGAAGAAACGGTGGACGAGGGTACATGCGGCATTGACAGTTGCTCTGCCGACGGCTCAAGTGAATTGTAATAGTGGTTGAATTCGTATGCTTGTTTCACAAACAATTGCACGTATTGTACATAAAGGAAAGGGAATCACCCTCGGGGAAAGGCATTACTGTCATTGGTGAAGGAAGGAAACGGAGGAGCGGGTCTTGCAAGATAGCCACTGTGAGGAGCCGTCGGTCTTGGCATAGGACGCGCTCCAGGCTGAAAAGCGTTCTGCGGCATTGGAGGTCTTGCAGGCAGGGGTTGTTGAGGGCGCATTCCGGGAAGTGACTGTCTGGGAGGAATGGGAGTCAAAGGTAGTGCTTGTCTGGGAGGGAGGGAGTTCACTGGCATTGGTTGTCGTGGGGGAAGGGAATGCACGGGAATTGGCTGTCTTGGTGGAATCGCTGCAACTGGTCTCGGAGGAATTGCTGCAACTGGCCTCGGAGGAATCGCTGCAACCGGTCTCGAATTCGGAGACATTGACCTCGGAGGCGGAATGGAAGCAACCGGTCTCGGATTTGGAACCGACGAAGGCAGCCCCTGCGGGAGAGGACGTGGATGCGGAGACGCCATCACAGGAGACCTAGACGTCACAAGAGGGAGCAATTCCCACACTTGCGGCAAATTGAAAATGGTCAAGAAGGGAAGCAGGTCGGCATACCCATGGAACACGAACGCAAGGCGAATGCACTCCACAGTCTCCACCGTTTCATCACACACCCTCTACTCCATGAAGCAGCGAACGCGACACTACTCCCTTCGTGAACGTATTCTTCGCAATATTGGGGCAAATCGAAAGGAACAGCATCTTCCTCGCAAGCAGTCCGCCGTATCTGGCATCGATCATCTGGATCAGAGCCTGCTTGTTCTGCTCCATCGTCGGCGTGTCTCCCTGAAGAATGATGAAGGTGAGGTCGGAGTAGCAAATGCGCGTTCCTATTTGTGAGCGCGATACAGGTGGACAACGCTCCACATCCCGGATAAACGGAATGCCGCCAAGCTCCTTCCAAATCTGCTGTCCCGCGTCCTCCCCGTTGATTTGGATGACAATCGCTGTGTACGAGTTCCCGAACATTCGTTATCGCAATCGACCCTGGCGTCAAAGAGAAGAGCTTTCAAATCGCCCAAACGGCGCTCGGGCTCCGAGTTCCCCCTTTCCACGATTGCATCCCGTCTGTTTCTAGCCATATTTCATCTCTTTGGTCGCGCCTCGAGGTTAGTTGTACAGAATGCTCTCCACCGTTTTTGAAATGACTATTTCTGAGCTCTGCCCCACTTCGGCTCCCTTCTTCGGCTTCATGGGAGTCGCTGCTTCTATTATCTTCGCTAGTCTGCCTTATCCACTCCTCCTCATTCCCTAGACCTTGGTTCTGCTTACGGAACCGCTAAGGCCGGTGTTGGTGTATGCTCTATGGGTGTGTTCAGACCTGACGCCGTCATGAGAAACATGCTTCCCGTCATTATGGCTGGTATTCTTGGTATTTACGGACTGATTGCCTCCATCATCATGGTCTACTCCAGTAGTCTTCCTCTGGTTCTCTCACCGTGTAGTCTACCCCGTGAACGATCTCGGCACGCACTACACGAGCTACTCCGGCTACGGTCACCTCGCCGCTGGTCTCAGCTGCGGTCTGTCTTGCTTGGCTGCGGGTCTGTCCATTGGTATTGCTGGAGATGCTGGTAGAGTCCGTGTGGGGGAGTGAGGCGTAGGTGTTCGCGCTTGTGGTCAGCAGGAGAAGATTTTCGTGGGCATGATTCTGATGCTGATTTTCGGAGAAGCTCTCGCTCTTTACGGTCTGATCGTGTCTATCGTCATCGTCACCGTTACTGGTTACCAGTGTTAAGCCTTGTCATCCCATTCATTTGGCGTGTTTGTTGGAGTCGTGAGAGTGAAAGAAGAGGAGTCAAACCCCTTGGACATCAGTTATCCTATGAAACCACTTCAGTCAACAAACACAAGCACGTATAGTACACAGATATATACACACTTACTTCTCGTTGCGGATGCGACGAGCCAGCTGCATATCTCTGGGCATGATCGTCACACGCTTCGCGTGGATGGCGCACAGGTTGGTGTCCTCGAACAGAGACACCA
>ERZ1106948.689-NODE-689-length-13556-cov-31.737205_pt1 | contig 13556 bp, 19 predicted proteins | sample MGYA00403673_ERZ1106948 | MGnify/ENA primary metagenome ERZ1106948 (study PRJEB35170, sample SAMEA104062409) | human gut metagenome | biome: human gut; feature: human-associated habitat; material: faeces | place: Denmark | collected 2012-05-07 ...
GCGCATCGTGGAGTTGGAGAGCGTGCTGAAGGAGAAGGAGGAAGCGTTGAGCGGTGTTTCTACTTTCTTGCCTGATGTGGATTCTCTTGTTGTTGCTTATTCTGATTTGAAATCGCAATGTGATTTCATTCAGAGTCGTTATTCTGTTCTTTCTGATGATTATGCGGCGTTGTTGAGTTGCTGTTCTTCACTTCGTGATTCTCTACCCTCGGGTCTTGTTGATGAGATTGTCGAGGCGTATGCTGTTCTTGTAAATGAACTAACGAACCGTGTTCGTGATTACGAGTTGGAGTTATCATTCTGGGTGGAGCATTTCGATTTGAATCGATTCAAGTCGCTAATGAAGTCGGAAGTGGAGATGAAGAACGAGATTCTTGTTCTGCAGTTGCGTCTTAACGACATGCAGTCTGTTGCCGAAAAGAATAAATCGTTGCAGACTGCTCTGGACGCGAAGGAAGCAATCCTCTCCAAGTTGCAGTCGTCTCTCTATGAATCGAACAACTCCGTCGTATCGTTGAGAAGACAAGGGAAGAGACAAAGAAAGGAGGCGTTGAAGGAGATTAGCAAATGTGTTGGTGGTGTCGACGATAACAAGAAGTGTGAGTGTGTAAAGACTGGTGAAGAGTGTGCCCTGTGTAAGGTGAAGAAGGGCATTGTGTCGCTGAGAAATGAAAGAGATGAGGTGGTGATGAAGTATGCGAAGATGAAGAAGTTGTTCGCGTTTTCGGTTGTTTCCTGTGTCATGAGTTGCGTTATTGTTCTTTTATCTAAGTAGTCTCCTTGTTCAACAAACAGTCCATTTGCTCTTGTGTAGCTGTCCTAGGGCTCTCTCCAACACGGAGGACTCAAACACGGCGTAGCTGCACTTCGGATCCAGCGTGTCGTCGATCATCAACGCCCTGAAGTCATCGCTGTTGAACTCCTCCGTCCAGTAGAGAACTTGCAGGGGATAGGCGAACTGCGCTTCTTCCTGCAGCTTCTTCACCGTGTTCTCCAGCAACACGCTCTGCTTCACGTCGTTCGTCGTGTACACGATGATCCGATTGAACATCACCAGAAGGAAGATGCTGTCATCCCTGTGGGTAAGTCGTCTGCTCCACGCCTACACCGCGAGCAGCGACCGCATCGACAGATTCAGACGTGGGATGTGAAGGGTGTTGCTGTCGGAGTACGTGGACAGCTGCGGGTACAGATACCGAGAGAGGAGCTGCGGCGGCAAGCGTCTAACCATCACGCTCCTTCTCCAGACCCACGAGACGGTGGATATGTTCTCCAACAGCGCGGCGAAGCTATGCGCCTTCGCGAGATCGAGAAAGGCGTTGTTCAGACAGCCGAAGATGTACTTGGCGATGATGCGCAACTTCGGAACCGTTCTGAAGGTGGTGTCGGTGATCGCCTTGTGTCTGCAAGTAAGACACGAGAAGGGAAAGCACTTCTTGACGCAGAGAAGATAGTGTGTGAGGAAAGAACACAACCACTCCTGAAGCAAGTACCGACTCTCCTCCAAACCCCGATCACTCAAATCGCGCAGCGTCTGCACAGTCAAGCAACGAGCAATGCAACACCTTCTGTAACAGAATGAAGATGATGATGGACGGATTCGCCTGCTGGTAAATCTCCATCACCAGAGGAGACACCTTGTACTCCACCGTCGATCTACCCGTCAGCAATAACCGCGGGAATCACATCAGCATCCTGCGAACCGGCATGAACTGGTGAAGCTCGTTCTCCTTCATCGCCGTGTACTCGCACACCAGCTGAATGAGAGGGAAGTCGTCCACGCCGATGGTGGAGCCTAGCAATCAGAAAACGGGGGGAAGCCCACCTGAGGGAGAGGTGTATTGAAAGTCAAAGGGAATCACTGTGCATGCATTGACGGTGGACACGTGAATGATCGGACTGGAGTTGCTGGAAAACTGCAATCCCTGAATGCCATGAATCGGCATGATTTCCGACACGCCCTGCGAACAAATCGCCGACACGGCAACGCCACCACTGGACCGAATCCTCAGGGAACACTATTCCTGAATAGGAGGGAAATCTTGCACATCGTAGCCCACTTCGCCGTTCAGCCAGGACAAACAGGACTGCAAACACTGCGTCTTGCTCGCTTCGTCGTTCAGGTCCAGACAAATGAAACTCCCGTTGGACTGGTTGCAAAGTTGTTGAAGCAGCGCCGGCTCGATGCGGTTTGCGGGACACTTGTACATCGTCGTGTCCGTAATGTTGTTGATTACGGTCATGGACAGCCCGATTTCTTTCAGGGACGTCCCGATTGCGTCGTACTCCGGGTTCGTGGTGCGCAAACGGTTGCTGGCGTCCTGCTCGTTCTGCGGAGGAAATGCTACGACTTAGAACGTTAAAGGGAAGGGACTGTTGTCCGAAAATGGGTTGACTTTGGGATTGGCGGAATTGCGGCAGATTGCACACACGATTCTGCCTCCGATGATCCTCCCGTTTTTGGAGAAATGGGCCAGATACTGCATGACGTGACGCATCGTTTCGGTGAAACAACTAGCTCGTAATCGAGGATGATGCCTTACAATTCTCCTCGGAGTTGTCGAAGCGATTCGATGGCTTGAAGAGCCTGTTCTCTATACATGCCCAGGTTTGCTGCGCTTTCTTCGTAACTCATTATGGAGCTGAGCGGAATGGCATCGCTCCCGTTACTTCCAGCTTCTTCCATGTCAAGAAGCGAGGAGGAGAGACGGGTGTACTACAGTTCAACAGAGAAACAATCACTACGAGCACCTTGGTTATGGAGTGCTTTATGTTGTACACGCCCAAACGACCGCCTGATGTGAAAAGCACTACCAGTGAAACGCGGGGAGAAAACGAACAAATGTCTGCGCAACTGCGATAGTGGATGACGAGTTCCTTCAACACCTTCTTCACATAGTCCAGATACGCAGGAAACGCAGTACAATCAACTACAAGCACGAGCAGTTCTCGTGCGTTCTCCTTGTAGGATGCGGGGTGTCTGAACGTGATGCAACCCAATATTGAATACTTCATTTGTGACACGGGAATGTCCATCACGTACGACGGGTATAAGCACTCTTCGCAACGACTGCGACTAATGCTCGTTGCATACCGGCTATTCAAGAAGGATTTGTCGATCTTGTTCCTGTGTAAGCACAAGGGACACTGCCAACCCTTCGAATCCCATAGACAGTACATGTTCAGATACCCGAAGCAGTGCTGACATCGAGGAACGTCGTGCTGCGTTATGGACGGTCTCTACGCATGAAATCGGATGAGAATGCGGACATGCGTCTCCACGTGGGGATTCAGCGGCTGAATCGCAACACCCCACGGAATGGCACTCCTGTCCTTGGTCCGTGCTACGGAATAACGCCTCGCAGCCAGAACGCACAGTTCTGAGGAAACACGTTCGACGTGAACAGCAGGCATGATTCTTCCTTCTGCTGCTGCATAGCGCTCTCAACTGTGCGTGTTTCTTTTCGGATGAACTACTACGGTTTTTTCCTCTTCCAAAAGAATCGACTATTTTGGATAGGTGTGGATCTTTGGATAACGGTCGTGCTTCGGAATGTAGCAATGGACTCCTTGCGATAGAGCGCGAAAGGAACGACTCTTGTGGTAATCACCTCCTTCCCGGATTGAAACTACACCATTCTATTTCATATCTGCTTTACTTGCATTCCCGCACACTCATTCTCTCTTCTGTAGTGGGAATAGATGAAACCCCTTCCGTTCCGTCTCCTATTGCACTACTCTCTATTCAGCGCATGCGTACTCATGAACGATAAAATCGGTTACGAGGACCGTTCCCAACGAAACGCTTCGACTTCACTTTCTTTTTCGCCATGCCAACAATCTCGTATCAGCAGGCACTTGAAGATCTGAAGTCCATGTTTCCTGATTATGATGAAGTTACGCTAAAGAACGCCATCGAGCAATACAGTTCGCCGTTTTGTCGTCCGTGAACCGTAGATTATAACATGGAGTTAATCGTGTCCGTTTTGCTGGGAGGCGATGATTACGGCGCGAATGCGTCCTTTTCTTCACAGTACTGGATATTCTATAGCATTTCACAATAGAAACCAGTCCAGTTTATCAGACAGTGCACGGAGAGAGATCGAAACCATCGAAACGGAGTATGGTCTCGATCTCCACCAGAACTGGAGAACCCATCTTCCGAAGGACTTGCTCGTTGTATGTGTTATCGCATTCTCTCATCCTCAGTTCGAACATCAGAATCAGCCATCGGATGAAGAGCTTGCGAGAGTAATCCAGGCTACCGCGTTTAAGAATCGTAGAGATTACAAAACGAATACGACGAGCAGGCTTCGGAGCGATTACTTCGTTCCGGTGAGGGATTGTGCTCCTTCTGATCGTGTAGCACTGAGGGACACACCCCCATCTTACCGCAACACAGAACAGCCGTACGAGTCTTCCATCAGCGATGTGCTTGCGAAGAAGACGAAGGCGCTGAAGGACAAATTCAAGAACTTTTGGTATGAACGGAAGGGATATCAGCGCGTGAACGTGTCGGAGGGTAGGAATGGCTCGAATGAGAATGGTGGTGTCTCCGTGTGTGCGTGATGGATAGGAGCGGAGATGGAGATGCACAGCATGTAGTTTCTTGTTTAGAATAGTGTTTTGTTTTATGGAATGAAACGATCCGTGTTCCCGCCGTTATCCGCGAATAACCGTTCAAGCCGAAAAGAAAGACTGCACTTTTCAACGTACACGAGCCCCTTTCTACAGAAAACGTAGCATCTGAAGGACTGCAGCATGTTCTCCTTTCTTCGAACAGCGATGGATTACATCCAGTCAGCGAGCGGGCTGAAGGTGAAGCCGCAAGGCGCCGTGCTCATGGATGACGATTCCGAAGTGATGTGTATGAAGAGAGCGCCGTCTTCACGCAAGAGTGCATTCTTCTCATCGTTGCTCACATCTAGTGCACTCCCCGGTGGCACGGATTGCGCACACTCCGCTGGGCAACGCGCTTCAGGCGTACAGACAGTCCCTGATTACTGCCCGTTCCATCAGCGTAGACAAGATGTCCACTGCGCTCTTGGAAGAGGACTTCGTGTTCACGTTATCCGCATACTGCACGCAGTGGCTTTTGGAGTTGGGTTGTGAGTCGTAGTTTCACGCTTCCGAGCGGTATTGAAGTCTTGATCCGGCCCATTTTGCCTTGCGACATCACGCGGATGCGAGAGAGTAGCGTTGCAGTTGCCATTTCACTCTAGTTCTGTCCAACGGGGAGATTAGTCAGGTTTCCCTCTCCCTGCGGTTCAACACCATCACGACGGGCGTGAAAGAGAGTATGCTCAAGTACTTTACCAACGTCAACTACGACTCTCATTTTGCAATTTGCGCTTTGGTGAAGGAAGAGGGGAAGTGGAAGGGAGTGGCGACGGCGCGGATCATCGAGGACAACGAGAGAGAGGATTCGGCGGAATGGGCGGCAATCGTGCTGGACAAGTACCACGGTTGCGGAATCGGTTCCTGTCTTCTGTTTTACATCGCCTATGTGACAGAGTTCGACACGAGTGATGCGTAGATGGCATCGCAGTTCGATTACACGCGCCTTTGCGCCATTGTGCACAGCGACAACTACCCCGTGATTCACTGGATGAAGAAGTTGAACGGGAGTCAGGAGCTGATTCACGATTGGTGCGTGATAACCGCGGGAATGACGTGTAGCCGATATTGGGTGTTTGGCGTCCCGATTCGCGATTCGTGGATTGCAGACGAGGCCATTCGACAGCGCCTGGTGAGCGCAGCCAGTGGGAAGGGGTCCATTGAGCCAGAGTGCATGAATGAGGTGAGGAAGAGCGTGAGAAGTGGGAGCGGACAGGAGGAATGAGGCGTAGGTTTGAATACCGACGTGTTTCTGTACGATAGCGACGAGGGCAGAGAGAAGGTGGGGCTAAAGAATAGCGAGACGGAGCGACGCGCTCCGATTGTATCATTTGTATCTTCGTTTGAGGACGATATTGACATGGACTTCTTGTGTCGTGTTTGTTGAACGAAACAGCGTCTAATTGGTTGCGTACAGATTGTGATAATAAACGATAGCGTCTTGGAACATCTGTTCCATCTTCTTGGCGGAATTGCGAATCTGGAAGTTCTTCGCATACTCGATGTACTCCTTGCTCATCTCCCTCTTCTCCTCGGGATGGTCAAACCAGTAGTCCATCTTCTCCGCAAGACACGCGGGCTTGCCGTGATCGAACAGGCACTTGTCGTTCAGGGCAAACATCTTCGTGGCCGACTTCGGGTGGTTGGAAATGATGGGGACGATGCCGCACGAGAAGGCTTCAATACAAGCAATGGCTTCGATCTCGGCATCGGCGGGGTGCACGTAAATGTCCGCCATGTTGATGATGCGGACGAGCTCCTCCGGAGTGTAGATGCCCCAAATCACTTGGACGCCGAGCTTCGCCGCCAATTCACGATGCTTGTGCTCCATCACGCCCTTTCCAGCGAGGATGAGCACAATGTCCTTCGCGTACTTCGACTGGGCGCAGGCACGGATCGCCACGTCGTGACGCTTCTCGCGGGAGTAGCGACCGATGGAGAGGACGATTTTCTTATTGGCGTACTCGGGGAACCGCTCCACCTTCGTGGGAACAAAAATGGGATGGACGCCATTCGAGATGACGCGAAGATCGCAGTCCTTGTAGCCCGTTCGACGCAGCTCAGACGCGATGAACTCGGTAGGGCAGTGGATAAAGTGAGAGTGCTTGTAGAAGCGGCGATAGAACATATGGTAGATGTAGTCCTTCAGGAAGCCGAGCTTCTCCATATGGATCGTGTACACAATGTTCTCCGGCTGCGTGTGGAACGCGGCGGTGAACGGAATCTTCATGTCGAGAGCTACCTTCAAAGCGCCGATAGCAATACCCAGCGGGAAGATAAAGTGAACGACGTCCGCCCCCGTGAAGGCCTGGCGAACGATATCCTCCTTTCCGTAACCAAACACCATTCCCTGCGAAGTGATGATTCTCTCGGCCCACTTCAGTCCAAACTTCGCTTTCCACACGGGGCAGTTGTACTTGTACTGCTCCTCCTTCCCCGTGGACAGTACGCGAACTTCGTTTCCAAGCAGACGTAATTGCTCCACAAAACGCCTCATCGAGACCGTCGTGCCGTTGTTATTGTCGTCGTACTGATCAAATACAAACACAATAATCATTCCGAGAGAAAACTGGGTTCTTCGTTGACAGGGAGTTTCATCGCAGAGGAGCACAGACCATTTCCGACGAAAAACACGAGCATGGAATGGTTGTGTTAACAGAAAGAAGCGGGCAGTATTGGGTTCGCAAACTCGGAGATGGGACAGAATGAGGAGGATGGGTGATGAAGCGCATCAAATTCAAAACAGAGACGGGAACAGAGGGTGTAGCAACCCCTTTCTTCCATGAAGGGCATCATCGGCGCACAAGCAAGCACTGCGTCTTCTCACTCCATAAACACCGTGTTGCAGGAAACAAGACGCAAACGCAACAGCACAACGAATACTGCCTCATTTCGGGACTATTTTCGGCCAAATCGAGCCCAAAAGAGGGCGGAAACTGTGGAATGCCGCGAATGGGAGAAGAGGGCTGTGACGCAAAGAGTCAGTTGAATCCAGAGCCGGTGCGCTGTAATCATGTCGGATTTTAACATTGACGACATTCTGAATCGAGTAGGTGGCATTTGTCGTGTATTCCCGTAGATGAAGGAGTGCGGGAGGCTGGAAGCGGAGGAAATCCTAACAATGTGCGAGAAGGCGAAGGAGTTGTTTCTCAAGGAGAGCAACATTCTGAATCTGCAGGCGCCCATAACGGTTCGTCCTAGAATGGTTCGTGACGCGTAGATATGCGGAGACATCCACGGGCAGTTCTACGATTTAAAGAAACTCTTTGAAGTCGGTCATGATTGTCCGGAAACGAATTACCTGTTCCTGGGGGATTTCGTCGACCGCGGTTATTTTAGTTTAGAAACCATCCTGTACATTGTCGCACTCAAGCTGCGCTATCCCGATCGTCTGCACATTCTGCGTGGCAACCACGAGAGCAGACAGATCACGCAAGTGTACGGTTTTTACGAGGAGTGTCTCCGCAAGTACCAGTCTTCCGAAGTCTGGCGACTGCTGACGGACCTGTTCGACTATTTCCCGATCGGAGCGCTCATCGGCGACTCGATTCTCTGTCTCCACGGCGGTCTGTCCCCTCTCATCTCGTCCCTGAGTCAGGTGTGGGTGATCGTCTCCTCTCACGCGCAGATAGCGTCACTGGACCGTTTCCAGGAAGTGCCGCACGAAGGAGCCATGTGCGATTTGCTGTGGAGCGATCCCGAAGAGCGTCCTGGCTGGGAGGGCTGGAACGAGTCGCCGCGCGGCGCGGGTTGTCTCTTCGGAATGGATCAGGTGTTGAAGGTGACGTTGTGCGTGCGCATTGAGGGGTAGTTTAACGAGACCAACAATCTGCGTTGCATCGTGCGTGCGCATCAGCTCGCGATGGAGGGTTACAAGCGCATGTTCAACGACAATCTCATTACGGTGTGGTCGGCTCCGAATTACTGCTACCGTTGCGGAAACAAGGCGTCGATTATGCAGGTGAACGAGAACGGTGATTATGAGTTTTTGGTAGGGTTTGTTGTGGATTGTGAGTGGTAGGTGTTTATGGCGGCGGAGGCGTCGAAGAGGAAGCTGCCCGAGAAGATAGATCCTCCAGAGTATTTCTTGTAATCTGTGGTGTTTCATGAAGATGCGTGTTAGCAGTTTCTGTTGCGAAGCAACGATACATGGCTTCGCAAAAGCACATGTTGCTTCGCAACGACACAAACTGCTTCGCAAAACACTGCTTCACACAAACACACGACTAAAGGGAATTAGGAGTACATGCTGAGACGACGACTGCGAGTCATGTTCTCACGGAATGGCTCGTTCACATCGATCACTACGTTCTCTGGATTCTACGCTTCACTCCCTCTCACCGCACATTACCGTGATCCACGGGTGGAAAAGACACTCTTCCGCCGACGGACGCTTCTCCGGATCTGCCTGAAGCAACTGCCTCACGAAATCCTTCGCTAGGATGAAGAACAACAGTAATGAACCTACCCGATTCAGAAATGTGCTCCCAGTACGGCTTCTCCAGCAACAACCCTTCTGGACGAAAGCAGACACCTGATGGGCCGCAATAGGGGTTATAGCCGCAGAGACTACGCATGAGCAGACAATCACGGAAGCGACAGAGTAAACGTGACAACGCCGATACTAAAGATGTCCACCTTGTAATCGTAACCCTTTCGACGATACACTTCGGGAGCTACGGTATGAATGCCCAATCACGCTTCTACCAGTGTAATAGTCCGATCCAACCAAAGAAAAGGTCCTCGGTCGCGGACTGCTCACTTCCATCGAGTCGTCTTCGCCCTCGATGAGTTTGCTCAGGCCAAAGTCGCTCAGCTTGATGTATGTGTCCTGCCAATGATGCCAAAGACGAGGAAGTACGTTCGAAGGATCGGGAAGCAGAATGTTCTCCGGTTTGATGTCGCGATGGATCTACACATCACAGATCGCGCGCATCAGAACAATATGCTTTGAGTGCAGATACGCCACCGCTTCGAGCACCTGCTTGATGATGCAGCTGGCATCCACCTCCGTATAGGTGTTCTTTTCCACAATGCGCTGCAGCAGCTCGCCGCCAAAGGCTCTACGATTGACACCGCAACGCGCAGGCTACCGCTCGATGGTCACGATGATCTCCTCGTCGCTCTCGTAAATGTCGCGATACTCGATGATGTTCTTGTGCCTGATGGACGTGAGGACATCCGGATCCAGAACCAGAATGCCGCCCGGGTTGCAGTACTGCTTGGCGATCACCTTCGCGCACAGATTCTCCCCCGTGAACCGGTCGATTATGGATATGATCCTAGCATAGGGCGTTCTACAGGATAACGACACAGATCGTGCGGCTCACCGAGCGATTTCCTGGTCGAAGATATAGCGATCCAGGAATGCGGAGAAGGGCTTGAATTTACTGTGAGAAGTCTTCTGTTCGTCCTCTGTGGATGCGCAAGGACTGTTCGGATGGGTCAAAACTAGACTTATGAGTAAACAGGATCTGGAAATCACCGAAGGGAACGAGAAGATCGGGCATGCAGAAAATAGACGGATACACTTCACGTAAAACCGCGTTTCCCAAAGGCCGATCCTGTTAAACGAAAGATGACACAGATCCTTGGATTTGTGGTTATTCCCCTTGAAAACCCCGATCTCTCTGGATTTGGCTCTCGGCTCGAGACTCGAGTAGGAGGCGCTGTAGACAACGCACCCGTACTGTTGGTTCCGAAACGGAGCACAATCACGTGGGATCAGGAAACCAACGGATTGGGGAGTAGTCATGTCTATCCATCGAAGTCACGATCGTTTGCATCCATTCGGCGAGGAGCGGACGCACTCCAGGGAGAAACGGGAATTTCAAACAATCGGCGGACGTGGCGTGAAGACGGTTCCTCAACGGATTTCCTCATCCACCTCTTCTCTGGAACGACAAATGGTGCGCATCGCTAGCCCTGGCCCTGATTCGTAGTTTTCACTCATTTCTGGGTTCTGCAAGTGGTACAACAGTAAAAGGGAAGTGTTCCTTCTTATCGTTGGACTTGACAACGCTGGAAAGACCGTTCCGTTCTGCTAGTTGGATTGACGAATAGACGTTCTTGGAGCAAATGAAAGGAGTCTTCTCTAAAATGCCCGTAAAATCATTGGACCGCATTCCTCCGACCGTGGGACTGAACGGTACGGAGCGGGGTGAAGAGCTCATGCGATTAGTGGCGACGATCGAGATAGAAGACGTGCGCGTCGTTATTTGGGATGTGGGTGGTCATGTACTGTGTCGCACGCCCTGTTTGATGCGGTAGAAATCGATGCGATCCATGTGGAGCAAGTACTACCGTGATTGTCACGGCGTGATCTTCCTGATCGACAGCAGCGATCCGGACCGGTTCAAGGAAGTGAAGGACGAGCTGCGTACGGGAACGGTGCGGTGATTCCTTTATAGGTGACTTGGCTTCAAACCAGGATCTGGAAGACCTCCCCATTCTCATATGCGCAAACAAACAGGATCTGGCCGTATGGGAGCACGTGTGTGGTGATGCGTAGGAAGCGGTGGAGCCGGAAGTGATTCGCAACATTCTGAGCAGCGTGATTTCGGAGCACAAGCACAAGCATGCTTTTCGGTTCCAGGGAACCTCCGCACTGACTTGGTGCGCATCAGCTTGTTCGTCTCATGTGTAGTGAAGGCATTCGGACAGGCGTCTCATGGGTCGTGGGCCGCGCAGAGCAAACAAACCGAGCGAAGGTGTCTCCCTCCCATTAGTTTTTTGTACAACTCTCCTCTTTGTTGATTACACATTGCGCGTTCAGTGGTTGTTTGGGTATGATTACCGCCGAGAGCCTTTATCTGTGTTCCACTGAGAGAAGGGACTGCCCTCCCCTCCCGCAATCAGCAAGAAGTGCAAACATGCAGAGCAACCGGTCCCGCCCCGTATTCCCACAAACACAGTCACACAATTATTGTTCCAGATCCAACTCTTCGGTATGCCCATTCACCCAGAGGAGGGGATTCACTGGCCGACGATGTTGACGGCCACGCTCGCGATCATTTCCATTTCCATATACCAGATGCTGATCATGCCGAATCTGCCCTTCCTAATCCGCTCGTACTTTCCTGACGTGGGTTTCCTTGGATTTCGTCACCCCTAGCTGAAGGCGGAGGACATCGGTTTCTATGCGGGCTACATGGTTTCTCTCTTCTTCCTGGGTCAAATTCCCGGGTCGTTCATCTGGGGGTGGTGCGCCGACAATCTGGGTCGCCGAAAGAGCGGAATTCTTGCCACGATCGGCAACTTTTTCCTCATCATTCTCCTGGGCGTCTCCAAGAACTACTACCTCAGTCTCGTGATCCGGTTCCTCCACGGCCTGACGGACGGGAACCTCGGTATTGCGAAGACGATCGTTGCCGATTTGTGCAACGACAGTAACATCTCCATCGGAACGGGAATGGTCTTTGTGGGCGGCGCCGTTGGAGGGCAGGCGTATGCGTTGGTCGTTATGCGTAGCTTCATCGGCCCCATTCTCGGAGGATATCTGTCGGACCCCGTTGTGGTGAAGCCCATCACGGATGCGCTCCCCTTCCTTCGAAGCGTTGCTCTTCGTTTCCGTGGTGAGGTCTAGACGCCGTACCTGGTTCCGCTGATCGCGTGCAGTTTCTTCTACATCCTTCTCCTCATCATGTACCTGTTCTGTGCCGAGGAGACGCTCACGGAGGAGGAGATCAACAAGACGAAGGACACCAAGCGGGAGATGAACGTGCGCCACGCCCTTCCCGCTCACGCCTAGAACAAGCTCAGCGAGCTGCTCCTGCGCAGCAGCGAAGCCAGCTTCAACTCCAGCGAGCAGCTCATCCTCCTCTTCAACAAGCACGCCAGCTACAGCTCGCTCTTCCGCAACAGGGACATGATCCTCTCCGTGCTGCTGTACGGCTTCAGCGCCTTCAACCAGATCTCCTTCGACACCATCTACCCCCTCACACTCATGAACGACCGTCACTTCGGAGGCTTCGAGATGAACGCCGTGGAGGAGAGCTGGATCGCCACCTTCTGCGTCCTCACGCAGCTGGGCACCCGTCCGCTTTGATAACTCTGGTTGAAGCGTAGTGCTAATCTGTCCGTCGTGGAGCCAAACCACCTCGTACCGAATCCAGCTCTTCTGGACCATGATCATCTTCGGCGTGGTGACCTTCTGCGAGCCTGCAGTGTCTCTCTTCAATGCGTCCAGTCCTGTGGTAGGGGAGTGCGTGCTGTGCGATCGTAGATGCAGTACGCGGTGTCCTGTCTGGGCTTCGGCATTCACGTTCTCATGCGCTCCATTTCATTCAAGTCGTGTTCGCCGTGGGGAGTGACGATTAGTCTCAACATCGTGCTCATCTCCAATAGTGTGTACAAGGAGTTCCGCGGAACAGCGCTGGGTCTGGGCCAGGTCGTTGCGGGTCTGTGCCGATTCCTTGTGCCGTCTGCAGAGCGGAATTCACGTCTAGGGACCCTTTTTCATTCCCACCTTGTTTTCGTGGAGCACGACCAAGAACCATTTCCCCCTTGATTATGGTTTCTCCTACTATGTGCTGGTGTGCGGAAGAGGTTATGGGTAGGTCATGGGCATCATCACGTTCGTTTCTTCGTTCATGGCCCTATTTCTCACCGAAGAAACGGACAGCGGAAAGGGAACCGTGCATGGAGCAATCGTCCATAAGGATGCGGGTCCCGCTTACGGTTCCGTATACGGCTCCACTTACGGCTCCGCGAGTGACTTACACGGTGTGAACATTTAAGGATCGTGCTTCTTTCTTGAAGAATCGTTTCTGTCACAAACGAGCGGACCCCGCGGGAGTGGACGCTTCCTCGCGGCGATTCCGAGTCGCAAACCCACTTGTTTTCTCCAGTTATTTCCTCCATTTCTGCAAGATGTTGAACACTTTGCGTGCTGTGAAGAGCTTTGCCTCTCCTAGTATGATGCGACTGGGTAGTGCGTG
>ERZ1106948.691-NODE-691-length-13481-cov-32.156115_pt1 | contig 13481 bp, 15 predicted proteins | sample MGYA00403673_ERZ1106948 | MGnify/ENA primary metagenome ERZ1106948 (study PRJEB35170, sample SAMEA104062409) | human gut metagenome | biome: human gut; feature: human-associated habitat; material: faeces | place: Denmark | collected 2012-05-07 ...
GCATACCCACATAACCCAAACCCACAACACAAATCTTGAGGTCCTTCGCGTCCATTCTATCGAAATCAATAAATGTATGAATGGTTCTCGGCTTCCTTCCATTCTCGCGGGAATTCGGACATAACGCCGCTCTCCTCGCCGAACTGTTGTCTTTCGATTTCGCAAAGGGTGGGTCGAATCGTGATACTGGTAGAGGCAGATGGTGAGGCAGAGGCGGAATGTGTAGTGCTGCTTAACGATAGTGTTGTCCCTCGTTCCGCTTTCGATGTGTGGTTTGGTATGTGTTCTGTCGTCACTGCGAATGATGGGTTGGAGTTGCGTGGTTTTCGGTCATCGTCTCCGTTATTCGTGGGAAGAGCCTTCGAATGGGATTTCTCTACTCGTTCATGGTAGAAAAGTCATTTTGTGAGAAACAACGCAATGTTCGTGATCGCGATGGCTGCCTCATTGTGTATACTCCCAGTGTGAGTAACAAATAGAGCACAGTTCACATGCTCCGCTGTGGAGCCCCATGTACACAGCGTGGTCGTCCGTGTTCAGGAACACGACGGAGTTGATGCACTCCTTCTTCTCGGGATAGGAGCACACCTTGTATTCGGTGCTGTCCAAGTTGAACCAGTACTAAACTTAAAAGAAAGCGGGTGTGCCTACCTCATTCCCCGTGTGATGATAGTCGGTGAAGGAAGGCGGCAGTCGAGGAATGAGATCTCGGTAGTGTGTGACACGGTAGTAAGCGGCTTGTGGTGAACAATCAACCCAGTCCTTACGAATGAGTTTGGCGATGTGATCAGCGAGGTAGCGGTTGCCAATGCGCGGCATGCCAAACGTAACGACCTCGTGGACGCGAATGTGGTGGTTCCACGCATGACACTTGCGTGTGAAGGGGACGTACCCGCGTTGGTATCGCAGCTTCACGTCCTTGTCGGAGGACATGATGGGATAGTGGTCGGGGTGCGACAGGTACTGTTGGTAGTTGTAGTAGTTCACGTTCGATAGCAGGTCGACGGCGGCGTACGTGGCGAACACGCCTCCCATAGAGTGCCCCGTCGCTGTGACGGTGGCGTTTGGATAGCGTTCGAGGAGAGGAATGATCACACCCAACAGCTACAGAATGGTATTGCACGAGAAGGGCTACTTGGGGTCGAATCTGCTTGTACATGTTGAGGTACACAAAAGAGCCCTTGCAGTGGGGACAAACAAGAAAGTCGGCAAAGAACGGAGACACGAGGTTCTCCACCCAGTTGAGGAGGGTGTCCGTTGCGCGGAAGGATATGAGGACTAGGGTGAAGAGGAGCGATTCACGATACTGTCTTTGTGTTTGAGCACGGCAACGTAACCAGAGAGATCGAGGTGGGGGATGCTCACCACCGTAGCCTCCGACAACACGTCCTTGAATCGACGACACTCCACACAACTCATGTTCTACAGAGAACTACCGTCACGGGTTCGCTACAGTGAGGACTTCCTGGGAACAATGCGTGAGCGAGGTAAAGTGCCACAGCTGGAGAAGATGATCCACATCCACCTCCGGATTCGCTTTGCAAACGCGAGCACTAACGAACAATACAGCAAACAATACAGGGACAAACATAGAGCAGAAAAAGAGTGCCTTCGGGATGAGGATCGCCTTCGCCAAAAGCGAAATCGGTTTCGCATGTGCAAAAGTTTGGAACGGCATCATTTCAGGAATCCCCTGGATTTGGGTCGGTTGATTCGGTGCCACCTATGAGAATACCCCTGTTCCTTGTATTGGCATTCGCCGTTAGCTGTTACGTTCTTCCTCATCTGTCCTGTCCAGAAGAGGAGGTGGATGGGTATGTGTGGCCACGGAGGGACGTCGGAGAGAGCGCTGTGCGGTATTGCAACGGAGAAGGGTACTATCGCCGCATCTGCCTATACAAGAAAACACCGAGCGGTCCTGTGGCCGCCTGGAGTCGTCTCGTCAACATGTGCAGTGGGTTGATTCGTATTCGCTGTCATCGTAGAATGCAAAGGCGACGGCACCTGGAAGGAGACGCTGGCTGGGCAGTACGCGTATATCCAGTGTCCTGGCGCCTATGACGGCTATATCGGTCGGTTGTGCACGGAGACGGGAGAGTGGGGAAAGACGAAGGATCTCTGCTACCTCCCTGACGGAAGGAATGTGGACGAGATGGAAGTCGAGTTGTAACCACGCATTTGTCATTCTATTGTACCTTTCACTTTCGTGTGTTTGTTCCGTCTTGTCGTTACTGGAATCGGTTGATGTACTTCTTGTTTTGGATTGCTTCTTCCGACGAATCCAATGAAACGCCTTCTCTTTTGTTGAAACACATTTCTTTTCCTTGTTGATGTCATAAGATGAATACGTACAACATGCCGTTGATGCAGGTATTCCTCTTTACCGCGAATAACTCTCTAGCCAGCATCGCAATCGCAGCCCAATCCCATGCAAAAGGAGCCCCTCTACAATGTTGACTACCAGTATAACTATTCCCAGCAGCCCGTGCAGCCCGAAATCGCTGTGACCGTTGCTCCGAATCCTCCCACTTACACCAATCCTCCCATGTCCACCACTTATGCGTATAACACTCCAGTGGCAATCCCTGTGGTCCCACAGGATCAAGCCATTCCTGTTGCTGTCCCAGTTCCTGCTCAAGCGACGACGCAAGCGATTCGGGAGAATTCTGCAGTGTTGCGAGTGAAGTGCGGATCGTTAGAGGCCGTGACGAATAGCCCTACCTTTGTTACGTGTCCCAACTGTCATTCTCAGGTGAAGACGGTGGTTCCGGTTCCCAAGTGGATTCTTTTGTGGGAGTAGGTGTTGTTGCTTATTCATAGCTTCCCAATCTTGTTCTTTGCCTTCTTCGGTCTGGTTGTGTTTATTGGGATTAGTGGTAATCCTGGCTATATTGCCGTGGTCTTCCCCGTTGGTTTCTTTGCTCTTGCGTTATTCATGATTTGTATGATGTCCAGACAAAAGAAGGTGTAGGTGGTTGTGTGCGGATATAATGCGTAGTACCCACAAGTGCCCTCAGTGCTTAGCTGTCATTGGACGCACGGGTGATGTTGTTAGATGGTAGTATATTTGTTAAGTGAGTGTGTTCAGTGTTTCGTTCTTCTCAAATCTGTCTTGTCATGAGGAAAGCGGCGAAACGTATCTCTTGAAACGCCTTCCATTCAGCTCCATTTCTCTAACCACAGGATGGATATATATAGCGTTCCAGTATCACTAGTACCCCTCTTAACTGAAACTGATTCTCTAGTCTGATTCTCAAACACAACTCAAATCCATACAGAATGAAGTACTATACAACATTACTGATCAAAGCACCGATCATCAATGCCCTCTACAAGGAGAGATCGCCATATCCATCGCTCCACAATCTCTCACATGGGATATTCCTGTTGTGGATAATTCAGATGGTATGAGTACCTCAACAACCAGTCCTCTATCCCAAGAAGAAGAACCCATTCCACTTTCCCACTCAACATCCACTCTTGAGAGAATACGATCCATTCAAGAGAACTCAGTAGTGTTGGGAGATAAGTGGTTTCTGTGAGATCCATTAACGAATAGGTCTGTTTCAGTTAAGTGTCCTCATTGTGACTGTATGGTCATGACGGATGTTCCTACTCCTTTCGGGAAGGAAAGGTACGAAATGATACTGTCAGTTAGTTGTAGTATGATGGACCTATTCTATATATGCCTTATGGCTTATGTGGTATTCATGGTTGTCTGCCTTCCAATAAGCATATACAATCAACTCCACTTATTCACATCCTACATCGTTATGCTCGTATATATAGTACCGCTCGTCTGTGCAGTATTGAGCTGTGTGCAAGAGTGTGAACTCAAACACAGGTGAGTATATGTGCCTTAACTCATCCTTTAGATCCCACAGGTGCCCTCAATGCCTTTCCCTCATTGGATTCACAGGCAAAATCATTAGGTGGGACTCCTAACCTGTTTGTCAACAAACACATCACTTCCTTTCGGACTCAACCCTTTCTTTCAACTCGTTCAAACATACCAGAGACTGAACCGGCGTCATCGCGTTGACATCCAGCTTCGCCACGTAGCTCTCCAACCACCCCTGCTTCTCTCGCCTCCTCTTCATCTCCCTCTCCGCCGCCGCCATCACCTTCTCCGGCATGCCCGCCATCCGAGCGATGAACAGTCCATACGATTGCTCACTCACGCCGGGCTCCAACCGATACGACAGCAACAGCGAGTCCTTCGTCGGGATGGCGCACATGCGGTAGTTCTTCATGCCCACGTTCTTCTACGCGTCACCCACACCCCGAACGCCCACCGCCGCCAGCTCCGTGATGGAGTGATAGTGCGTGGCGAACAGCGTCTTGCAGTGGATGTCGTGGTGGAGGTACTGCAGCACGCTCGTCGCGATCGCCACGCCCTCGTCCACGCTGGTCCCGCGACCCAGTTCGTCGATGAGAATCAGCGACCGACGCGTCGCTATGGGTTACACGCTCGCGCCACACGCACCGTTCTTCAGAATCGTCGCTGTCTCCGTGATCTCGCTGAAGAAGGTGCTTCGGTCGTTCACGATGTCGTCCGCGCTGCCCACACGACTGAACACCTTGTCCACCACGCCGATGGTCGCGCGCGTCGCCGGCACGTAGCAGCCCATCTGCGCAAGGATCACACACAGCGCGACGGAGCGAAGATAGGTGGTTTTCCCGCCCATGTTGGGCCCTGTGAGGATGTACGAGCGAGTGCTTGTGTTGTTTTCTTTGCTTTCTGTGTTCGTTTTCTTTTCCTCTTTCTCCTCACACTCCTCCTCCTTCTCTCTCTTCTCACACTCCTCCTTCTCTCTCTTCTCACACTCCTCCTCCTCTTTCTCCTCTTTCTCCTTCTTCTCACACTCACACTCACTCCCACACCCACCCATGCAAATGTCATTCGGAATGAAGGTTTTCCCGCGGTTATTCTTCATCATCAGATCCTCAATCACAGGGTGTCTCATCCCTTCAATCACCAGAGACGACGCTATTCATCACAACCATGATCATCACACACAGTAGTCGACCACTGGACGCACATACCCATACTCGCTGCACACTGTGCTCAACGCACAACTCACGTCGAGCGCCGCCAGAAAGGCGTTACACTGCCGAATCAAATAACCCTCACTCGCCACCTCCGCCTTCAGCGCGTCGAACACACTGTTCTACCCTTCACACTCCACCTCTCGCCTACCTCGAGTTTCCGCACCTGCTCCGTCGCACGGTACCTCATCTGGTCCAGCTCGCTCAGCTCGCTCGTCTTGTAGCGCACGTGTCCCTTGAGGATCTGACACGTCAGGAAGGAGGCGTCGGACACGGGCGAAGACGACGGCACTTCGATGAAGTACCCGAGACTGTCTGACCACTTGACCTTCAGTCGAGCGTTGTGTGTGGAGGCGACGTACTTGGCTTGGAGGGACGCGATCAGCTCCGTGCTGTTCTGCGCGAGGGAACGCCACTTGTCCAGCTTCGCCGAATAACCTGACTTGATGAAACCCCCGTCTGTTAACGACAAGGGCAATGACTAGAGATCACGGTCAGTACGCGGAAGCACTTCGCAGAGCGCGTGCGAGAGAGACGCGAGGAGAGGCGAAGCCTGCACCGACTCCAACAACCCTAACCCCGTTCGCAGGTACGCGTTGTGGGAGGACGCCACGGCGCCGCGCATCGCCTCGCTCAACTGAACGCAGGTCTTCATCATGTTTCGGATGACCCCCAAATCTTGGGGTCCCCCTCGCTGCAGGAGCAGGCGCTGGAAGGACCGTTCGGAGTCGTTGAGCGTCTTCAGCAGCGGAACCACAGCCGCTGTGAGCGCTCCGTGCGCGATGAAGAAGGAGAGGATCTAAAGGTGATCAACGCAGAGCACCGCCACGTCGAGACGGTTGTTGATCTCGCCGACGTCGGTGAGTGGCGACGAGAGGCGGCTGTGGAGGCAGCGACTGCCCATGACGGTGGCAGTGCGGTCGAGTGTCTGTGGTGTGAGTGTGGGGCGAGGTGGCTACGTGAAGGACGCTCCCCACAGCTGTGTTGCGATAACCGCGGGTGAGGTTGAGCGAGTCGCGCGTGTTCTTGTCCAGCTCGAGGGCGTTGCCCTGCTCCGTGTCGGTGAAGAAGAGACTGGGGTAGCGTCCCATCTGCATGGTGTTGATGTAGGCGAGGAGCGCGCTGAGCGACTGCTGTTCCATGGCGGAGTAGTCGTGGTGAGTGATCGGGGTTTGGAGCACTTCGAGTTCTTCGCGACTCGCCACGAGGGCGGGCAGGCTGGAGTCGTCCCAGTAGGGGTCGTCCACGACGGTGAGACTGCAACCCATAGCGGTGGAGTCGGAGGTGACATCTTGCGAATCGAGCGTCACCTGGCTGTTCGTCCCGAGATAGCCGCGCAGGGACGCTGGGAGATGGTCTTGGAGATAGGAGGATATGAGGATCTCGTGGGGGTCGTAGCGGGCGAGAAGACTGGAGAGATGCGATTCTTCAATGTTGTGGACGGCCACCTCTCCGGTGCTTATATCAATGACGGAGAAGCCGAAATGACTGTTGTCGGGGGAGGACGAGAGGGAGCAGAGGAAATTGCTCTGCCGCGGAGACAGGAAGGCTTCTTCGACGAGGGTTCCAGCGGAAATCAGCCGCACGACGGCGCGGTCCAGCACAGGGCTCTTCCGCTTCTTTCCCCGCTTCTTTGCCTCGGCGGGAGTCTTCCTATCAGCTGCCCAATCAATTCCTACTTCCACTTGATCGCATACGGCCACTTTCAGACCCCGCCGAATGACCTTCTTCAAGTAATTGTCGATTGTGAAATAGGGGATTCCGCAGAGAGGAATATCCTTATCTTTCGATGTGACTAGTGATACCAATGACTACCCTTGTACTTGCCCCGCGTTGTGAGAGCAATTCCGAGGATCTGCGAGATCTTGATGGCGTCTTCAAAGAAGAATTCATAGAAATCGCCCATGCGGAAGAACAGCACATAGTCTGCACGTCATTCCATCCTCCGATTCGCACCCTTGTACTGTTCTTTGAATTTGAAGTACTGCTGCAATGCAGGAGTCAGTTGCTCTCGATCCACGCCCTCCGATGTGATGAAATCCCTCTTCCCCTTCATGACGCCAAAACCGCGCGACAGTTGGGGAATCACGAGGGGTGAAAGGCGTCTTGCACTAGTGCAAAGACTCCGTCTCAAAAACATCGCCCTGGTTCATAAAAGATGCGTTCTTGTGAAAGCGGGGAATTGGCTTTCTTCCATTTGGAGTGAGAAATGGAAGGAGGAGTGTGAAATGCACTGCATGGAAGCAGTAAGCGGGAGGAATGGATGGACTCAGCCATTTCGGTTTCTTGTTGCCACGGTGTTCCTCTTTGTTCGTGGAGTTGAATGCTGTCCCTGTGCATATGACCCATATCCATGGGATCATTCATTCCCTATCCCTCTTCGGAATTCATTCTATCCATTTGTTGCTGACAGAATATGAATACATATAACATTCCATCACTTCAGGTAACCCTCCTTAGCGAGAATGACTTCTTAGCCGGTATCTCAACCACAATATGAATACTGGAAACAAGAACCGTTCTACAACACAGGGTATCAGTATCCCGTTCAAACCGAAATGCCTGCTACCGTTGCTTCAAATCCTCCTCCCGTCACTCAATCTGTTAACACAAATCCAATATCCATTCCCGAGCCGCAGAAAGATCAAGTTACGACAACTGCTGTTCCAATACCCACTCAGGTGACAGTACAACCGATTCAGGAGACTTCTGCAGTATTGAAGATGGGGTGCTTGTCATTGGAATCCTTTAGGAGTAGTCCCACCCGGGTTACGTGTCCTCGTTGCCACCAGCAGGTGAATACAGTCGTTCCAGCGATTCGATGGCCCATTTTGTAGGATTTGATGTCGTTAACCACGTATAGTGTATTGCTTGGTCTCCTCGTTCTATCTGTATCAAACGTGCTTGTTGCAGTTTTCGGAAGTGGGTTCTATTCGTTAATCCTCTTCCCCGTTGGCTTCGTTGGTATCGCGATGATCGTGTATTGCATGGTGAAGAAACAGGAGAGAGTGTGCGTGACTGGGTATGGAGTGACTGTGTAGCGTTCACAAGTGTCCTCAGTGCAAGGCCATCATCGGAAAGACTGGCGATACGATTCGGTGGTAATGCTATTTCCTTTCTTGTGTTAGCTTTCATACACATCTGAAAGGAGGAAACGCATCATGGATGAAACTCCCTCCATTCGCTGAAACGGACTACCCGTTTCACATCGAAGGATGGGTTCCTCAACGATTCTTCCTAATAAAGTCCCTTCCGATAGCCGTAATCACTCCCTAGTCAGAATCATACCCGCAACCGAATCGCTCACAAAGCGAACCGTCTTACAATGCCAATCCTCGTAACAGTGATTGATACTACCCAATTCTACATGTAGCAGCCACTACTCCTGTGGATCAGCAAAACGAGCCCACTCCCGTTATTATCCAAGTATCTGGGCGGTTATCAACGGATAAGATTCTGATGGATCACGAAGTGCTTGGATTATAGCAATAGACGTAGTGTTCTATAACGAATAGTCCTACCCCTGTTGTCTGCCCTCATTGCCACCACGAGGTGGTGACCACTGTGTATAACTTCTTGTGGTTGTTGTTGTACGGGCGGAGACTGTTCATTACCAATAGAGTGATATCTGTTGGGGTTGTTTGCACTGCCATATGCGCATCCCTTGCCGCCTTTGTTAGTATGGTCTTCTTCTTTGTTGCTGTGCTCGTCGCCATTCTGATGATTCTGTTTATACTCACGTACAGTCTGAAGAAGCGGACCGTAGTGTAACTCATCGTGTATGAAATGAGAGAGTAGAACGCACCGGTGCTCGCGATGCTTTTCAGTCGTTGGGAGAACGGGCGATACGATTCAGTGGTAATACTTGTGCTGGCTTTCTTTCACCAACCGACTCTCAGTAAAAGAGAAACGGATCAAATGAAACTCCTCCCTTCTCATAGGAGCACACTATTCTTCCCAGTTCATACCGCAAGATGGACGCATATAATGCTTCATTAGTGCAGGTACCCTTCCTCGTCGAGAATCACTCTCTAGTCGGAATCACAGGCACAAGTGGCGGCTGAGCTGAAAGAAATTGCCAGTACCATTGAGAGACTAACTGCGCGTTATGAACAACTCAGTAATGGGATGATTCCTGTTACTACTGCTTCACAGCAGGACGATTCCAAGTCTGTTGTTGTTCCCGTGAATACACATGCTACAACACAAAAGGATTACATCGTATTGAGAGTTTTGTGTTGATGGCGCATGCTCTTTATGAGTAGTCCCACCCATGTTAATTGTCCGCAATGTCGCAAGCGCGAGACAACAGAACTATCGGCGTGTGTTACAATCCTATCGTTTGTATTGTTACACTGGATTACAAGCAGTGCTCTCATTCCTGCTGCCTTTTATATAGCGGCAGTGCTAACGTTATTGTTTAACGATTGTTCGTTGACTGCCTGCGCGCTTCTCCCTCTCCCTCCGCTTTTCATTTACCTTATTGTCTTGTATGTCCTTTTTAGGTGTGTAAAGGTGTAAGTGGTTTTGAATGGACTCATCATGAAGAACGTATTGGTGTTCCCATTGTCATAAGTACATCGGACGTACAGGTGATAGAATCAAACGATATATATACTGTTGTTTGTCATCAGATCCCATCACTCCCTTCTCACCATGACCACACCTAACCCCGTCTCACCACCACTCCCTTACCGACTCCCCATCCCAAACCAACGATATCTACAAATCGGGGCGATTTTCCTCCCACCCCCAACCCGAAATACCCTCCATTCCCGCCATCCACAAGAACGTTCCCTTTTTCTTCTCCTGTTGGCTGGTGAAGTGAGCGACAGTAATCGTCTCAACTGTTCATGGAATCGAAAGAATTTGAGTTGCAGTCTGTTCCGGACAATATAAGCTTCCCCAAGGCTGAAGAAGAGGTGCTTCAGTTCTGGAACAGCATCGATGCGTTCCATACTTCTCTAAAACTGTCCGAGGGAAGACCCGAATTCACCTTCTACGATGGCCCTCCATTCGCCACCGGTCTTCCTCACTACGGCCACATTCTCGCTGGCACCATCAAGGACACTGTCACGCGTTATGCCCACCAGACGGGCCACCACGTGGTTCGCCGTTTCGGATGGGATACCCACGGTTTGCCCGTGGAGTGCGAAATCGACAAGAAGCTCGGCATCACGTGCTCGCAGGACGTGGACAAGATCGGCATTGCCAAGTGGGAGAGTCGGGAGATCCGTAATCGCGTAGGTATAACGCGGAGTGCCGCGGCATTGTTTCCAGGTACACGAAGGAGTGGGAGACGATCGTGAACCGTCTGGGCCGCTGGATCGACTTCAAGAACGGCTACCGCACCATGGAGCCCTGGTACATGGAGTCGTGCTGGTGGGTGTTCAAGTCCCTATGGGAGAAGGGCCTGGTCTACCGCGGCTACCGCGTGATGCCGTTCAGCACCGCGCTGACGACGCCTCTGTCCAACTTTGAGGCGGGTCAGAACTACAAGGAGGTGAGCGACCCTGCCATCGTGATCGCCTTCTCCTCCGTGGACGAGGACAGTATCCGCCACTCGCCGCTCTCACACATAGACGTGTACTACCTTGCCTGGACCACCACGCCGTGGACGCTTCCCTCCAACATGGCGCTCACCGTGCACCCCGACTTCGAGTACGTGAAGATCAAGGACATCGCCACGGGCCGTTTCTATTGGCTCGCCGAGTGCCGTCTGAGCCTGCTGTACCCGAAGATGCTGAAGAAGGGCTACAAGGGCGGCGAGTTCGAGGTGGTGGAGAAGTGCGTGGGCAAGGACCTGGTGGGTCGCCACTACAAGCCGCTCTTCCCCTACTTCGAGAACTGGGAGAGCGCGTTCCGCATCATCGCCGACACCTACGTCACCAACGACAGCGGTACGGGCATCGTGCACTGCGCGCCCGGCTTCGGCGAGGACGACTACCGCGTGGGCATCGCGAACGGCATCGTGAAGATCGGCGGCAAGGTGCCGTGCCCCATCGACCTCAACGGCAACTTCACCAGCCAGGTGCCGGACTACGTGGGCCGCTACGTGAAGGACTGCGACAACGACATCATGAACCGGCTGAAGGCGGAGGGCCGGCTGGTGCAGAAGGCGTCGATCAAGCACAGCTACCCGTTCTGCTGGCGCTCGGACACGCCGCTGATCTACCGCGCGATCGACTCGTGGTTCGTGTCGGTAACGAAGATCAAGGACCAGCTGCTGAAGAACAACGAGGGCACGTACTGGGTGCCCGCGTTCGTGAAGGAGAAGCGCTTCCACAACTGGCTGCGCGACGCGCGCGACTGGAACATCAGCCGCAACCGCTACTGGGGTCTGCCGCTGCCCATCTGGATCAGCGACGACGGCGAGGAGATGGTGGTGATCGGGTCGATCAAGGAGCTGGAGGAGGCGACGGGCGAGAAGGTGACGGACCTCCACCGCGACTCCATCGATCATCTGCTCATCCCGTCGAAGCAGGGCAAGGGCATGCTGCACCGCGTGCCCGAGGTGTTCGACTGCTGGTTCGAGAGCGGGTCGATGCCGTACGCGCAGCAGCACTACCCCTTCGAGAACAAGGAGATCTTCGGTGAGCGTGCGGGTGAGAGGTGACGTGCAGACAAGATCTTCCCCGCGCAGTTCATCGCCGAGGGCCTCGACCAGACGCGCGGCTGGTTCTACACGCTGATGGTGCTGTCCACCGCGCTGTTCAACAAGCCCGCCTTCCAGAACCTCATCGTGAACGGTGGGCTGTCCTCACATCATCATCATCGTAGGTCTGGTGCTCGCCGAGGACGGCAAGAAGATGTCGAAGCGCCTGCACAACTACCCCGACCCTCAGACGGTGATCAACACCTACGGCGCCGACGCCATCCGCCTGTACCTCATCAACTCGCCCGTGGTGCGCGCGGAGCCGCTGCGCTTCAAGGAGAGCGGCGTGCACGGCGTGCTGAAGGAGGTGTTCATCCCGTGGTTCAACGCTTACCGCTTCCTGGTGCGCGCGACGGCGTGGCGTGACGCGTAGGTGCAGAACATCAAGTACTGGGAGAGCAAGACGGGCCGCAAGTTCCTGCCCTCGGAGGAGAAGGCGCTGCAGAGCACGAACGTGATGGACCGCTGGCTGCTCGCCACCACGCAGGAGCTGATCTGCTTCGTGCGTCAGGAGATGGAGGCGTACCGCCTGTACACGGTGGTGCCGCGTCTGATTGACTTCATCAACGCGCTGACCAACTGCTACGTGCGTCTCAACCGCCGTCGCTGCAAGTGCGCCAACGGCAACACGGACGAGGCGTACGTGTCGCTGTCGGTGCTGTACGAGTGCCTGCTGACGCTGTGCCGTCTGATGGCGCCCTTCACGCCCTTCTTCACGGAGTACCTGTACCAGAACCTGCGTCGCATCCACCCCGTAGCGTCGCGCCTCGCGCCTCACCCGTAGAACGTGAACAACCCCGACGTGCCGATCGACTCCGTGGGCCGCGCGGAAAGCATCCACTTCGTGATGCTGCCCGAGACGGACATGTTCGCGTGCTGCGACGATCCTGTGATTCGCCGCCAGATGAGCCGCCTGATGATGGCGATCGAGATGGGCCGCGTGCAGCGCGAGCGCAAGACGATCTCGCTGAAGATGCCGGTGCGCAAGATGGTGATCGCGAGCAACAACCAGGAGGTGCTGGACGACATCAAGTCGCTGGAGGGCTATCTGATGGAGGAGCTGAACTGCCTCGAGGTGGTGTACGACTCCGACGAGAGCGCCTGGTGCAAGTGCAGCATCTCGCCCGAGTTCTCCGTGCTGGGCCGCAAGCTCGGCAAGGACTTCAAGCGCGTGATGACGGCGCTGTCGAAGCTGACCACGGAGGACGTGGACAGACTGGACAAGGAGCACAAGATCACCGTGGAGGGCTTCGAGCTGGCGGAGGACGAGCTGGTGGTGAAGCGCGAGTTCAAGTGCGCGGAGCCGCAGTACGAGGGCAGCGTGTCGAGCGACCACTCCTTCGTGGCGGCGATCGACACGACGCAGGACGAGGAGATCTTCGCGCTGGGCATTGCGCGCGAGTTCGTGAACCGCGTGCAGAAGATGCGCAAGTCGGCGGGTCTGGTGCCGTCAGACCGCATCAAGGTGTTCTTCGCGAAGAAGGAGGGCGAGGACGAGTCGGTGCTGAAGGCCATCGAGGCGCACAAGAAGTCGATCGAGGAGCGGCTAGACTGCCCCATCTTCGACGCGGAGGTTCCTGCGTCCGAGTCTGTGATCATCACTGGAGAGGACGAGATCAGCGAGGTCAAGTTCCAGTTCACGTTGACGCACGCCTAAGCGGGTATGTGAGCTCTTTGTTCAACAAACAGTAGTGAGATGGAATAGGGTACAGTTATTGGGAAGCCTCGCCACGGAACTTGGTCACAGCCTTCGTTCCCTCGGAAATGGCGTGCTTGC